>Ga0209208_10003584_pt1 | contig 22206 bp, 16 predicted proteins | sample S1TSphfallax_3_FD_187694 | JGI IMG/M metagenome (GOLD analysis project Ga0209208, IMG submission 187694) | Host-associated microbial communities from peat moss isolated from Minnesota, USA - S1T2_Fd - Sphagnum fallax MG (SPAdes) (version 2) | ecosystem: Host-associated > Plants > Peat moss >...
CTAAAAAAAAAAAAACAAACAAACAAACAAACGAATTTTTTTCTTTTTTTGCTATGAAGTCCAGCGACTAACTCCAGAGCTCAACAAACCACCCGACCCACAAATGGAAAAAACTCTTAGAAAACAAAAACGAAGTTTCCTTTCTGTCTTTCAATGGCTGGCTACTATAAGGCAAAAAATTTCACAACAGAATCTAGAAAAACTAGACCCACGATCCAAGTCTTCAAAAATTTGCTAGAACTCCTGAAACAAGTTCAAAGACACGGACAGCAAATCTCTTTCAACATCACACGAAATTAGGAAGAAGTCAATCGCACAGGACAAATCTAAAAATTGGAGGGCTGCCAAAACTACCTATGGAACAAACAGCACAAAAGCTGACGCGCATCGTGACTAACAAACAAAGAAAGGGGAAAATCAAATCAAAACAAAACAACGGGTCCCGGTAAACTCCTGCACACTTTTCACAAACTCCCACGCAGCAGATGCGAGGGCGGCCACGACGAGGGCCCGGAACGCCGACAACGCAGAGCTCGCGCTCCAGTGCCACTCCCACCGACCGGCGCTGACAGAGCTTGGTGGCACCGGGAACCAAGTTCCCCCGTAAGCTCCCACGTTGCTAGGAACGCCGTTCTCATCAAGTCCCCAGAAAAAGGGGCCACTGTGGGAACGGACAGCACGAACACTTTAGCAAACTTGTACCTACCACTATGACACTTTCCTCCAATCAGAGTTTTTTTTTTATATTGCAATTATCAAGACCAGGTTTTTTCTTTTCTTTTTTTAATGGGGAAATTTTCACCATTTTGCACCCAAAAAAACATTTCTTGGAAAAGGGATACTTTGTCACAAATTCTTTGATTTTTGGAAAAGCATTCATCCAAAAAAAATCTAAAAATTAAATAAATAAATAAATATTTTTAAATCATTATTTAGGAATTGCCAAAAATTGCCTCAATTCTCTACAATATGAAAAGGGTGCTTCTTAAGATTTTATTTTTAAAAATTTGAATATCATCAAATTTGGTGAAATATATTTATGGAGCAACATCACAAAAATTGGAGAAGAAAAACTCATTGGGTTAAGGGTTCTTCCCGTCAATGGTTTTTTCTAGGAATTTTGTGTTCATAGCCAAAGTGGCGATCATCCATAGGAAGATGTGTTTAAAAATAAATAAAAAGTCCCAGATGATCATGGCTTAAGAAGTTTAGCCAAATATGGCTATATTCAAGATATGAGGTACAAATCTTTAATCATCTTTCTATATCTTTGGCTATATACACTTTAAACCAAATATAAAAAAACTGGCAATTTTTTTAATCAAAAAAATTTCCCCCCTCACTTCTGATAATTAAAAAACCCTCCAAAAATCACTTCAATTTCCAATTTTTTTAATTTTTGATTTCTCTTTTCCACAAAATTTCTCCAATTTAAAATTTTTTTTAAAAAAAGCTGCTCCAAGTCTCAGGCTCTAAAGGGGGGGGTGGGGCCTAAGCTAAGTGGCAACTTCTAAATAAGGCCTTCCGGAGGCCAAATGTCAAAAAATTGCCATAAAATAGCCAAAAACCGATCTGTAAAGCACTTTGGGAAATTTCCTAGTGTATTTGGAAGGCACCTTATACCCACGGATATCCCTTATATGAAAGCCGGCGGATCTTACATGTTACTCCTTTAAAAGAGTGGGGGTGGGATCTTATGCCTATATATCTCGGCTCTTAAGGAGTAGGCATAAGACCCCCCACCCCTTACCCTATACTACTAGCCCTTGTGATCCACCTATGTCATCTACCTCGTATTTTAAGAGGGGTAAAAGTCCCCTTAAGATCCAATTGGTCTTCCCTAATTTTGCTTTGAGGGATGTAGGCCCCAAAATTAGAGGAGAAGGTCCACATGAGGAGTGGGCCTTGTTGCATGGTTTGTGAAGTACAAAATGTGTTTTTTTTTAATATGAAAATCTAGTGGAAGATGAAGGGTTAGGGTTAGGGTTTAGGGTAAAAACCCTAGGTACAAGGCACAAAGTGTGGAAGCTCTGTTGTTGGATTCACTGACACCATCTTCCAAGAGGAGAGAGAGAGAGAGAGAGAGAGAGGTGCTTTCCAATCTAACTAAGGAAAAAGAAACAATGCAAAGTAGGCTATTATTTTATGAAAGAGGGGACACTTATCCATTGAATCTGAACAAATTTTATAAAGACAAAATCTATGGAAATGACAAGATTTTTGTGTCCACCAGAGACTGTTAAAAGGGGATCAAATCTAACCTAGTATGGATGATGATCTACAAATTTGAGTTGGATCTAGGATGCCCTTATTAGATATTAGGTCTTCTTCTTTTTTTAATTATTATATCCGGATTTTTGAAAGATGATATTTTGGGTGCTTTGTGTTGAAACTTGAGAGATTAGTTATAGAGTGATCTAATATCTTGAAGGATTTTGGTTTCTTTTAGAGGATTTTTTCTGGAAGATTATATTTTTTGCATGGTGAAATATTTGAAATTTTCATAAATTCTTCTTTTGTGTTACCTATTGTGTGTGTACCTATTTTGATGCTTTTATTAATTAGTTTGGGGTTTATCCTAAGAATTTCTTTTTTTCTTTCTTTTCTTTTTTTTTCCTTTTTTGCAATTAGCCACTTTGACAGACCCCTTCAGAAGAAAATTGAAAGTTTGGACACCCACCCCTCACCCAAAAAGAAGTTTAAGCTTTGCACTCCCAAAATAGGATTATAGAAGTGCTTCCTTTTGACCCACCTATGTAAGTTTTATGAAAGCTCAACTTTGGGCAAAGATTATGAGATAAAATGTGGGTGCTATTGGGAACATTTTGAAGGAATGCATTGGGAACTTGATGTGAACAAACACATTGAGAACAATTTTGGTACCCTATTTTAAGTGGTATCAATTAGTTGTGGCGGTAAGTTAAGTTCGCCTTCTCATTCATTAGAGTTATCCGGAAAGTCGCCCCTATCTTTGGGCCTGCTTTCACACCCATTATCCCCTCTCTTTCAGTGGTATCCGCAAAGTAAGGAAATTTTATTAAATCTCAGCATCAAAATGTTGAAACTCAGCATTTAATGCGCAAGGTTCGAAGAGAATTATAGTACCTGTACAAGTAGGAGCAGTGAAAATATATTTAGCAGCAGCAGTGGATGCGCAAGGAAAAAGGAAAAGACATGATGAAACTCAGTTTACCACCAAAATTGCTGGAAAAACTAAACTAATTTGGGTCCCTATTATTTATTTCGCTTTGTAAAATTTTCATTCCCAATTAATTAGCTGTTTGATGACCTATTATGCCGAAACTGGCCGTTCTCACCCCCCTAATCGCAAGACTTTACAAAAAATAAAAGAAACTCTATTGAATGCATGAAATTTATAAGACAATTAATAGGCCCACTTTGCACGAGGAGTCAAGGCTGCAAAAACTTGGGGCCAACTTTGAGCATTTTGGGCTTGTGGTTTGCCCCCCCCCCCCAAGTTACTAATGAATGTTCTACATTGACACCAGGATATTAAATAATATGCCCGAAGATTGGCCCCAAGGGTTGCAAATTGGCTTCCCAAAATTCGATGGTATTTTTTCTTTTCTTTTCTTTTTTTGCCTTGGGGCCAAATACAAGGCCAAAAGTTGTTCAGCATTTACTAGTAACTTGGGGTAGTAGATTGAATTTTCTTTTTTCTATTTTAGCTTTCACTACTAATGTGAAAAAAGCCCTTGGGGCTGATTTCAACTTTTGCACCAATAGGAATGCTTGATTTGAGTTGAACATTGGCCTTGGCTTGACTCCTAGTGTAAAGTGGGCCTTTATAAGTTAACAAATTCATGGGGATGGTCATTAAGTGAGAAATTAATTATTTATGCTAAGCAATAGCAAGACCTTAACTTCCTTAGTAGTAGTAGGCTAGTAGTACCTTACTAGAATCATGTGTGTTTTGTCTAATAGTGTAGACAAAGCCAGACCAACTCCATGTGCACACATTCATAGTCAAAAGTGTTCATTGTTAAGGGTACCATAAGATTGAAAGTTAGTAACTTGTAATGTGTAACACTCCAAACTCCAAACATCCAAATAATCTGAAGAGAGTGGAAACCTAGTTTATTGGATTAAAAACTTCTTTGTACATAATAACCTCATCTTCTTTTTTACTTGGCCAAATTTAGCCCAAAAGAGAAAATTGAAAATTGAAACTGAAAATGAACTGGTTTTTGGAAGTTTTCAATGATCAGAAGTTAAGGGGAAAAAAAAAATAGTAAAAATCTCCAGATCTTTATATTTGGTTTTCCATGTGTATGTAGCCAAAAACATAAAAGGATAATTAAAGATTTACATTTCAGATATTATTTATAGTCAGATTTGGTTAAATCTTCTTAGGGATGATTGTCACATTTTCTACATCTTCCTATGGATGGTGGTCACTTTGGCTACAAACAAAAATTCTTTTTAAAAAAATGATTTAAATTTGTAAGCACTTCAAAAGAGTACAATTTTTTTAAGCTAAAGGAACACATAATGTGCAAGATTCCCTCTTCAAAACATAAGGTGCCTCCCTTTTTTTTGTGGTAAGTATGGCCCTAGGAGAAGGGCTAACTAGAGTGAGGGGCTCACTCATATGAAACAAAGCCAAACACAACCCTGGTTTTGGTAACTCCCTCCCTTGAGTGGCCTTACCTCACGTTAATAATAAGTGCATAATTATTATTTTCATTGTAATACAACGATATTCGCCAAACATCACCCCAAATTAAAAGCAAGACATTCATAAATGTGTTTTTACATGTTAAAAAAGATTGGATAAAAAATACGAAAAAAAGTTTGATCATGTATATATTCATCTTCATGTTCGTGTCTTTGTTAATTTTCCTACTCCAATTCATGATAATGTTCAATTTTTTTATTCCTATCCACGATTGTGTTCATGTTCATGATAATGCTCATCTTGTTCATTATCATATTCCTATTTGTGATGGTGATTATGTTAGTGCACATGTTAGTGTTTGTGATAATGTTCATCCCTTCACCTCCTTTTATTCATGATCCTATTCCTATTCATGATGTTGTTCCTCCTTGACTTCCCAAGCCCCTATTTTCACTATATTAATCATATCAACATTGTTGTAACCTTATTACAACATGTTCTAATGCTTGCATCTTGGTTCTCACCCTTTGTTTGGCCAATTTTTGAACTTATATTTTTGAATTTATGATGTGATACCAAGGTTCACACCTTTATATTTTTGTGGGTGAGCTTGTAAACCTACTTAAAAGTTAAAGTGAAATCAATCACTTGCCTCCTTAACAAAGCTCTAAATCAAATTAATATGGATTTTCATTTTGCATGTTTGTTAATAGATCTTTCAATTGTTCATTAAGTTATAATTAAGAAATTCGCCACTCATTTGGCCTATTTTTCCTCATCCTTTCACTTATTTTCACTTCTTTCTTCTCCATGACTAGGATAGCTATAAATACTCATTCATAACATGAGGATTGTGAATAATCCACTAATGATTCCTTGCCCTTGATTTTTCTTGGACTTGCAAATGTGGCCCAATGACATCAAGTTGAAAAATGATAAGAATTCTTAAGTCAAATTTGCAAAGGTTAAAAATTCCTATTGTGGCTATGAAATGAGTTCCTTTAAAATAAATGTGTTCATATATCACATTGTTTGGTAGGGAGGACATGCCTAAAGTAAGTGAAAGGAGTATAATTGAATGAATTATTACTCAATTGCATTCAATTTTGCCCCATTATTTTGTGGTTACATCATAAATTTTCCAAACTTCATAGGTTCATCCCATATTCACAAAATATATATTTTCGTAGGTTTATATTGTGCATCAAGACTATTTTTGTATAATTGATGCATTAAAATGATGTGAAAACATCAAAAAAAATTGAATAATATATTGATAAAATTTTACATTTCAATTGCACAAAAACAATGGGAAAACAATTAGAACAATTACTTTACAGTAACAAAAAAAATTACATGTTATGCGTACTTAGATTTTACATTGATTTCATTGTAATACAACATGACAAATGTGTTAATATTAACACATTAAATTTTACATTGATTTCATTATGATACAACATGACAAATGTGTTAATATTAACACATGAACTTTAAACAACAAACCATATGAAAACATTTGATTTTTGATATCTAAGACTTTTGTGTGATGCATGGTGTTTTGTTTTGGGTGGAATGTCGTGTGCACAAAATTGGGGGAAATTTGCATGGATCTTAGTAGGTTGTTCATAAATGTGTTTATTTATAATATACAAAGCTAACATAGTGCCTTTTATTTTAGGTCATATTTATGCATTGTAAGATAGTTAAGATTTCAACTAGTGTTGACCGATTATCACTTTTCATGAAAAGAACTTTTGTCAATTCCAACTTACTTTTTAATTTGAAAAAACCTTCGGTTCTAATTTGAAGATTTTTTTAATTTGATAAAACCTTCCATCTAATTCTAAATCCAATTGTTCACATTTCAAGACCCCTAGGTTTTTCTTTTTAATTCTTAGGTGGGCCCATTTCCCAACTAGGTTTGATTTTACCAGCTACTTACACATAACCCAAAACTATTTACTTTTTTTTATTAACATTATACCATTATTCAAATGTGACAACCTTTATCAATTACATGCATAAATTCACCAAAAGTTTTTTGAATCTGCATATTGGAAACGTGTCCCCAAAGTAATAACTACATGCCAATGCACACCCCACCAATCTAGAATTGTTATTCCAAAAAATGTTGTTGTTATTATTTAGAACCTTGAATTTTTTTCGAACAAATAACATGTTTCACCCGAGTTAAAAAAGAAAGATTATTGTTTAATTCAAAATTGGAATTTGGATATACCAAGTTTTGGGGTCAATTTTGGTTTTGAATCTAATTCTAAATAGAAGTCAATTGCCAATTCTAGTTTTGGTCTAAGGTTGATTTTCAATTTCAAAATTGATTTTAGATTTTTTTTCAAAGTTTTGAAACAATGGTTTGGGTACATGATAATTGGACCAAAAACCAAAATTGACCACAAATTGAAACTAGCCAACACTAATTTAAACATATTTATAGTCACTTGCATTGTGTTTAATGTGACAAACCATCCTCCACCAACAAAACACCACCTTTCCATATTAGTTGCAACTTTTAAATAAAATTGTTTTAAATCACATTCCTAACGACAAATTAAAAATAACCCATTGGATTATAAGCAAATTTATAATTAGTTGTAAGCATGAAAATGTGGTTTAATCTTTTTACATTATCAAACATTACCTTGTCATAAGGGTGGGTAAAAATAAATTATACATTTTTTAATTCACACCCATAACACAAAATATATTAACCTTCACTAGAAATTGATAAAAACCAAACAAAAAGTCCAACTGTTATAAGATATCATGTCATTTATAATCACTTCATGTGCAACTAAATGTCACTTGTGACTATGAACGATTGTTTATGCAACTATTTCTCAAATTTGGATGATTCTTGGTCTTCCATGCAACTAGGTTATGATTATGACATATTTCATCCTTCCAATGGATTGATTTCACATAATGTCTTTATATTTTTTACAACATCAAATGTACATTTAATTACACATGCAGGCAAAATAATCACATGATAGTTGTTAAGCTACCTATTATGTACCTACCTACTTACCTGTTAAGTACATACTTAACTACCTCTAACTACCTACCTACATACCTACTTGGTAACTACCAACTTACCTATTGGTTACCTACACACTTAACTTCTAGGTACCTACCACCTATCTACCTACCTACTAGGTACCTACTAACCTATTATGTACCTACCTATGTATCTATTATGTATAAATATTTCATACATATTTGCCTTTTACATACCTACTTAGCACTACCTACCTAGTTACCTCCTACCTACTAAATACTAGTGGGATGTATTTACTAGTGTTGGCCAGTTGTTGTATTTTTTTAATAACCTCTAAGCTAGTTATTGAAAAATTTCAGAATTTCATTATATGCAAAAATCAAATACCTATATTTTTAAAATTTTCTGATGCCCACCTAGTATCAATTTGACAAAGGTTCTATCAAGCATGTTATCAATAAGCTATATTTTTAAAGGATCAAAAGTCGCCTAGTATGCATAAAGGTTGGTTATTTTAATATCACGTTGAGAACCAATTATTTACATCCCAGTTCTTAGCAAAATATTAAAATAGCTAGCTTGACAATGCAACTTGATGCCTACACACATGGCGACCATGCATTCTCTTAGTTTAACACCAATAATTGAAACATGTGCACAATGTATTGACAACCTTATTCTTGTTACATGTCATGACGCATAGATAGGGTCACAAATTGTGTCACCAAACTACAAGGAAAATCCATAAGTGCAACTCTTCAATTAATTAAACCCATGAGAGAACCTTTTTTCATTCTTACAATTAGCCATGAGTCAAAATCATTGGCCAATTAACAATGCTTGTCACTTACATATTGTAATTTCCAAGGGATGATATAATGTACTATGTTTAGTTACACAAAGAATTCCATATATATTCTTCCTCCAACAATAGTCACTTTGACAAATATTCTAATCTAGTTTTTCCATTTTGATATTATGGCCATTTACATGTTCAAAGTAAGAGCCTCTTAAAGGATTTTTTTGTTAATAAGTCATATTCATAGGATAATTAGCCTAGTTTCCATCAACCAAAATTGAAGGTTATATCTTATATCCATAATACAACTAAATATCAATTTTCAATCTAAAAATCCAACAATCCATTATGGACTACATGGAATGCAAATTGAAAATAACTGAGAGCTAGATAAGTTCAAATGGATCAAAATGTCATTACAACAAGACAATTTTGTTGATCATCACATCCAACCATTGAAGCTGGGATATTTCCATTACCATTCATGGCAAAATTACTTGCCCTAAAAAAGTAGAGCAAAATGTTCATAAAATTCAAATCCATCACTCCTACTCATCGACATTAAAATAACTAACTACATCCAAAATAATATCATTATCATCAATGATACTTGCCTTTTTTTTTAAATATTCATCAAGGGATTGGCCTAAATGATGGGCAATATGCTTGTGCATTTGCTAACCATTTCTTCATAATCATGATGAACTTGTCAAGATTATCAATTCCTAGCCTACAACATCGTAGGCTTGTCAAAACTCTAATTATGTTGAAAATTTGTTCGATCTCAATCTAGGACCCAAAAACCCCAAGGATTTGTCGTGCCGCAAATGAGACATTTAAAAACCTTGTTTCATGCAACTTCCACCAAGTAAGGGGCAATGCACAATCCTCAAGCTTCACATGCAGGTGGTGGAATAAAATCAGTTCATTTTTTGGCAACTCATGTATGGTATCTTCATTAAAAGGCACCGCCCTAAAAATTGAATCATCATCATCAACAAGGGCTAGTTCAGAAGGGGTATCAATTCCAAAATTATGGAATTGAAAAGCAATTAATAATAGTGGCATCAAAGCCTTGCTATTGTATTATGCCACCATTTGAATTATTTTGGCCTATCGTACAAGTGCCTTCGCCACGTCCATAGACTTAAACTATGGGTTTAACATTAATGCCAACATGTTGTGAACCTCGTTTGAACTATAAGCCAATGAAAAGGTTAGAAATGGAACCAAATACAACCAAGACTTCTCCCATCATATGCATGCAAAATGCTTACAATTTAAATTCAAAATCTCCCCTCACAAAATTTGAGGAGGTGGTCTCATATTGTTGAATCTCATTCTACATATAAACAAAATGTAGCATTCAAGCCATAAGAAACTAAATAGTAACCTCAAGTTTGATTGAAAATACATTGTTTCACAACATGAAACATATTACTTTGCAAATTGCCCATGTTTGTGCATCTAATACATGACCCTATAACTCCAAAGTCTTTTGCATGCCATAGCATAGATCAATGGCATCTTGATATTCTACGATTTCTTGGAAGAGAATAGCCTTGTTACAAAACTTGGTATTCACTGAGGTTTTGAGTTTTCAATTGTTGAACCTTGCATAATGCAAGCTTGCTTCCATTCATTACATCCCTTGTTGAAATTTTTAATCCACGTAATTTTTTTCTACAAGGCAAATTGTGTGGCTTTCAAATTGACCTCCCAAAAGCCAAGGCAAACATTTACAACATTGCAAGCATATTGGCATGTTTTGTTGAAAACATGGCCAAAATAATTCCTTTGCCAAGGAGTTGTAAGTCCCAGAGGGGCACATGTGACCACATAGCTAAAAGCTTGTGCAAGGGTGGATAGATTGCCATCTTCATGTTTCACATATGCAATCAAATTGTCAAACAAGGAATAAGAAGAAAATAGCGCCTTCACATGCATTACCATGGCAACTCCAACTATATAAATGGTTTCAAACAATCCCACTGTTACATGGCAAGGTATTCACTATGGATTAATGAAATTAATCACAAGCACAAAGGTATCATGTTTAAATATGAACATCCACAAATTAAAAACAATTGTTGTCACACAAGAATCCAAAGTTGACATGACATAATGGTCTGTGGTTTTGGCCACCAAGGAAGGGATGGCATGTTGCACCATTTGTTTTTTATTAGGAAACACAACTCTAGGATTTTGGCATGCATGACCAAATGTTTCAACCACTAACTCTCCACAACAAAAATATGCATATAACCTTTGGCAACAAAAAACAAAAAATCCTCCATGAATTTCTTTTATTGTAAATCATCCTTCTCATAAGGATTAACATTACCAAAATGTTCTATGATGGCCCCATAGCTAACAATAGATCTCTACTTTCCTTTTTCCTGATAGTTATATTGTATAATAAATGATAAATTAACATTCTTTCAACATCACTAAGCAACTAAATGTTCAAACAAAATGTGTTTCTTCATAGACATTGTTCCATGTTGTTAGTTATAGGTAGTCATACATTTATTCTTTTTTAGTGGTACTACTAGAGCTATAGGTTTGTAAGACAAAATGACAAACGACACATTGCATGGTTTGAGGTTGGATAGGATCTAGTTTATTGCGATCATTAACTGTGAAAAAATGCCAAGGGAGAAAAAACCTATTATGAAGAACCCATGCCTTCTATTGTAAGGTCAATTGAATTTTTAATAGCTCCCATGTAGCCTTCGTTTTTAGATCCAAAATGTTCGAGGTTGCGATGCTTCCAAAACTAGAACTAGATGGTGCACTAAGTGTTGAGATTAAAACAACTACTAACATCCATGTATCTTCAAATGAACCCAATTCCATATCAAAAAACCAAAAACATTATCATCATAATCTAACAACAAGTTTTCATTTAGATTAAAAGTTTCATATGGGCCATTTTTGCTTTAAATTCAACCCACTTAGGAACAAAATAAAACATAATTGAATCAAATATAAATACTAGGGCAAATCAATGTTTATGTTTTGACTTTTGGCATCAATTCACGTAGGAGCAAAATTAGAAAGATGGATTGGACCTTCACTATTTGGGCTTTGAACTTAGGGCATTAAAGAGCAAAATTGAAAAGAAAGATAAGTACAATTTCGTTGTTTCTACTCCTCACTCAGCCTAACAAAGCGAATATTTAAATAAAAGGATTATCCAAAGCTTCATCAGAACTTATCAACAACGTGCAACCCATAAATAACATCATCAAACAAGGAATGCATAATGGAACTTCAATGTTTGGTCTTGAATTCATCCCATTTCAAGAGATAAACCCCAAATAAAAGGAATGGAGAATGGAGCTTCAATGTCTTTACCCTGAACTAACATTACCTTTAGCACCTAAACCCTAAACAAAAAGGATTAAGAGAGCTTCATTGAATCTATTCTGAATTCAACCCACTTAAAGGCCTAAACCTTAGATAGAAGGATCGCAAACCATTTCAGAACATAATTAAACAAAGGGATTAAGTTTATTGTTATAGAAATGGATAATCAAAACTACAAATCATATGTGAACGTGAACTAAAAGGTGATCAGAAAAGTAAATGTACACGCACTAAAAGTTGAGTCAACTTTTGATAACACATTCAAGGTGATCAAATTTAAATGCAAATTGAGAAAAAATAGATGAACACATAACACACACCATAATTTGATTGAGTTGTTGAGAAGTTGAGAATGCATTGAAAGTGAACAAATCCCCATGTAATTCCTACATTCCAACGTTCTAAGCTTTAGTTTTGTCCTTTTGCAATGAACATTCACAATGAAGATGGCAACAAATTGAATGGGATATACTTACAAAAAAAAGAAATAAGCGACAAATTGATGAAAAAGAGCTTCGAAGGGAGCAATATGGTGTCTTGGTTGAAAGAAAAACCTTTGTTGAAAGCGATGAAAAAAATAGGCACCACACAAATATCTTAGGGTGTGCAAAGTTTTTAGGGTTTAAAAAAAAAACTTTTTGGTGCCTTGAATGGATGATAGAAGTTTAAATGAAAAAAGGATGAATGTCAAACAAATAATAGACCTAGGTGTTTCTTACATGTCCCAACCAACATATAGGTAAAGTATTTTTGGGTATCAAATTTCCTAATACTAGCCAGGTAGGTTTAAATTTGGATATTAAAAATATCTTGATCCAACAATTAGGTTATTTTCTACCCATAACTAGATCCAAATTGATGACCAAGTCCAAAAGTAATTACTAGCCAACATTGGTATTTACCTACCAACTAAATAGGTACTTAAAATATTTATTAAGTAAGCTAAGTAGTGTAGTAAAGAGTAGTTGCAACTAGGTTGTGGTGTTGCAACTAAGTTACAATTAAAATTTTATCCCACATTGTTTATCTTCTCTTTCCAAGTTTGAAAATTATATAAGTAGGTTGGCTAAGTGTTGTCAAAACATTCAAATTTATCAATTGCCGTACGAGAAGAGTTAATCAAATAGGTTCCATTCTAAAAGGCCAAGCTCAAATAAATATGGATTTTGTATTTTAAAAAGTCTTAAGACCTAGACCCATCTACCTAATTTATGCCTAAGTACCTATCTACTTGGCCTTAACCTACTTAGCCCAAACCTACCTAGCCTAGGTGCCACCTAGGCTAGGCTAGACCTATGGTTAAGTGGCCTAGGCTTAACCTTGGTACAATGTGGCTTATCGTAAATGGCCTAGCCCTAAACAAGGTTAGGTAGTTTAGGCACCTAGGCTAGGCTTATGGTTAGATGGCCTAGGCCTAACATGGGTGCCACATGGCAACTAGTGGATGGTGAATTTTGTTTTAAATCATTAACATAGATTTCAAAACCTAATTGTTGCCACATGTCATCTAGTGGATGATTATTTGGTTGCCATGTGTCAAATTTGCATTGTTGCATCATAGTTGTAAATATATACATAGGAACACATCCAGATATGTATAAATTATCAACATACATGTATTCTAGAATAAAAAAATCATCTATCATTTGTAACTAATGGTCATTGGTGACTTGTTTGTTGTTAGGTAGTTTTTTAGTCGCAAATGTCGCTTGTAACTAAAAACTAATAACAAAGACTAGTTGTAAACGACAATTGTTTAATGAAATTACCCATTGTGTCACGGGGTTTGGTTTTAATGATGGCAAGCACAAGTGCATTTGTTAATGAATCCCCTTATTTTCAATTGAGGCATTTGATCTTTGGCCTCTATTTAATGATGGGTGTGGTTAGCTTATATGATAAAAAAGTGGCCATGGTGACTATTGCACACCATATAAATGGATGGGTGTATGGATAGGAAATTATTTCTCATTATATTCATCTTTCGTAACTAACTTCAATAGTAAATTATGTATTAACCATCCACATGCATCTATTTAATTAATAGCTACCAAGTGTTTACCCATTAACACAAGTACATTCCCTAATGTATGCACTTGAATAAGTAGTTTTTAAGTATATTTAGGTAAGGGAAAGGGGATGTAATGGTTAATTTCCATGTCACCCAACGACCCTCTATTTTTTGGAACACCCATTAAAAAATCAATGAAAATATAGCAATAAATTGTTCACATGTCATTTTTATTTTTTCATGTTGCATATTATGGACTAAAATTGTCACGAACATCAACATCGTATATGATCACATGATGAATGGAGTTCATTCACATGGATTTCCATCTATGACTTAGTAATGAACTCATTCGTAATGAATCCATTCATAATTAACTTATAGTTCATTTATAATTAATTCATACATAGTTTGTAATTAGATCCCAGTTTATTCCTAATTCTTTTAGTTCATTATGAATTCACCTTAATCAATTCATAATTCATTTTCAATTCATTTTAATTAACTCATAATTCACTTACAGTTAAGAAGGCTTTTAAGAAAGTTCTTTGGTTGGTGGCCATATGGAAGCTTTTGTGACTTAGGTCCCCAAGGGTTATATAAATAAAAATACAACCCCCTATTATGTTTAGTCTATCAACATGAATTTTAAGTAGGATCTTGTTTCATAGGTTTGTTTTATTCCTTTTGAGTTTACATTTTCATATTTTATCACAATAAATATTTGTTTGCACTTTTGTTTTGCACATTTTGTGTTTTTGTCTTTAGCCTCTTTTGGTTTTGTTTTGGATTTTATTTTACATGTTTGGATTTAAACCTAAGTTTTTTTTTTCATCATTCATTTTCATAATTTTCATGTTTATGACTATCGCAACCCTAGCCTTGGGCTCACGACCAAGGTAAAGGTTTACAAGGGCACGGACCAAGAGGAGTGTGAGAGAGTGTGAAAATGAAAACTCGCATTCCCAAGTGAGCTCCCATTTTGGGAGTTGGAATCTCGGTGGACTCTCGAACCTTCAGAGAGCGATTACAAAGGTCAAAACACTTCGCATTGAGGAATTCTTTATATCATCGAAAAGCTATTAAAGTACAAATGTTTAAAATGGGCTTTCATGACCCATTTGGACATCTGCAACACAAGTTATGGCAAAAATAAAGGTTGAGAGTCAAAATTGACAAATTGACTTCCGACCATAAAAAGTTGGGAATCGACCTGACTTCCGTGCAAGAAAGTGGTGTGTGACACGCCGTTGGAAAGCTCTTGCCAAGAGCTACAACTTTGCTTTAAATCTCATCCCGATCGAAGGTTTGAGCATGAAATTATAGCCCAACAAAGTTGCGAGAGTTCCAACCTTAGCAGTTTCGAGACTCCCCTTTGGGAGTCCCGAGACAAAAAACCATTTGGATGTGGGCTTCACGGAGAGGTGTAAAATATATTATATGGGGGAAGGTGGTGGCTTCCCCCGAGTCCGGGCTATGGGGAGTCTTGTGAGTCCGAAGTCGCCTGTGGCTTGTCCTAGCACCAAAGGTGTTCCAACATTGTACTAACCAACTTGTGGTTGGTTAATTGGGTGCAAATTTGTGTGAATGAATAAATTGTTTGCCATTCTTATTAGTCCCATCCCGGAGCTCTAGCACGCCCCTCTACCCCTTAAAGTGTTGAGAGCCAGGGAGCGTGCCTCAAGCTCTTAACCTTTCTGCTGTTTTTTCTACCTTATATTCATCTTTGAGTCTAGCAAAGAGCTTGGGAGCACGTTAATGACTAAAATTAACTTTTTGACTATTAACTAATTTGAGCATTTGGCCATTAATGTTAACATCCCATTCAAAGTAACATATAATGGATATTATTCAAAGTTGGGGGTCTAGGGAGGAGGCCCACCTAGCCCAATCCAAACCCACTAATAAATAATGGGTGTGTGAATGAATGCCACTATGGACATGACAATCCCACAAAACTTGCAATATTCATGGGACAATGGATGCCATAAAAAAGAAAAAATGTTGGCACACATGTATAAGACTTATGTTCCTGGTGCATTTTTGACATGTAACATAATGGATCTTGCAATATTGAATAAAAAAGGATGGGGTGGTGTGTTCTGACCATCAACCAATGTCTTACATAATATAGTTGTAGGAGGATTAGTCTACTTGGAAATCCTACTAGAATATGAACACTTGCCATTTGGAGGAAATTGAGCCTTAGATCTAGGAGATTTGGGAATAATTGCAAAATATTTGCCCCCTTTTTTTACAATGAAAAAAGTACTCAAGTTCTACAAATTAGGTTTTTACAAAAAGAAACTTAAGAGTTTAAAATGTCAAAGATGACATTTAGAATTGAACTTAAGTCAACCTAAGAGTAATTACAAAATTCAATGAACAACATTCATGTTTAATAGAAGGTAAATATTAGTAGGAAGAATGTAAAAGAACTCAAAACCATCAAGTTGGCTAGATGAAGAATCCAAGCAAGGATTAGGTGGAAAACAAATTTCAACACTATGTTGAAGGATTTTTTCATTATAATTAAAAAGAATCGTAAGAGAAGTTTAATCACAACTTTAGAAGTTGAAAAGGGGCAAATTGTCATTGAGTAGAAGGCCATGGAACAAGTTTGCATATAATTTGTGGCAAATTGTTTAATGCTCCCATGGAAACACATGAAGTTAGAGAATTAAAGACCATCACTCAATCTTGGTGAAATTCATCATGGAACTTGAAACTAAAGATGTAAATGAGTTCCTAATTGAATGACTATGGAAAATAATCAGATATTGGTCATTGGTCCACCTTTCCCTACTAAGTAAAGCCCTCATTGTTAACTTAATGTTAACATCATCACAAATGTTTAGGGAGGACTATGAAAGATCTAAGAAGAAATGTAAAGTTATATTGTGAAACTTCTTATTGTGATGTAATGAGCATGCCACAAGGGCAAGGGTGCAATGGGAAGATTGTGCATGTGCTTAAAAGTTCGGGGGTTTAAGCATCACATTCCCCAAAGAAGCCATGGAAATTCTACTTTGCAAATGGGTTTTGTATGTATTAAAACCGAAAGAATCCAATTTGAATATTCAAATAGATGTTGGAATGAAATATGCCTCTTTTTGTATATTTTATTAAGAATGTGGGCATTTGGTGGGCTATAAGGTTTAGAGGAGGTAGCTTCGGAGTTTCAATTTTGAAAATTTATGGGCTTCACAAGAATGGGGTTAAGAATATAAGAAACCTATAGGACCATAATTGAAAAAAAATTGTTCAATGTGAAACATAAATAATAATATTTGCTTTCAACAATGGAGAAAAGCGCATTTGGCAAGGGGTGGTCAAAAACATATTAGAATGTTGGACTACATGAAAGTTATAGTAGCTAAGAATACATACAATTCCAAATGAGTGGCTTGATGTGTTTGAAATTTTTTTTGATGTACAATTGATTAAGTTATTCTATAAAACCAAAAAAGTCGTGTTTGTTGTCAACACTACATTAAGACTTTCTTAGAGATCTCTCATTGTTTAAAGTAGGAAAGGTTTAAAAGGTTTTATAGGGTTACCCTTGTAGAATAGTCCAACGAAGGATTCAAAGCTTGTGGGTGATTGATATTAAGAATAACCCTAACATACCAATTTTTCTACTTTTCTATGGTGCCATTGTTGAATTTGATATTGATCCAATCTATTAAGAATGGGAATCTCAAATAACTTTCATGGTATACATAGCCAAAAAGGTAAAAAAGTTGATGATCAACTAACACACCCTAACCGATACCATACTTGAAAATTGGGAACCATTCCTTCCTCAAAATTTCAAACTTAAGTGGCATGACATCTAGTTAAAATTAAAAGCAAATGAATGTGGGATTCATTTGGTCCTTATGGCACACAAAATGATAGTTAATAAATGGAAAACGAGAGTGGACTTGAAGGTTTGGGTAAAATGCACCTCATGCAACTTAAACATGCCATAAAACATTCTACATAGATTTTGGGAGTGTGAAAGAATATGCAAAGCATGGACCTATGCACTTTCTTTTATGCATTGACTAAGATTCTTTTCCAATATAAAAAAAGGGTTGCAAATGGAACATTATATTTATCAATAAATGGTTGTATATTTTGTCCTTTTTGCAATGGATTCCATATGTTTGTTTAAAATAAATATTTAAAAAAAACACCCCACCCAACCACTATTTTCCAAAAATTGATGTTGAGAGGGTTTACAAGATGGGCTATTAACAAAACTCAATTATGGATGGTACAACACAACAAAATCATAACAAAATCATAACATTTTCCATTGGACAATACATGCTAATTTCAACCTCTTTAGATAATGGACACTAGTTTTCTTTCCAAATTTCAATATCGGGAGTTAGGCTACCACTATTGTTCCATTTACCAATTAAATGGGTTGCCTCCCAAGTTAGAACTTTTTTTTCTCTTGTTCTCTTTGCAATGAACCATTTTGATTAGCCCATCATGCCCTAACCAAAAATAAGTAAAAAGGAAACTTTGGAAGGCCCCAAAAATTAAAAATAATGATGTGTAGATGTCATGCCTCCTTTTTGGCCCACCTATATAGGTGAGAAGGGGAAAACTTTGGGCAAACCATATTGGATAAAAGTGTGAAGCTATTGTGAACACCCTAGGGAAACACAAGATATATATATATGCTAAAAATTACACTAATGTAATTTTTTTGTGTCTTACAAAACCAAAAGATTAATTTAAAAAAAGACTAAAATGCCTTCTCCCCACATTGATTTGTGAAAATAGAATAAAATGCAATTCCTATAAAATGGAGGAACTTTAGCCCAAATTGTAAAATAAAATAAAATCATTTAATTATTTTTTTGCATACATAATGAAATAGATGCAACATCATAGACATGCATGCCTTCTCATATACAATTTTAGAGTTTACAAGTATATTTATAGAAAACCACAAATAATTGGGTGGGGCATGATAATCATTCATTTAGTCCATGATTTTTATAAAACTCGAATGGGACCTAATTGCTATTTTTTAATAGAAAAATTGGGAGTTATTTTTAGTGTAAATTCAACTTTTAAAAAAATTATGTGGAAAAAACTTCAATTTTTTATATCACAATATTGGGGAAAAAAAAGACCTTTGGCTAAATCATATTGAAAATTTCAACTTTTGTTATTTCTATAGTTGTAACCTTTGACACCATACCAACCAAAAAAACCCATTTCAACCCTAGTGATGACATTTTTCATTTTGCACATTAAAATTCTTTAAAAATTTTCATTTAGCACCTTGTCATAACATTCTTTACCCGCGAATGTTTACCAAATTTCACTGGTTGATCTATAAATTTTTTTAAAATTCTTGCTTCTTTGGGCTTCCATAACATTCTCGCACCAAGAATGTCATAACTATGATTTCAACCAAAAGAAAAAACTAGTTCATGTTCGTTGCCAAAAGTAAGAAGATGATAACCAAAGCTGATTTGTTATGTGTAATAAAAAGTTAGAAAAACCATAATCCTAGCCAAGCTTAAACTTGTTTAGTATTGTATCTATGATTAATAATCGATTAATTTTGTCAATGTAATAAATATATTAAAAATTTAAAATAAACATAATATTAGTAGTTAAAGTTTGATCATTAAAGGAGCTAATTTTTTAATAAGAAAATACACTACTATTAAACAAGGAATGAAACTTGGGTTACCACAAAAATCAATGTAATGTTAGTTTCACCTTTTTTTCTCCCTTAGTTGTTTTCACTATGATCTTGTGTGTACTATTGTTATATTTACATCAAATCTCGTGCATTATATATTGTGGTATTGAGTCCCAACATTTTATACCTACATTCAATAAAAATTTATACACTTTGCTACTATCAATGTTTGAAGTTGAAAGAGGGGGTAGGGGTTGAAAGGAAGGCCCAAATACAAGGTTATTTTGTGGGCTTTTCTAATATTTCATTATTCCAAAAAAGGTTCAATAACCTCGATTTGAATATATGAAGATGTTAAAAATATAAGTATGATTTTTTTAAAAATATTTTGAATTCCCTATGGTTACTCAATGGAATGGTCCATTGAATGGAGTGGAATAGTACCCTAACACAATACAAAAAGATAAAACAAAATAGTTGATCAATGAACAAGGTTGGGATATTGGAGTTGGTAGACTAAGAGCAGTGACAATTTTTTTAGAACTTGATTTTGCTAAAATCTATAGTTTAGAGCTGAATAGAATGCTTAAACTAGTGCATTTTTGTTGGTAGTGGCACATTGGTGTTAAAGGTAGCACTATCCTAACACATTTTAGGTAGCTAGTTTAAGTAGCGAGTCAAAACAAGTTCATTGGAACCAAAAGCATTACTTAATAAAAAGATTGAATGAACTTTATACCATAATTTTCATACAATGAAATTTGGAAAAACAATTTTATACAATTTGTTGTCAAATATATTGTTCATTGTTCCAATACTTTACCAATGTTGAATACATATTCATTTTTGAAAGTACCTAAGATTTCATGTTTCATATGAAAAATGATCAAAACTTCAAATCACATTGAAATATGTTCATATTTCATAGTTCAACATCTTTTATTATAAACTACAACTTTATTTTGTAAATTGTTTATATTGTATCACATTTACATGTGGTAAAAATCTTTTGAAATTCTTACATGTATTGGACATTCAAGTGCATTAATGAAGCATTCAAATTAAACATTAAAAAAAATAATGAATGTTTCATTTAGTGTGATTTACAATATCTTGTCACCTAAATGTTTTGATAATCATCAAATTTTTATCAAGAAAATGAAAACCTTTACGAATTGGACATTATTTGATTCAACAATTGGTCAATTTCACAAGTCTTCAAATCAAATCAAAAACCTAAAATTGAGTTACCTAGATATTTAAAAGTTTAAATTAGCCCAATTTGGAATGATTGCCATAAATGTTACAGTTCAAAACACAAAACATATGTAATACCAAAGCTATAATCAATAATTGGCAATCCTTGCCCATATAATCTTATATTTTTCAAAAAATGGACTCCAATTGTCATAATTTGAATATTGGAAAATTTCAACAACGTTCAATATCCTTTAATGGGTTATGAAGACATTGGGGTATCTTAGTGTTTTGGACAATCACCTTTAATGAACAAGTCCCAAGTTCAATTTTCATGAAATTCGACAAAGTGAAGGCATGCATTTTTATTTTCTTTTTTGAATGGTCCTCTTCGAAATAGATTAATGTTGAACCTCAATTGTAGGCGCAATGTATAAATTTCACCTCTTGTGTGTGATTTTAATTTATTCAATTTAACTTTGTGTTAAAAATGAATTATAAAAAAAATTAAAAATCATACTTGTAGACCCATCTTAAGCTTCAAATTACAATCCTTCCCTTTTGTCTACCTCATGTATGCTTAGATTCATGATAACCTTCGCCTCACACTTTACATGGGTAAGGTTGAGAAGTGAGGAATATTTTCAAAATGCTAGGCTCAATTTTGCTATTGCCTCATTGTAAAACCCTTATTTTGACAATGTCCCCACCTTAGGGCTTTACCTTACACATAACCAATTTTTGTGTCCTATTTAAGAAATTTTACAAACAACTTTTTTAAGGCAAGTTAAACAAACATTTATTAATTTTACCTTTGTCAGTGTCAATTTCAATGCAAATTGATAATTAATAAAAAAAGACTTGAAATGTGAATCAATGGTCACAATTTGATTCAAATTTGGAAGAAGCCTTAGAAGAACATGTTAACCATTTATGGGTGGAACAAATTGGGCCCATTCCATGTTATACATAATGTTGTGAAAAAATATAAGCACAACCAAAAAATGCTTCAAAGAACAAAATGGTGAAAAGGAAGGTGTGAGCCAACATTGGGCAATTTTTCACAAACCCTTTCGATTATCAAATCGGTTTTCAATGTGAGAATTGGTGGATATTAGATGGCTTGTGATAACTTAATTGATAATTGAATCCTAAGTTCTCGTTGACATCATCAACATGCACAATTGTGCAATTTGTGTGTTCTCTCTCTCTCACACATGTAAGCATTGTCTCTCTTGTGTAAGTGTGTGTAAACAAAGCTCACATTGCACACACACACACACACACACAAGCGTCAACTACAAGGTTATATGATGATACACCATTGGTTACACAACTATGCATGAACAACAATCATTTCATTCCTTGTTATGTTAAAACCTAGACTGTTTCATAGAGACTAGTGTGAACCCGGTGCATAATGCACCCCATCGATCCCCCTCACCCGGTCCTTCGCATTTCCCACTCTGGTTCACTTCCACCTATTAAGACCCCTAGAACCCCACCC
>Ga0209208_10003585_pt1 | contig 22204 bp, 9 predicted proteins | sample S1TSphfallax_3_FD_187694 | JGI IMG/M metagenome (GOLD analysis project Ga0209208, IMG submission 187694) | Host-associated microbial communities from peat moss isolated from Minnesota, USA - S1T2_Fd - Sphagnum fallax MG (SPAdes) (version 2) | ecosystem: Host-associated > Plants > Peat moss >...
CTATAGAACTGTGTGTATAGAACGTCTGTATAATACGTATGTATAATACAGCGTATAATACACGGCCATGTGTACAATTATACAACTGCGCGTGTTGTAGCTGCGTTTATTGAACTGTGTTTTTTGAAATGTGGGCTGTATAATACGTATAATACGTGTATAATACAATTTTTCAAACGTATTATACACGTATTATACGTATTATACAGCCCACATTTCAAAAATTCATAAAACACAGTTCAATAGCAGCAAAGCTTTGCTCCTCGCACTTTACCATAGAACCCGAAGTTCAAAGTACAAGTAGTCATCGAACAGTGTTCCCAGCACTGTTCTGACTTCTGGGCCTCCTTTGAGGGAAAGATTTGGTTGAAATTAGTTCACTTTTGACAATGAGACATAGGGACGTATTGACAAGGGCACAGCAAAAGTTAACCACTGGGTTTGAATTAGAGGACATGTTAGTATACTGCAGATTATGACACTGTCATTCTTGTTTTCTTGGCTCTGTCCTTCGGGGTAGAGACATTGTAATGCACCCAGAAACGGGCCAAAAGTTTGGTATTCCTCCCTACATTCTAGGGTCATGTGGATCCACTATAGAAACATTCTGGGCATCACTGATTGATCTCTTGCGCTTCACCATGCTAACTAACATTAATTCCAATTTAGTGTGTTGAATAGAACATGTTCAAGGCTGATTTTTGCATTGTGGTTATGGGTGTTAGTTTAAGGGCAGAGACCTTACACGAAGATCCTCTTGTTTTCATAGTTGCCAAAACTAGCCCAAGTACAATTTTTCTTTTCTTTTCCAAATGTAATGACGTGTTAGCAGTCTTCATCAGATGCAAACTTGGGAATTTGCAATTATATTCTTGACAAAGGTTTGCTGTACGTATAAAATTGACCAGCTTAGTCATCTGGATTGAATATTATAGCAAGCTGTTGACCAGGACGACAGCTTGAACAATGAATAGAAGCAGCAGAAGAAACAAAAAATCGAGAAAGACATTGCTGTCGGAGTGATCACCGCGGGACTAGGCTATACGGCCCCCGAATAAACTAGTTTTGTATATTTATGCTTAAGACTGACAAAAGTTAACAACTTTTTTTCTTTTTCCCTTGAGTTTATATGTATATGAATGAATTTAGAGATCGTAGGTAATGACAAGAGCAAGCCTTCTGGGAATTGATCAAATAGCAACAATAATTCAGGACTTTCTGCAATATTGAAAAGACGGAGACTAGAAGGATAGTCTCATATTACATTTAAATTTGTGAGGAATTTGTCTTTTTCCTTTTGTATGAATATGCGGAAGCTAAGGCCCTACGTGGTTGAGATAAATCTGTGTAGATTTATGAACCCACCTTAGAAATAGTGGGAACTGTACAAAGTGTAAGAACCATCTTAAAATGAAATATTGTGAGGCAAATAACACCAGATAAGAAACTTTCCAAAGCGTACAATCCCTCTTTAAATTGAAATCTACTTCCCATATTGTGAGATAAATTACACTAGAGAGATGTGCCTCTATTTCACTAGAAGTTTTAAGTACTTTAGGCATTTTTGATTTCAATATTCGTAACTTCCGCTTTTTTCTTACTCGTTAATTGGAGATTGGGGGTTTTCCTGATGGAATTTAGGAATATAAGCACCATGAGAAGAGAAAGGCAAAAGAGGCTCAGGGTGGTGGCGGTGGAGGTGTCTTTGGTCTGTAAATAAGACTTGGAGACTGCAAGTTATTCCAGTACAACACCTATGTAGAGAGGGCTGAAAGCTCTTAAAAGGTGGTGTATAAATGTTGAAAATCAGCTGGTGGTGGAATTTCGGTGGCTAGCTGATATAATGCACAACTTTCCAATTGCATCAGAACTGCTGGGTATTTATGTAATGGTGTACACATGCTAGCTGTCTGCCCACAGAGATGGACAGACAGCTATATGAATAAATCTTGTATATTTTGACTGTAATCTTGAGTTTTGAACTAAGTTGCTGCTATATTTTTATGTTTTGGACATTTTATGGGGCGTGCCTTCAGGCAAGCACTACCCATTCACCTGGGTCTACAACACCTTCTTGTTAGGAGTAGCTTGCAAGGGACGTCAAATGATCTTATATTCTCCTTATTACAAAGATCTACTCCATTATTTTGCATCTCAGTTTTAAAAAGAATTCATGTGCTTTCTGATGTTTGCATGACAAATTTCATTCTTGCTCTGCTCACCACCCTCCACATTTGCTGAAAACGAAGTGATAAAACTCTGCAAATAGCATAGAGGAATTTCCATTGAAAATTTGCTTACATCAATCCATCCAATACTTCGACGATAGAATCAAGGACAACAGGCTATATGTAAAAAATTCTCAGCAAGCGAAAATTAGTAACATTTCTTTGAAGGCCGACCAGAACCACAGTGCAATTCTTTCAAACCCCTCTCAAATAAGCTAATCTCACATTTTTGTTAAGAAAGCTTAAATCTGGCCCACCCTGAAAATTCAAAGATATGCATTCACCATGAACGACTAGCAGTGGATAATACATGAGCCTTACATTCGATGATTCACATTGCAGCAGGCACTGTGAAAATGCAGTGAACTCAAACAAGAATACAACATTCCGACCAAGGGAAGGAGCAAGAGCAAGGGTGTTAGTGTCACTTCATTTCATGAGATGGCTTGAGCACATTCACTGAAGAGATGGTGTTGGTTTCTTCAATAACAAGTTTCGAATACTTTGAACTTCGGGTTGTACAGCAAAATGTGAGGAGCAAAGCTCTACTGCCCAGTCTCCACCGAAGTTCCCCTCCATTCCCCTGCCAAAAAAAGAAAAATACCGGGCAAATCGTGAAAGTATAATGCAATACATATACATATTAAAAATTATACGTACAAAGTCACATTGTGTGTGAGCACTTTGAGCCCGCGCTCATTAACCGCGTGCTCGAGATGCACAGGGTCCGAAACCCTGCGCTCTGCATCACTCTCCATTGGGGACCCTGTGACCGACCGCGGACCACACGCGAAAAAAAGCATCTTCCCCACGGTAGTGAAATCTTTCCTGCGGCAAGGCACATGAAAGACGACTGGCCTTTCTGGTATTCCATAGGAGGCCCACCTGAGGGTGTGAGGCCAAGGGTGTTCCTGAACCTCAGGAGAACCCATCAGTAGAGGAACTTCCAAACCAGCAGCTGCCTACCAAGGGGCGAAAATGGGCCTTGACCTTTTGGGAGGCCCCCGCTGGTGGCTTACCTTGGTCTTTTGGTTGTAGACCTCAGGCATGCTACCGCCTTTGGCCTATGCACTCTCCAACCATCATATGCACAGGAGACTAAAAAAACCCTCCTACGAACTTTGCTTGCAGGTGTCAGTGCGACGTCCTGCATGGCCTCTTGCGGGCCAAACACCAGCTCTAATAAGCTTAATGAAGTCATGGGCAAAGAGCTTCCCCGCCAATAGGAAAATGTAAAACACATCAGATGTTATCGACATACTGTAACGTAACTCATACGCTCCTTCTCCACAAAATATAAAATAACAAAACTAATCCACGTACAAACAGCTGCCCATCATGCAGCCACTCGGCAGTGAACTGCATGCGCCGAGAGGGAAAGCATATTACTCAGTAAAATTCATGAATCATGCAGGAGTGGGTCCCTTGGGGGGAGGTTGGGTTCTGTGGCCGACGGTTCATCTCATGTACGCCCAAGCACCTGCCAGCTCAAGCTCACAGGTGGCTATAACAATAGTCTGGGTCCAGCTAGACCGGTCAATTCGAATTTTCTCCCCGAATTTTGTGCCCGTTGAGTTCCTTGTAGATTCTTAAAATCTGGCGTAACAACATTGGAGGGAATTCTTAGTGTATTTATAGGGCAGATTACATTTAGTAATCAGGCTTACAAAAAGAGCCCTAGGGCGGAGGGTGTGAGATTGTAATATCCCTAGGGCGCAGGATGTAAGCCAATAAGATCTTTGGAAGGGAATTTTTAAAAAAAAAATTCATAGATTACCTCGGTTGTTATGCAGGGTAAGGCCCTGCTATGAGGGAATTACTGTGTGGACCTGGGGCGCCGTCCTTGATGCTCACAGAGTAATTTCCTGATAGCAGGGCCTTACCCTATACTTAAAACTCGCAAGATTGAGGAGAGAAAAGAAAAAGAAGCAAGTTCACGTTAACAAGAACAAAAAGCTTCTAGTGATTTTTTTGGTGGCGAAGTTTTTGGAAAAAACAATTCTATCCCAAATTCCCTGTTTTCTGGCCACAAAACCTCGTCGAAAAATTTATTTTTAAAATTGCCATAAATCAACACAATTGCCTACAATAATGAAAGCATGATTTAGGTTTTTTATTTTCATATTTTTTGTATCGCCAAATTTGGCTAAACATTGTTATGGTTGATTGCCACTTGATCAAAAAAATTGAAAAAAGCAACATTGCTACACAGGAAGCAACAGAAGGGAAGGTGAAAGATGGGGAAAGAAAAAGATGCTGGTTTTTTGAGGAGTTAGGAAGCCCTGTCTTGGGAGGCTAGGTATATGAATAAAAATATTCTCTGGGTAAGGGTATACTATGATACAAGTTTGGTTGTGAAATTACATGTGTTTTAAAAAATCGATTTTACCATTCAAATTAAAAGGTAGCCTAAGTTATGATGAGGTTTTTCTTTTTGGGATTTTGTGGGTTGGATCGTCCACAAGAGTGACTTAGCCAAATTTGGTACAGGTCAGACAGGACATGAGTACTGGTTTTTTTGGTCAATTTGTGATGTAGCCAAAGTGGTGATGATCCATAGGAAGATTTAGCCAAACGTAAAAGTAAATGTTTTTACATCATTCTTTATTTTGACTGCCTGTATAGAATCTGATTTTTTCCTTAAATTTTGGTTGAATCTTGGCTCTTGAAAGTCTCAAAACACATATGACTTTTTGCACTTTCAATTGTTAAGATAGATTTCTTTGCTAGATAAGGCCAGAAAAAAGGCTTGACAATGGATAAAATTAGGATTCCTGTTATGTTTTGGCAACATGTTGAAACTTATTGTCTAAATATGGCAATTTCACTTTTTTGTCCTCAACTTTGGGCCATTTCCCCCCTGCGCCCTTTTGTAAGATTCGCACTGCCTTATATTTTGTTGCCAAGTGGCAAAATTTTCCCAAAACAAAAGCTGATTATGATTTTTTCCCAATTACTATCATTAGGATATTAAGGGTATTTTTGGTGTGGAATGTATTGTAAAGTTAAGGGTATCTCTGAACAAGGACATAATCCTTTTTTCATGTGGATATCATAGGGTAATTTGAAGGTTATATTTTTGCTAACGCTCTAAACATGAGACACTGGAATTGTGCAACATCAATGGTTGTTTTTTGGTCATCTTATTCACTCACCAGAATAATTAGTTTCTGTTTATGCTTATGTTCTGGTCTTTCTCACGTTAATACATTTGTGATATTTGTGTGACTAATAGAAGGCGAGGCGATTATGCAATGACACCAAATACCGTATGTTAACCATTTCCTGGAGGGTGTACAATGAAGGCCAGAAAAATCAACAGAGGTACCCTAATTTATTTATCTACCCTTTTGCAGATTTAACTTGTGAGTAAGAGTAACCATGAAATTTTGGTTCTTCCTTCATATAGTTCATATATGAAGAACCAAATTTCATGGTTCAGTTTGGTTCTTCTTATACTTCAGAATCCGGAATCAACAGTTTGATTCTGGATACCATTTGAAATTAGGAAAAGAACAACAAAACAGAATCACAGAATCACTGGTTCCAGTTATTTAAAAAGCCTTGAAGAACTGTGTTTTGTGAATACACAAAGAATTGGTGGTTTAATGGGTGGTTATTTGACCTTTTTCAAATGTCCTCAGCACTGTGGATATATATCAAGAAACTGGGGTTTCTTTTAATATGACTATAATAACCGCTCTGATACCCAAAGGGGTTTGGTGCAAGTTTCTAATACCCGCCCAAAACTGGTCATAACTTATAACCATTTTCTTCCAATAAGGATATAACTAAATTTTAGCTTGGAAGGGCAATTTATTGGGTTCTACTATCAGACTGTATATGTGAAAAGTTGAGTACCCTTCCAACAGTTGTCGTCTTGACAACCGTCCTCATGACCCTTGTTGAGGTGTCGAGCAATTTCTCACAGCGTTCTCGAGCCTTGAGGAGCACAGTCTGAAGTGACCAGTTTTATGTGATCGCGGAGGAGCATCTGGCATTTATTTCTGCACGCTTGTTGAGGCCTAGTATCGAGAGCCCACTTTTTCCTCCTCTTACTCTCGCGATTCTGTTCTCAAATTTCTAGTTAGAGGAGCAAATCTGCTCATCCTGCAGTAATTCCAGAGTTTTAGCTGTGAAGAAATCTTGGACACAGTTGTAGAGTTTCGTGGTTTAGAGCTTCTATCTTAAGAGGGCGTGAGATTTGAACTTGTTTTCTTGTGTACTGTGGCCACAGCAGAGTGCTTGTGAATAATAGGAATAAGAAAGTGGTGCCGGTTTGTGGGAGGGACTAAGTAGAGATGGCTGGAGAAGGACCTGCCATCGGTATCGATCTCGGTACCACGTACAGTTGTGTGGGAGTGTGGCAACATGATCGTGTCGAGATCATAGCGAATGATCAGGGAAATCGAACTACGCCTTCGTATGTTGCGTTTACGGATACCGAGCGTCTCATTGGCGATGCCGCCAAGAATCAAGTGGCCATGAATCCGCAGAACACCGTCTTTGGTAAGCAGAAAACGTAAATCGAATATCTGTTATGTGTCCCTTCAGTGTCGTGTGCTTCTTCTGAGAGGCAAACAGTCGTGCTTTTAGTGTCGCAAGTTTTCTATAGTTTGTTTTGAGTAAGGAAATTGTTTTGTTAGTCTCGGATTTGAGCTCATATCTGTTCTCTTGTTATTTTTCAGCTGTTGTAGTGTAATACGTTCCAACACTATTTCGGTAACACTTTGATCATGAGGCTGCATCGGGTAATTTATCCTGCTTCATCTTGTATGCAGTATTTGGCTGTAAATCGTAATGTATTTGTTGGTGCAGATGCGAAGCGGTTGATCGGAAGGCGTTACAGCGATCCCACTGTACAGAGTGACATGAAGCTATGGCCATTCAAGGTCATTCCTGGACCTGGAGATAAGCCAATCATCGTGGTGTGGTTCAAGGGCGAACAGAAGCAATTCGGTGCCGAGGAGATATCGTCCATGGTGTTGATAAAGATGAAGGAGATTTCAGAGGCTTTCCTTGGGAAGTCTGTGAAGAATGCTGTCGTTACCGTCCCTGCATACTTCAATGACTCTCAGAGGCAAGCTACAAAGGACGCAGGTGTCATTGCTGGCCTCAATGTGCTCCGCATCATCAACGAACCAACTGCTGCAGCTATTGCTTACGGCCTGGATAAAAAAGCGTCGTCAAGTGGAGAGAAGAACATCCTCATTTTCGACCTTGGAGGAGGCACCTTCGATGTGTCACTTTTGTCAATCGAGGAAGGCATTTTTGAGGTGAAGTCCACAGCAGGCGACACCCATCTTGGCGGCGAGGACTTCGACAATCGGATGGTGAACCATTTCGTCCAGGAGTTCAAGAGGAAATACAAGAAAGACATCTCTGGAAATGCCAGGGCTCTTCGGCGCCTACGCACAGCGTGCGAGCGCGCGAAAAGGACTTTGTCGTCCACAGCTCAAACCACCATCGAGATCGACTCGCTGTATGAGGGTGTGGATTTCTACTCTACCATCACAAGAGCCCGTTTTGAGGAGTTGAATATGGACCTATTTAGAAAGTGCATGGAACCGGTGGAGAAATGCTTGCGAGATGCGAAGATGGACAAAACCCAGGTTCACGAGGTGGTGCTGGTAGGAGGTTCCACTCGTATTCCCAAGGTACAAACCCTTTTACAGGATTTCTTCAACGGGAAGGAGTTGTGCAAGAGCATCAACCCCGATGAGGCAGTAGCATACGGAGCTGCTGTACAGGCCGCCATTCTGAGTGGCGAAGGGAACGCGAAAGTCCAGGATCTTTTGTTACTTGATGTAACGCCTCTGAGTCTCGGTCTAGAAACGGCGGGTGGTGTCATGACAACGTTGATCCCCAGAAATACCACCATCCCTACAAAGAAGGAGCAAGTATTTTCAACGTATGCAGACAATCAGCCTGGTGTGCTCATCCAAGTGTACGAGGGCGAGAGAGCTAGAACCAGGGACAACAACCTCCTCGGGAAGTTTGAGCTGTCAGGAATTCCACCAGCTCCAAGAGGTGTACCACAAGTGAATGTAGTTTTCGACATAGATGCCAATGGCATCCTCAATGTCTCGGCTGAAGACAAGACTGCCGGTGTGAAGAACAAAATCACCATCACGAACGACAAGGGCAGATTAAGCAAGGACGACATCGAGAAAATGGTACAAGATGCCGAGAAATACAAAACCGAAGACGAGGAAGTGAAGAGGAAAGTGGAAGCCAAGAACGGCCTCGAGAACTACGCTTACAATATGAAGAACACAATCAGGGACGACAAGATTGCAGGACAACTAAGTGCCGATGACAAACAGACGATAGAGAAAGCAGTGGAAGACACGATTCAATGGCTGGACCAGAACCAACTGGCGGAGGTTGATGAATTCGATGACAAGCAGAAGGAACTGGAGCGGATTTGCAACCCCATTATCGCACGCATGTACCAAGGAGGTGCAACTGATGCAAGCTCTGCCGAACCTGCTTATGGTAGTGGATACGGCGCTGCATCTGGAGACGCATCTGATGGTCCAGGTCCCAAGATCGAAGAGGTCGACTGATTCAGCGAACATCTTTTACTTGTAACACGCTCAATTGGGGTCGATGTTCGTCCGAATTTTTGTCTGAAAAACTATAAAATCATAATTGCAGCTTAAAGAGGAGAACTTAATCCCATTCTGCCTCTTTCCTTCTTCTCGTTTGCGTCCAATTTCATGAGGAAAAGAGTTTCTTTTGACACCAGTGGTTTCATGGGGTTAAGTTTGTGTCAAAAGAAACTTTAGAGAAAAGTCCATACACAAGTGGGATTGTTAATTAAATACCACTCTTTTAGAGATATCTATCTCAACACAGGTGGAACTCTATGTTTATATGATATTGTGCCATCAACAGAACACTCCCAAAGTCACAACCGTGTGAAGTTGGAAAAAAAACTTTTCCTCTTCTCATATCAAATGTCTTTCAATCTTGTTGAAATTTAATATATACCTATATTTCGCCTTTCTTGCATGCACCAAAAATTAATGTTCTTCTCTGCCACTGGTGGAGAAGGAAATCTGGCATATCCAGTGTGCTTCCAGAACTGAAATTGGTCACAGCAGACAAAGCAGCAATTGAAGCTACAATTCTCCTCAATCAACAACTGCATTGCTGATAAGTATGATAATGACCCTCTCCCACCATGTTTTTCCCTCATTCTTAAAACAAAGACTTGATAGCCTCACGACTCAAATGCACGCCAAAGAGTTGGCTACATGGATCAACGTCTGCATAATGTAATGTACCAAAAATCTAACATGCTTCCAAATGGAAAAAAAAGTTTTGCATCACATTAATCATTGCAATCTTTGATCTTTCTTCACTTGTTACAATGTTCTAAACTGGATTATATCACTAAGCACCTGCGTATTGCATACTCATAAATGTATTTCTGTTTTCTACTTATAAATGTGTAGGATTCTGAAAAGGAATAATTTTTCCAGTTAGCCCAAGAACATCATCTTGACATTATCTCGAGCATCATCTCTCCATGTACAAATTTTTTTCGCAGGTTTCAGGAATGAATTCTTTCATGAACCAAAGTTGCATCAGATATGAAAAGTGCAATAAAATTGAGATTAGGATTTAATGAAAACTTTCAGGGATTGTTTTGTTTGTGTTCTTGTGAAGAATAGATTGCCCCGATTCTTGTCCAATCTTCATTCCAAGGATTTCGGAAGTCTCTAGGGTTTGTTAACCATTTCCTGTTTTCCTTCACGAATTTTTTGTCTGGTTGTGAAGAAAACTTCATCAACGCGTTGGCGCTAAGTTGTGAAGACGGTGGCAAATCGAAATTTTGGAGTAATAGAGAAAAAATCGTGGTAAGTTGCTCTTGGTTCTCGTGTGTCTAAGGAAAGGAATTTTTTTCCTTTAAAGGATGGGGAATACCGTCGGAATAGGCTCCGGTTCTGCGGAGTCTACGGTGCTTGCAACGAAGGATTCTAGTGCGTCCGGATCGTCCATGACTGGCTCCTTGATCGACAAAGAAGCGACCGTAGGATCATCGGAAGTAGCAACTGCGAAGAAGAAGAATATTTGCTGTGCGTGCCCTGAAGCCAAGCGGCTGCGAGACGATTGTGTGGTGGAGCATGGCCAGGAGGCTTGCACTAAGTGGATTGACGCGCACTTGCAGTGCCTGCGCAAAGAGGGTTTCAAGGTTTGATCATTGCAGTTCCAACCTGGGTTTCGACGTTTTAATTTAGGATTTCGTCGTTTGCAGGTTGCAGAAGGATATCTTTAGACTACACTGGCAAGAGAATCTTAAAAACGAGAGAGATAAGAGAGAGAGCAATTGGAGTAACAGATGACGATTCCATCATGATGAGACGAATAACAAGTGCAGCTGGTAGAGATTTTTGCAATCTCTTTGGCACAAAGATGGATCTGGAGACTTGGAAGTTGGAGAGAGCGATTTGGAGCGACGGATGATGGTTGCAGCATGAGAAGAACAGCAATTGCAGCTGGTAGAGGCTTTTGCACACAAGACGAATCTGGAGAATCGGCAATATCAAATTCGTATTTCGAGCATTGTTCATCAACATGAAAGCATCAGCCACCAAGACGTGGATGGGGTTAGTGTTGCCCGGGCTCTAGTGTACAGCTTAGGAGAGAAAGTGATGATGCAGCTTGGAATTGAGGACCCATAACTAAACTTTAGTACCAATTTCAAGGTATGCTGGATTCTGCAAGAAGGGTGCACACAAATTCAGAGAGGAAGGTGGTTTTATGAGCGATTGAGGAGCCATATTTCTAAAGACTTTCTATCTCTGGATACACTGCAATAGTGGAACTCTGCTTGAACGAAGTCAGGATTGTGTGTCAGTGGTGTGTAGACATGTGTAGTCTTCTGTCCACAATTCTTTGAATTTTGTGGCAAGCTGATGCACCAGACTATGCACTTTATTTGGTGATTGTTAAAGCTCCTGAAGGTTTGATCATGTGAAACCATCTATGAATATCATAAATTCACTTTCAATTCCAGGTAGAAACCCCAGAATGTCCAGATTGTGATGTTTCTCTCAAATAATTAAGAACATAAGTTGATCTTACCTGTCCATTGTAAAGCTTGTGGTTGTGAGTTTCAGTTGTGAGATTGGTTTGATGTGTGAATAGGCCCCCTGATTTCTGGCAAAAGAATCTTCTCAAACTCTGGTGTTCCATCTTTGTATCCTTCACAACTGGTAAATTCCAACTTTGAACCCACGATCTTCATAACTTTAGTCTTCCAGAATTGATGTGTTGCATGCACTTGCTTGGGCAGACAAGTCTCTTTTGACTTGAGTTTTCCTGTCTGACTTTGCAAGATCCTCTGGGCAGCTTTTGCATGTGAATTTGATCCATGTTTCGTGGATTTTGTTGCATGTTTTGAAGTATACATGACATAGAACTTCAAAAATATGATGAGTGGTGATGTAGGGGCTTGTGGTTTATGTGGAGGAAGGTGCAGCAGATTGTGTTCAGTGACAAGAATTGATGCTGTAGGATCAGGAGTAAACAGATTCACAAAAAGCCTCACGAATTCTTGTCCATGAGCTCTTCCAGCACACAAATTCATACCATGGAGTCTTGTGATGAGCTGGATGTGGTGGAATACTACTGGTACTAATATTGTGCACTAGGTGAACTGACCATGAAGAAGTTTAGAACATCTGTCATCACCTAATGTCAAATTGCTGTCTTAACGTAACATATGCCACAATAAACACCACATATTGTACATTGTAATGGATGAAACCACAAAGTTTTCCTCAAACACGTGCCATGAGCCATGGCTTTTTTTGTAAGAAAACCACATTCTCTTGTGGTAGGTAATTGCAAGAGATGCCATTTTGTTTTCTTGAGTAGGTTGCTGCCGTAAAATTGGGGATTACCAGAATTTTGAACATGGGCTGGACCATATTTTCTGCTCCAAGTTGATGGAAGGTATAACTGATGTACAGATGACTGGAATCATGGAGGCCTGAATCCACATGAGATTGGATCATCCTGCACTTCATTCCAGGTGCAGTAAACCCGAAGTATTTACTGGGTTCAGCATTTAACATACATGTGATCTTTTGGTAAGGGAGGACTGTAACTAGACTTGATTTTGGCATCAGTTAAGAACTGCATGACAAGTAGGACTGGGAACAAAACTGCTATTTGTACTAGTTTTGCTTCTATTGTTGTTTCAGATCATTGAAGACCATTGGGTAAAATATGCAATGGAATATGGCATGCCATGGTGCATTATAGTCATAAATGAGGATTCCTTTTTTTTTTGGTGAACTGAGATATTCATTGCAGCAAGAATCTGGTGATTTTTTTCTGACAGGATTTATTTTCAAGTCATATAATTGTTGCCACAAAGTTGGCTTCTGGCTTGATTAGTATCAGGGGATTTTTTTTGGCTATGAACCTCTTGTTACAAGGCATGAAGCAACTCTTCCATTTCATTAAAGCTCTATTTGGGATGGTCAATTGAGCTGTTTAGTCCATCACATGTGAAAGCTAAATAGCCCAATACTGAATCTGAGTTTCACTGCACAGCTGAGGCTCTACCCAGGTACCTTGAACATCCATGTCATAAAAAGGTATTAAGTAGTTGTTTCTTCTTTCTACTGTATTGTGCATCTAATTTACCACATTTTGCTCATTTGTTATGGAAAGCAGCAGTTTTCTATTACTGTTCACTGTTAGATATAGAATTATGTTGGAGCTTGGCACTATAGAGGTTTCAACTAATTGACAATGAGTGAAACAAAAGTGACGAGATTTTACATTGAGATAACAGCTCCTCCATAACCATGATATCCACATTATAGTACTGTCTAGATGGCTATTATGTCTGTACTGCATATGAGATGCAGACTTGAATTGATTGTGGTTGTGACAAACAGTTTATGAAGTGGTGCAGGTGTCAACAAAAGGGAGAATGTTCAGCTCAAAAATGGCATTGGTTGATTATGTGGTTGATCCCACCTCCTGATAGATTGCAAATATACCAGATTTAGAGCCTCTACAGTTGCAGGTTGTCCAATATAGCTCAAGATATCAAGGTGATTTCAGCATCTGGTAAACTTTGTTCATACTATGTCACATAGAGTGTATGGAGTTTAGTTGCTAGGTTTCTAAAACACATGGATAGTAGCTCCCAAAAGCCTCCCCTCTTTCTGCTTCTTGCAAAATCCAGCATGCAGGTGTAGCAACAACCCAATCTCATCTTTTTAACATTTGGGGTTCTAGCAGACTTTTGTTCTTTTGTACCAAGAAGACTCAGTGGATCCACAGTCAAGTATCAAATAAGGATACCCAACTATGCTGAAACCAAGCTGAAACCTGATTTGATCTCCAAAACTGCACCCTGATCAATATCAAAAATTACTTGATAAGTCTGACTTAGGAGTCAGATGAGATGGAATGAAACTTACTCTCACAAGCTTCATGTTGCTGCTTGAACAAGGATACTGTTGTCATTTTTATTGCTATGGACCTCTCAAGTGCTAGCCAACATCATGACTGTGTCTTCACATTGTTTCAAGAAATGCACCAGAAACTCAGGATGCAGATTTTGTATAATGGTTTTGTATAACTGCATATCATCCTTAATGCTTGTGCTGCAATATCACAGGTGCAAATGGCTGTATAAAATTCAGCTCCCTGAAAAGAGCTTGTTCTTTTTCCACCACTTCCTTAGAACGTGAGCTTGGCAATTTTTACTCAACATAATGGTTTTCTCTAGTAGTTATTGAAAAATTTGTTACTGGTATTTCTGTGTCCTACATGGCTAGCGTGCTACAGACATACAACACAACTTTTCAAACTCTGGATCCATCTTGGGTCCTAAATTTCTCTGTACATTGCTAGTTGTCTTGGAGCTTTCTAATCCCATAAGTACAGGTTATTGGTGAAAATGCAACCTGCTGTAACCTGAATTTATACCCAAATTTTTGAAGTACTTCCAGACTTCCTGGACAAATGAAATGAAATAGGATGCGATTTTCTTGCTGTAATGAAATTGGGCAGTGTAGGTAGCATTGTTGGTAGTCTTGCATTGTAAAGGAAAAGAATAAATTTGGTGTATAATCAAACCTTGGAAACACATCCTTGAGCACTGAGCATTTTGCTGCATAGAGTGATATTTTTGTTTGCTGCAACCTTCAATTCCATCACCATATCGAGTATAGTTTTTCATAAAATTCCATGAAGAGTTATGCTTCAAAATGATTCACACTTTTGATTATGCAGCTGGCTCGACTGATTTCATGCCAATATGACAATTCCATATGCAGATTATGATGGATACCCAATTTGTGTAACAGTATAGCTTCTCAGAGTCAGGATGAATAACAAAAAATTCTACAGATATCATACCTGGAATTGCAACTGAAACTAAGAAAGTTGGCAAAATTCTAAATGCAAAAAATTACTTGCTGACAAAATCCAAGTTAGACATCCTAGCAATGGTTGCCTCTGTTTCGTTCTTTTGTTCTCAGCAATGTACTTGGCAACCTAGTCTAGAGTTTTCACTGTTTTACAGGCAGAATTGTTCTTGGTTAACTTGTTTGCGAGGTTGAGAGCTACAGAGGGAAAGGGACTTCACATTTAAGATTGTATGTAACATGAAAGATCCATGTAAGATTTGGGATACAATTTAAGCTTCAACTACAAATCAAATTGCTGCAACAGTTGGGCAATTAGAGACATAGTTGTATTTTAATGGGTGCATTTTTCAAATCACCTACCTATATATTACACGGTTCCATTGTTTCTCATGATTTTGTTTGAACCTGTCAAGATGAGCCAGTTGTTTACAAGGCAGGCAGCCACTCCTGGCTGTCCCCTTCATGGTCTTTTTCTCTTGTAGCAGCTCCTGGCAGGGTTTTAATTATTTCTGATTCTTGTTGGGTTGGTAACATTGTAAAGAGAGCTAAAGGAAGAAGACTTCACCATTTGTTTTACAAGACAAATGTGCCCAGTCTAAGGGGTCCAAATCAGTGTTGGCAGGTTCTTGAATTTTAGAAGGTTCAAGTCAGTTTATAAGGTTAGATTCTAAAGTCTGGAGATAGGAGGTTTTAAGTTTTCTTGGAACTGCCATTGAAACCTAACTATGAATTTATCCATTTTTAAAAAACAGAATGGAATTAAAACTTGGGTGTTGCCTTGAATTTAAAAGGTTCAAGTTCTTTAATAGGTACATAAGTATAATTTTATTGAAAAAACATATAAACTTGGCTGGACAAGTTATTATATTTTATTGATTGTACATAATTAATATAATATATTCTTTATTTTGGAGTGTATGCATTAGTTGAACAAACTAATTCCACACTTTTCTTTTCTTTTTGGTTTAGTAGTGTGTAATGAAAATGAAATTGCACTTTGTTTTAAATCAGATCAATTTTAATTTTTTTGTGAAAATGACTAAAACCAAAGTTTTTAGAAATCCAAAGAATTGTTCTAAAGACGAGATCAAAGTTTCCATAAAAAAATTTAAAAGTTAAAATTGAAATCAAATGTTCTTTTGGAAATCAGGAAGTGGACAATACTGATGAACAAGGCATCAAACCCATTATTTTTTATTCATTTGGAAGGGAGAGGCTTGTTTCTTTAAAAGAGGGGAATGTACTTAATTTTTTTTGATGTATATATTTTCAAAGAACTTGACCCTCCTTGATGAGGACCACAGCCCCAGTTTAGGTTCTGGTTCCAACTTTCTAAATCTCTGATCCAGATACCTCAAAACCTAACATAGAACTTGAACCTCCTAACACTAGTGTAGGCAAGCAGACCAACAAGTGTTGGGTTGTTCCCTCTTTTTCAAAGAGAAAATCAACAGGTAAGGGTCAGATATTATGGACCAGTGTTGGCTGGTTATTGATTTTCTGGATAACTGATCAAATTGATAATCATTTAGCATTAAAAATTTTGAATTTTAATAAATTACATAGATGACCCAATTTTCTGCCAGGTAGGTTATCAATCTTTAAACAACAATACAAATAACTTATAAAACAGAAAGTAATATAATAATAATTTTAATTTTTACAAAAACATTATAACCAACTAATAACTGACAAAATAACATGCAATTATTAACTAATTATTTGATAACCTATCCAACAACCTTAAAATATGGATATTGATAACTTATGTGATCCCCCAAAAAATTTCAAAAAATAACCTACCCAGCTATTATTAAAAAACGCAAGAACCAGCTAGCACTGTTACTGACCTTGACTGGTGATTTTCACAAAATCAAAGAACCGATCCTGTAGCCTCTAATTAAACTTCTGGTTTTCTGGAGAATTTGGCAAAAACCCGAATTCAGAGGTTCTTCAATTTTGAAAATAAGAGGACCGGAAATTCTTATATTTGCAAATTTCGAGAAAACAGGAGGTGGAGATTCCTTTGATCTCTAAAATTTGCAAGAAACCTGGACCTGAGGTATTAACAAAAATCAAACAACTGCATAGCACTGGTGGAGACCTACAATGAGAGAGAGTTAGCAGCTACGAAAAAAAGTAAGGTAAGAGCATCCCCAGCTCTTTTATGTGTAATTGTGCACCTTAAAATTGGATGAAGAAACGTCCAAACATGCTGGTTTGACTCAGCAAAAAAAATTCGCCCAGCATTTTTGCATTGTTGACTGAGGCCAGTGAAAGGCACAGCAGAGTGCACATGGGACAGAGAGGAGTGTCATAAATATGATCTAATTGCTACTCCCTGTTTTTGATCGGCCAATCATAATGATTCGTTTAGGTGATTTGCTATTAGTAGTCTCCCACCTATTTGCAGTCCCTCTTTTAGTTTTGTGGTTGGGGTTGCAAAACGGTAAATAGCTAAACTTGGATGTGAGAAAAACTTTGCAGGGTCCAATAGTGAGCAGCGCTGGGGACGCTGTACGCACCATAGTTAGCTGGGACCAGGAACCCAACAGAAAACAGTTTCCTGACCATCAATGCTGCATATGGCGCGCTGGTCGGTGATAGTTCAGGGTTGCCCCAATTATGTATCCCTGGCTGCTGTCTAGCAGTTGAACACCCTTAGGATTGCACTGAAAAACATAGCTTAGTAAAACACACAAAGTGCCAGAACAGTGCAACACACCCAATCAACCAGTCTAAATCAAGAAGAGCATGGAAATGTCACCCATTCTTGGCTAATGGGCCGGCTCATCTGTGGCCAATTTCTTCCGCCTACGCAACTCTTTAATGCGTATGATGCCAACAAATTGGAATCATTATCCTGCATATCTGACATGCAAATCCTCTCAGGACTCACACTCTCTAGCCTCCAGAGTCCACGTCCAGCACCTTTGATTTGCATACTCTATTGTAAGTAAGTTACAAAACAGTTGCTTCATATCTGTTGTGAGTAATGGCAATCTGGCAGGGCAGTTTACGTGCCAAAAACAGCCTACCTATTACTCCTACTAGAAAGTGCCTTCGGTGAAGGCTCCCGCACTGGAGACATGCTGAAAACCCCAAAATTCATCTAAATTGCTTCTAAATATTATAAATATCCCATGCTTAGAGCGTGACCAATTGTAGCTTCCATTTCAGCCATTATCACTATTTGGCACATCCAAGGAGCATTGTTAGTTCCTCCTGCATCCTCAGTGCTCGTCCATAAATTTGAAAAACTATACTGAATAAAGTATATACCATTTAAATCATATCACCTAACCCAATCATTATACTTGAACAATCAAAGATACTCTTTTTCCCCACGTTGTTGCAAGGCCTTTGTAAGATGGATTATTTATCAACCTCAAGAAGTTTTACCCCATTTTATTGTAATTCTTCATCTAAAATACATTGAAAAGACCAATTTACCCTTTCTGCACAAGCTTTTAGATTAAATTAGACTCTCTACATTCAGATACAATTTTTTTGTGTTTAATTTGGCCACCAAGAAGCCTCACCCAAGAAGGTGAACATATTCATGTGGGTGCTAGGTCACCTGGTAGTCTCAAGAGATTAGATTAATCAAGTGTTTTGATACTTACCATTTACTTGTGTTGGGCAGGTATCAACTATTCAATATACTAGTTGGTACTCATATTTGATCTATTTCATACGAACATCATATTGGTATTGGATCTTTAAAGATAAATAAATATAAGCCTTGCATCATTATTCGATCTGCTAGCAACTAGCATAATAATATGCTTATTATTATTAATATCAACTTTTTGGTGTGAAATTTTGCCAAAATGTAAAAAACTAATAATTAGGGTTGTGACCCCTACAAAGGCTTTTTTGGAATTTTTTTTTAATTCTTTAAAAAAATAGGGGTTCTGGATTGGGTTCACTAGATTCAGAAGGTTGACTCCTGTAGGTCGCTAAAGAACAGTAACATTACCAAAAACAATTGTTGTCTTAGCTGTCTTGTTGTCATGTAGTAGTTAACCCTTCCAAAGAACAGTAACATTACTGTTTTAGAAAACATTAGTTGTTTTGTTGTCATTTAATACTTAATCCTTCTTAGGATGCTAGACAATCATGCAACGTTAGAAAATTGGAAAAAAACAATTATACCATCCTATTCTTAGGATGAGGGTCCAAGGCTGATTTTGGGTTGGTATGCAATACATATATTTTTTAAATTGATTTTCCCTGATATGAAGTTGTTATAATCTCAAGTGCCTATAATCTCAATAGTTACCAAGTAACTATTGGTCTAAGGCTACTATTAGCTAAATGTATCACCAAGGATTTTGTTTTTTGTTTTTCAAAAGTTGCATTTGTTTGTAACCTTGGAAACAAAAAGGTTACATGTTTTGTGAATATGTCAGGCCTAGAAGCAAAAAAATTGCAACTTTTTTGCTTTTTGTTTTTGGTGTGTATGGCAACACATTGTATTATTGCCAAAGCAAATATCGTTGGCCACATGCTAAGGACGTTGGTAAAATATTTTGGTGATTGAATTTTTTGTTCTATGAAATTGACTACACATAAAAAAATAGAGATGAAAATTTGGCTACAACTTTGAACTAATGTTACATGGATGCACATTGTTAAGGAATCATACTCCAATCTTCAAAGACTTTACCCATTGTAACACAATGTCTATGTGCAACAAAAATGTAGCAATATTCTCAATAAGAATAAACCATAAATTACATTAAAACAAACCTAATGCTTGCAAGCATTTGGAAGACAGTAACCTATAGCTACTAGCAACCACCTCAAGGGCCAATGCTAAAGCTTCAAGCATTCAAAGCATGTTGATATTTTTTGAATTACCAAGTGTGCATTGCCTTGGCATAAGGAAAATTGTTCATGGCAAAAAACAATTACTCAAACATGTAAAAAGAAAAATTTAAATGGTATGTCAATTGATTATTCTAAATTTGATGAAGTTCAAGCTACATTGTTCATCCTCCATTGAACCAATACTTGGATCATGACAATCTTTGCCAATTTAATATATTCTAGAATGTTGTCAAAAGGGATAAAAAAATAAAGTTGTGATCGACTTTCACATTTTAGTGAAAGGATTGATAGTATTAGGAGGGCCCAAATTAGGTCAACCATTGTTTTTCATCACCATCTTGAACATGGATTTTTGCAATTCCGAATTAAATGCACACAAATATCTGCTAACAATCTATTCAACCTCACCAACATACATTTTCTTTGGGGATCAAAATAAAAACTTCACAACATTAAAATGATTATTGAAAGATTCATCACAATCTACAAGTATCACGTAGTGGGAGCAAACAATACCTAGTGCATCATTGACCAAATGTGAAATCAAGCTTGTAGTTCTCTAACGAACTTTGTTGAACTACCTTCATGCATGGGTTGCAGGTACAAACAAAGGAGCCAATAGGATTATTTTACAAAAGGACAATGACTTCTTTTTGGGTCAAAGCAAAATGAAGTATACAAAAAAAGTAGACGTCTCCACTTTAACCCTGTGCCTCTCATATAACTATCATAAAATAGCATCAAATTAAGTGAAAATATGTGTCAAGTAGCAATAGTTGGCTCTATGAAGTTTATAAAAATCTAATTCTAAGAAAATTACAAGCAAATGAATTTTAAAAATAGATTAAAAATACATTTGAAACCAATTGAAAAATATGTGTTCAAACCTATTTTTTGGTTTAAAGAATTAATGACATTGATATGTAATAAGTTAGGAAATGAATATCAACATATGTTTTAACAAGTCATGAAAAAAAGATCTATTTCCTTTTTGTAAGAACCTACTTGACATCTACTTGAGACCAAAAGCCCACAATGAAAAGTAGACATCAAAAGCTACTTATATTTTGAAAAACCTACTTAAAACCTACTTTTATAGTTTGAAATATGAATGCACATTAGGGTAAACATATATCATATTTAGTCATTGAAATGAAAAAATATATTCAATGTTCCACAATTCTATAATGGGTTTTGTTGTTATTTAAAATCTGCTTGTTCACTTTATCTTGCTTACACCCTTTTAGTCCTTTTCCATTTTTTCATATTTAAATGAAATCTTTTACAACTTGTTATTAAAAATACATATAGTTGCCCCAATATATCACATGTTTTTTCCTAATCATCATTGAATAAATATGAATTTTTCAAAGTGTGTAAATTTTGCCAAATTTTGCATTTCAACTTGAAATTTTATCATAATTTTGAATCCTACCAAAATATGCTAACTATTTTAAGTTTATGTTTCTTGTATCAAAAACTACAACTTTATTTTGTATGTCATGCACATTACACCCCATTTACATGTGGTAAAGCACTTTAAAAATATTTAAAGTTTTTTTTAAAAATTTGAATTTAAAAAAAATTGATTCCATATTTTTGCAATTGCGAATGCTTTTTGAATGTGGGTAGTAGGTTACTATCATCTAAATTTTCTTACCATCAAAATTATTTTATTAAAATAATCCTTACCTAGTCCCTTGGTAAAATTAACCACAATTTAGCGTAACACCTATTCAAATTCAAATGTCTTTTTACTAGAACCAAAACCCAAAATTTAATTTAATAGATTTTTAATTTGAATTTTTCAACATTCATAGGGTTTGTTTTCAATATTGCTCAATTATCCAACATGGTCTTTGACTCCTTTAATTGTATTTGCATCCACATTACAACTTCACACCTTTCACAATGTGGTCAAAAATTGGTCTAGTCACATATCATGTCACTTCAAAGTTTTCACCCATATGTGGTTTGTTTGGCATTTAAATGCCAAGTGATCAATCATGCTATTACATGAGGAGGAATCATGTCCTTTGCAATTAAAAAAAGAATGATTAGAAATTTTTAGTGATTTTTTGAATGACTACAATCATCCAATATAATTTTTAGTCCTATGTGAAAAAATAAATAATCATGAATGAGTTGTTTTTGTTGGTGATGGATGATAACATTACATATGGTAGTAACAAAATCGTTAGTTCATATTTTTTTCCATCCATAAGACATCCATGATAAAGGATAAAATGATGTGAACTTTTAGTTGTCACTTATATCATTGTAAAATGATCATTATTTAAAATGCCATGAACAATGATAACATGATTTTTCAATGTAACTATCAAATGATTATATTTGAACAACATGGCAATTGATGTATGATTGAAAAAATGACTATGATGCAATGACATGGATAATATTGGTGGAACATGGTCGTTTCAAATGATTGTGAAATGACTACAATATGAAGAACTAGGTAGAAATTGATTACAACATGACTAATGCATAATGACATGAGTCATGTTGACCACCTACCTACCCACCCACCAACCCACCCCCCTACCTACTTACCTGCCCACCCCTCCACCTATCTCCTTATTTACCTACATACCCACCTACTCACCCACCCATCTACCCACTCATTCACCCACCCACCCACCTACCTATTTACTTACTTGCCTATCCACCCACTTACCTCCTACAACCTACTTACTTTCTACTTACCATCTT
>Ga0209208_10003586_pt1 | contig 22202 bp, 22 predicted proteins | sample S1TSphfallax_3_FD_187694 | JGI IMG/M metagenome (GOLD analysis project Ga0209208, IMG submission 187694) | Host-associated microbial communities from peat moss isolated from Minnesota, USA - S1T2_Fd - Sphagnum fallax MG (SPAdes) (version 2) | ecosystem: Host-associated > Plants > Peat moss >...
AGACATGATACATTCTGAAGGCAAGTAATAGTAATATGGTCTGTTATCTTCCTGCACTTTAGATGGGTCATTTACAAGTTTGATTGCAGCAAAGAGTCAAGAAAAACAAAGTTGTGATCTTGATTTGATTTTGCAATGGTGTGCAACAGGGGATTTGGGCCAAAGCTATGAGTCTGTTACCACCCTGGAACACTAATTGCAAAGCTCTGGCCAATGTTTATTATATTTAGGCGATATTTGGGATGCTGATAACTACCTGTTTTACTACCAAGTATCATGAGATTTACGGTCACTCTCAATTGAAGGCAGTGCTGCTTATCAGTCCAGGATCTGGACAAGTGGCAATCATGAAATTGAGTTTTTACCTGAAGTGGTATATGGCTGTTAAACAAATTTGGAAAACAACCTTATTTGGTATCATTGGTAATTGTTTGACAAAAAACCAAAAATGTCTGAAGCAAGTGAGTGCTGAAGTAGTCCCTGGAGCATGCAGGGTGAGATAAAGCCCTTCCAGTCATTCAAAATATTGTTTTCAAACTCCATACAAGGCATCCAACAATACATCACCACTCTGGTACTCCATTGAGTGTGGACCTGCTCACATCATTGTCCTTGCATCTTATTCATCATACAGTGAGCAGAAATCAATCATCCATAAGTAGCCAATTGATGAAGTTTCACCAGTGCATTCCAATTTTAGTTGACAATATACATAATTCTCTGAGAGTTGTTGTGTAGGACAGGGATTTTTTCCCCACAATGGGAGTGCCTGCAAACTGAGTTGTCAACAGTGAATAGAAATGTCACACCCTGGCTCATTGTGCTATTGCACTGCCCATGGTACAACTCCAATACTGCTTCCTACACTGCGGGTGAATCCATGCGTATTGTGTTTGAGCAAATGGTTGTAACAAATCAGGTTGATGTTGTTTCTGCTGGCCATGTCCATGCATATGAACACACTGTGAGTCCTCTATTCCCTGTCATCTTCTCATACTTGTTCATAAGAAGTTCTGATCAAGTAGCAGCTCCCTTCAAGCATCCTTCATTATTACATCTTTCTAATTCTTATAACGTGAGTTGATGTAGTATCCTGCCTCAAATATTCTTTACAATATCACAAACAGATTGTGTATACCCCAACTGAACCCAGCAGCACCTACCTACATTGTGATATGTGATGGTGGGAATAATGAAGGGCCATCATCAACGTAACCTTTCTTCTATGATGCGAACTGTTTTCTCATTTGTCTAGATGAAGCATCACTGTCTGGGAATAAAGCCTCCAAATTGTGACCATTTGTGTTAAGTCATCTTGAGATACAGTGAACAGCTGCTATTTATGAGGGTGCACTAAACTCATATACATAACATAAATCTTGATGTGTCTTTTTTACAGGTTTACAGAACCTCAACCAAACTAGTCAGCATACCAGGAAGCAAGCTATGGCCATGAACTGTTTTGACATAAAAAGCCATACACATGCAATATGGACATGGCATCATAACCAGGATGGAGAGGCTGTAGTTCCTGATTCTGGCATTCTCTAAAACAAGGTTTGGTATCTCTGAGGGTAGGTTATCAAGTTGAGATGTCTGTCCCAAGAAATGCCAGATAGAAACTGGCCTGCCATTTACCAGGCAGAGTAAACTAATAAAGGTCAGTGTTGTAATCTATACATTTTAGGCTCTCCTTTTGAAAACCTGTGTAACAAAATGAGGATTGGATGATCAGAAGGCCAGAACTGTGCATTGAAACACACTTATCCTCGCACACAAAGGTGTGAATAAATCATCCTTGTCTTCAGTGTCATGAGTATTTCCTGAGGCCTCAAAGATACACACTCTTCATGGTTTCTGATTTCTCTGACCATATGGAGGATGCATTTGCAAGATCCAATATATTGGTGAGAGCTACAGGTTTAATTGAGTCAAATATTTGGTTTTCAGCTAAGGGTCATCAAGTCAAAATGCACAGTGGATGCTATTACCTCAACTTTTGAAGGCAAAATGATCACAATCAAAGCTATTATCTCAACTCGGAAAGGCAAAGACACAATGATAACTACAAAGTAGCTTGGACCTTTAATGGTGAGAAATGGGTGTTCTTCAAGCACACCTATAACAAGGACTTTGTAACTTAGAATTAACTTTAAAAGTTAGGACTCAAGGCTCTAGATGTCTGTAAGAGTAAGCAAATGATTGGATAATTCATTTATTTCAATAATAATCTATCTAATTAATTTGCTCACTTTATTTCGTCCTCCTGCAATTTTTGTGGAATATAAGTTCTTACATATATTATAAACAACATAAATCTGAAGTAAAGTTGTGATTATGTTGTTCATAAGATATGTTTATAACAATGTGGAGGATTAAGCATGTTGAGTTTAGGGGCCACATATGCTGATAAAATGGGTTATCAGCATATGTGGCCATGTTCACTAAAGCAAATTGGTTGAAAGTGCAGTCTTGTTGGTTGTTTTTCTCCTCTGCTCCTCACAATATTCTAGACATTCTCCACATTTAGTTCTTCCTTTTAAAAATTGCTTTAGATCTGCTGCTGTGATTTGAGGAAACTTATTAGGGTCATCTTCCACATTAGTTGATGCAAAAGATTGTGAATGGTCAACAACAATTACTTGTTTCAGTTCTTCAAAATTAATACTTAAACCAAGCGGAAAGAATACAAATATGGAAGCAATTATTTTATTTAGTAGTGGGAAAACAATTGAAAAAATAGAAATACAAACAATAGCTTAGTCACAAGGTAACAGTGAGAAGTATCTGTCTTTGAAGGAAGGTTAGTGTGTTTGTTTATTTTTTGTTTGTACATATAAGATCCACCGAACCGGGATGCTTCAGATTGTGTTCTTGGTCTCTTTGGAAAGCTCTCGACAAGGAGGAGTGCATGGGCTTGGTTCTATGATGTTGGGACTTGCGGTGCAAAAGTTCTTGAATATTGAATGATTTCTTCACTGAAAATTAAATTAAATCATAGCTGAAAATTTCGGAGGAATTGGAATGTGCCTTTGGTGTTGTTGGAAAGATCTTGATGAGCAAGATTTAATAGAATTTATTTGGTAAGATTTGCATTCAGAATGTGGGAGATATTGACTTTTAAGTGATTTCTGCTGCTGAAAATTCAAATAAATTCCAAAAAACCAGGTTTTGGAAGGTAAAATCAGTTGAGGAAGAGTTCACACTTGGGCCAATGGCACAGGCCACACTAGTGTAACATGATGATATAGTTTATCAGACAACTTTGGTATTGTGAAGTACTTTGATACTTGTTTGCATACTTTGTGTTCTTGTTCATGCTTTTTGTGTATAGTTTGTGTATGCTTAATCTTTTTGGCATTGTAATTTGTTATACCCCTGAGATGCTCGTAACAATAATTTTCATGTTCATGATAATTTTTATGCTTGTTGTAGCATATCCAAAATCAAGCAAAAATGAGTAAGTTCATGTGTAAAACTAAGCATGGCAAAATATCCATTTGGGAGGCCAATTGTTATAAAATAACTAGTGCTCATGTAGAAGACCATATGAGTTTCATACTAACTTCATTAATAGGCAAACTATTGGCTCAAAGAAATACCTGGAAATAGGAATGGACTTATTATATTAGAAAATGCATAACATTCAAATAATTGTTTCATGCCCAAGGTCCATTTAAGGTAAACCTAACAGCTTTTGATATAGGAACAAAAGTGTTGATCTCAAAGGCAAGTGTAACCTATCCATAGAACATCACCCTTGTTTTATGCTTTGTCGTGAGGGTTGCATGATCTCCTCCTAAATGACAACATAAATGTTCATTTTTCATGTAATCTCAAAGCGATGGGAATTAGGTGCCAGTTGTACCTCAACCAAATTGATCAATCAATCAAATGTCACAAGAACTTCAACACCTTGGGTGAGAAAGAAATTGAAATCATGTGACCAAAATCAAGCATGTTTGATGCTACAAACATATCAAGGTGATATCTAAAAAGAGACAATAAATACAACACACACAACAGATTTTTAGTCAACCAAATCACTGAAACCTTGGAGTTGGACACACATATTGCTAAGAATAGGCACCAGAGGATGCACAGAAGCACCATCCTTTTTCAGGATTCGTGTCTCTTATTTCTGTTTAACATCCTGAGTAAGACACGGGTTTGTTGGACAAGAGAAACTAACCAAACTCCTTTTTCAAAAAAGGAGTTTAGTTTCTCTTGTTCCTGCTTAATGTCTTGCATAAGACAAGGGTTTGTTGGAAATTTCATCAAAGTCCATGCTTAACATTTCTCTAACTCCCCAAGATTGCTCCCCAAGGCATGATTTTTCAGAAAGGAACTTACCTGTTTAACCAATTTGTATGCCCATGGATCAAAGCCTAATCATCCTGTACAGTCAATCAGAGAAGTGAGTGAGATTGCTTGTCTTAATTTTGTCATTGCAGGCACTTATGGGCAATTCAGAGACATTTGAAAAAAGTAGAGAGCTCAGGATATTTACTGAAGAAAGAGCAAGGGATAGATGCATACCATCTTCTAGTAAAGCACAAGATGCCTAGGTACCATATGCATGAGACACATGAGGAATGAGGAAAACATAGCACTGGAAGGAGGTATATTAGAGTGTAGTAACAGAAAGATGGGAGATAAAGAGAAGGTACATGAGAGTCAGTGGCTAGTGACACTGGTGAAGGAGGAGTTTGTGTTAAACCTCCATAATGCCCAAAAAGAGTCTATTCTTCTTCACATCTGCTCTAGGCAAGTGGTCAATAGTGGATATGTAGCTCTTAGTACTAGATTTTGGTTGTTGTTTCATCAAAGATAAGGAACTCATCCTTGCTGCTGGGTCCTTAAGTAACCCACTGACAATGCACTTCAAAGATTCAAGCATACCCAATGGGCCAACTTTGTCAGGGTAGCTATCATCTAAAACTGCAGTACTACTTGGTGCATGGGATACTTCATTTGCTGCCACACTTGCTGGCAATCCTAGCCACTCTGCAGCAATGGAATAGCATTGAAACATGACCCCATGCTTGTTTCAGTGAACGGTTCTTTTCACTTTTTAGCTTGCCATTGACCTCCGACAAATAACCTAACAATGTCAGCCAAAATACATGGGGCACACATACTCCCATCATGCAGCAACAATGACATTTGGAGAGGTCATTATGGAAGAACAGTAGCCACACTTGTCATTCCAGTAGGGCTCTAGCTAAGACATCAGACATCAGCTGCCATATACTGATACTATGTCTGCTCAGTGGCACGATATAACCTTGCATTTGTACATGATGAATCAAGTGGTTCCAGTTGATGGGGACTGATGTGTGAAACACAGGGGTGAGAATTGTGTCTCTTTGATTGCAAGGTTCTTCTTATATATGGAAGGCAACATTACATAGCAGCACTTTCAAATGCATCTGGTTCCAGTACTATGGTGGAGGTTCAGATTTACCAGGCCCTTGCTCATCTTGGAAGTAAAACCCATGGACTTCCTGTTGCACCTTCTCCACTATTGAGGATGTCGAGTCACATTCAACCACCCTCCTCTTGTGGGATTCCTGAAGCATCATCACAAAGCACAAATATAACACCATGGTCAACTAGCATGGTATCATTGCACATGATATTCCACCATCAGCAAACAGAGACTGGTACAGTTCTTATGTGGTCACCTTTATGGTACCTCTACTTATCAGCTCTGGTCTGAAGGTGCACTGAGACATCTCCATTTCCTGCCTCTCCTTGCGCATTTCTTCTACCTTCTGTTGCCTTCTCTCTCTGTCCATGCATATAAGCTTGTACCACTGACGGCTTGAGCTGCATTAAGGCGCAGATCAGCAGTCAAATCTACGAAAAGAAAATGAACATCCCGTCATACAAAGACCACTTACATCACAAAACATGCACTGACATGAAACCAGCCAATTATCATACAGGTTCCTAAAACATAACTGTTAGCCTTCTGACCTGAACTCCTGCACACTCCTTTATAGCAGCTGCTAGAGGCCATGCCACAGGAAAAGTTGACCAGCAAGCAAATTTGGATGACTACCAGACAGAAAACAACTTTGATTCAAGCAACAAGCTTCAATCATGTGTCTACAAGGGTGGTTGTGAAGAATGATGGTATACAGTCTGAGACATTGAAATAGTCTTGGCAGCAGTCTGTAAAGACACAAAACTCAAATTACTAGGGCCTCCTCAATAAATTGGCATCATATGATATGCATGACTTACTTAAACCTTCGCCTTCTTGCTGCAAGATTGCGAGACAAACGATCCATCTTGAATTGATATGTAAAGTTACTGAGATCAGCGTGATCCTTGTGTTTGAGCCCCAAGTGAACCTTTGCACCCTTGTGGTACTTTTTCTGCAGAAGTCACAACTACACCATTAGGTTAAAATTTCACATGGAGTGCTGAAATATAGCATCAAGCAGCATTATCATCACAGCATTGATTGGCTGACAATTGCATGTAAATGATAATGTCATCAATCACTTGCTGGAATTGGAGTTTTCAACAACAGAAGGATAAGAGCTGGTACCTCAACAGCAAGCATGAGATCTACAAAGTTGTCAAAAGAGAGAGGCTTGTCAGTAGCTCCCATCTTCATCACTTGAGTAACATCATAAATAGTTTCCTTACATAACTGCTGCAAATTGGCAGTTGCCAACTGTACAAAACCATCCTGGAGATGCCAAACAAGCAACTCAATAAAAGATCAAGTGCCTGCTCAACAAGGCTGAGCTGGTGTAGAAATTGTGATCAGCAGTGTCACTGGAAAATGCAGTAAGATACAGAGCAGGGTTGCAATGACAAACCTTGTCTTCATCAAGGGAGTCAAATACTTGCTTGAACCCACGCTCTTTAATACGTCCAAGTAGCTTCTGGGACTTGGGCCCAACATAATGGCAGTTGGCTTGATCTCTCTTCACCTTTTGATCCCTCTCAGCCAGACTCTCCATTTTGTTGTCCAATGCTGATTTCAAACTGTACAAAAACTCCCCAATTGGTAGATGCACAGGGTTCCTCTGCCATCAAAGTTACCAAAAATGAGCATGTCCAGTTGCTGATGTCAGAGCTGATCACATTGCAAATTTGGTGTTGGGAGGGGAGGAGGCATTTCTTGTGCAACACGATACCAAATTGATGACCACCTCATGTACATTTGTTGGTATATCAGTTTGATACCTTTCTAGTTACTCTGTCTTCTTCTTCCACATGACTCGAGACAAAATTGTGCCACATATTGAATTTGATACCAAATAAATCTTCATTTCTGCTACTGAACACACATCCTGCTTTCCACCAGGATGAGAAGAATTGCTTACATCATTCTGTGGCTTGCGTCCAGTGCGAGGTCTGAAGAACTTTCGACCTGTGTTGGGATCAATCGGTCTATGACACAATTGCTCCCGCAATTGTTTCTTCTCAGTCAACTTGGAGGCATACTGCAACAATCTGTTGAAGACATTCCCTTCCTGGTTATAGTCTCCATCCATATCCAACCCATCAACTTGCCTTCTGTTGACAGCCGGCTGAAATGTTACTCTGCACCAAAATCAGCACTGATTATCAAAGTTAATAAAGTCTGCTGTGGTGTGGAGAATTAGAGTCTCTAACTTCATACGAACAACATCTGCAAAGGTCATATAGACACATTTATGAGCTTGCAGAGAGAAATCCACAACAACAGTTGGAGCGTAACCATTCCGTCAGTTCTACAGAAACCAAAATTAGCAAAACAAGAGTCACAGTTCATATCATCCTGCACTAGGATAAATTCACATTATGTACATAACCCTCCATCACTTCTTGATCAAAAGAAGTGACTAGCTGAGGGAAACAACTTGCACTGACCCTTCAGGATACCATTGCATGTATTCAGTTTGACGTCGACGGCGGCTTTCAGCATCCATGAACAAAAGTTCAAAGCGATTGAAAGGACCATCCTTCATGTCCTCCCGCCCACCATCACCCATTCTTCGGTGATTTATCTGAGGTGTGAAAGTGCACTCCATAAGCTTCGCCTCCCAAAGCTGTCACATTACAACTCAAGTAGGGTCTCCTTCATCAGGTTCTGCAGTTCTGCACTGATTCCTCCATTGTAGTGTGCACTTAATAGATCCCTCCTTGTTGAGAATATTTACCTCATTCCGAAGTTCCTGCAGTTGATCCTGCCTTGGCTTCTCTTGGCATTGCAGCCTTTTCCAAACCTGGCCCTGCTCCCGCCTTATGCTCTTGGCTCGCTTGCTTCACAAGCCAACTATGCACCTCGTCAGCAACAGTCATCATACTTCTTGAGACAAAAGTGAAGCATACTCTGGAGGACTGAACAGGAGACTGGACACAAAGATACCAGCAGTTGAGCTCAAGGAAATTCAAGCACCTAATCTCGGGCATCAATGTCAATTGTGCCAGCTCCCTTGCCTCATCATCACTCTGCTTCTGTTTTATCAGCTTCATCTGATTTTCTTTCTTTGTAAGACCTTCCATATACAACAACTCGCCATAATTCCTGTACTGTTTGGCTGTCCGCCCTCGCATCCGCATGATTCTCCATGATTTCTGGTTTGACAAGTGTGTGCTAAGTTACAGGAGCCAAAACAAACAGATACCAAGCAAGCTCTATGCAGAAAGAATGAAAGTACACTCTTTGACAGAGCATACTACCATAACCAAGTATGGATCTAGTCAAGATTTGATAAATTTTGCAATGTCAAGAAATTAAGTACTATTCAGAATGTCATACCTTGGAGATACTGGTCTTATCCCTTTCCAACTTCTCCTGATACAACTCCAGGTTCCTCTTCTTGTCATCCTCTAGTTTCTGCCTTTGCCTCACAAACTCAGCATATAGGCGCATGTAAACAGTTTTCTGTTTCAACACCAGCCACAAGGTGTAACATAAGCAAAAGTGCATCTTTTCTATTCCTACTCTGCATGAGCATAAGTCTCTGCCTGAAACCCTGACATACTATTTTTCAGAAGTCACCTAGAATACTGATAACTGAATCCTGAGATGCTTACAAGGACCACATCTACGTGACATGCACAAACTCCACAACAGCACTTTGAAGGTAACCATTGTGTCAGTTCCAGAAAAAACAAAACTGTCACAACAAGAATGAGTGTAGTCATAACTTCATGAGTGTCACTCACAAAGTATCAGATCACCCTGCATCATGAATAGCAATGATGAGCTGTCATGAAATATGCTTAGCATGACCACTTTGATTCTGTGATGAGAAATGACTACAAAAGAGTGACAATTTTGAGAGTAGGAGTAGGAGACGAGTCACAGATGACATTACTGCCCGCTCAGGGAGAGGATGAGCACTAGCACTTTTAGGTCTGTCTTCTTTCTTTTGTTCATGTCCACCAATTTTGGCAAGGCTTGTAATAGTAGGAGCAATCAGCTGGTCTGATACTCGTTTCTGTGCATATTTTTGTCTTGGCTTTGGAGACGATAAGCAAGCCTTTCCAGATCCAAATTTGTTAATGTTTTCAGATTGTGACAAGGGAAAGTTCACAGGTTGGAATTTGCAGGCATGTGATCTTGTATGTTTGTTCTCTTGATCATACTCATTGAGCTCAATGTGACCAGAAGCAACCTTGTTTGCACATGTTGGCCACTTTTCTTTGTATGAATGACACTCATCTTTTGAGCAAAACACAATATCCTTGTCCTCATTACTGCAACAGCAATGGGGGTGAGAAGCCTTTCACCCAGCAAGTGTTGCAGATAAACAAATGAATATGTATAAGAAATCATGTCAGGTGTTGCACACACAAAAAATAAGAATTCTCAATCAGTGCTCCAGCAACAATTTCTGTATCAGTGCACAAACATCATGAATTGTTTGATCTACAACCTCCTTTTCATTAAGTCACACGAGCATGTGCAACTTATGAGAAATTATTCTTCAAAGTCAAATATCCATTGGCATTGTTTTGTGCAGATTTTGTGAGAAGTAATAGTCTCTTAAGTTGCAGACACTTGTTTGGTCATGTCAGAGAGTAGAGATGCAACAGACCTGATACTCATGATGTTGCTGATGATATGCTCTGTAAGTGGTGCCACAAATTGGTCAGGAAGACTATGTTTGAGGCAGAACTTTGTGGCCACTGCCTCAGCTGAATCCCCCTCCTTCATCTCAATATGCTCCACAGACCCATCTTCAATCTCCACAGTGATGGCCAGCAGAACTCGCCGGTCATCTGATTCATCCTCTTTTAGAAGAAACAGAGCTCAAATTAGATCCTTGTCTGGAAGGTGTTTCTTTGCCAATTAACAGCCATGTACAACTGATTTTTGTGACTTGAAATTCTGTTGGTGATTTACCTTGAACTGAATGAAGACAATGCTGATCTTTAGCAGCAAGCTTACTATGACCTCCCTGCAGTTTGCATTGTAGTTAGTTAAACAGAGCATGTTCCTGGTAAGAGCAGAGCTATGACATGCACATAATGTAGTCTATTCTTCATCTCAAGGAAAATTTTGTGCCAGTTGACGTGTTGACTTTGGGTATCAATAGCAGAATAAGGGAGATGAAAACCAGCTAAGAAAAATAGCTGTAAAGATACAGAAACAGAATGCATCTGATGGTAAAATATGCATCCTGCACAACACAACTTTTGGAACTTGTGGCTCTGTTTAAATCGAGCAGAACACCAATATGGAGAATCAGTGTAACCACATACCTGAAGTCTTGGAGTGCCACTTGCATTGTTGGGTGATCTATTTTCATCTTCACCTTCATGACTGTGCACAGGGTGATTTGTTTTGAAGAGGTCGTCTTCACACAATTCCTTAGACCCTTTTGGCTTCCACGCTCTTGACATGATTTTCAGAACTGATTAGGTCATGTCAAGGGGGCACTATCCTCGACCAAATTGCACACACCAGTAGCAAGCTGAATGTCATCTTCCAGTGGCATATAGTACTGTAGCCAGTATAGAGAATTGGCAAGATGAGATCAACAGCATATCTCTTCTATGGCAACTGAGAAGTAACAGCTCTCATTATCTTGCTGTTGCTGTCAACCCATGACCCACCAACAGTTGTGTGTATGTGTCTCTCCTGTCATTCTAGATCATTGCTAGAGACATGCAAAACCTAACTCCATATGATCTCTTTCTGAAGCCAAATGCTGCGTCCTTGGACTGACATTGGCTTCGGATATCTCTTGAGCAATGCCAGGTATATGTCTGGCACGAAGTCAAAATTCGTTGACAGGGAGCATGGCTGCAAGGGATGCGATTTCATGCTCCGTGGCTTACCGCAGCATCTCGTGCAACTGAGGGCGGGTTCTCAGAATCATCGGCTCTATCGGTTACATGACGGAATCTAAAACTGGCAAAATGATCATGTTCATAAGCTGAGGAAATGGTTGGGAGACGAGTGACAGTGCATCGTTAATCGTTGCCAGAGCATTCCGGATGCGATTTCTGACAGATGACCTGAGAGTGTTTTGTCTGCCTGTTGTTCGCTGACGGCTTGGCGGTCGTTAATCAAACAGATCGTTACGCAAACCGTTTTCCTCAAGTAGATGTGTACGATAAACTGGTGGATACTCTATCGCCTCCTCTTGTATATGACCGCGCTGGCTCACGAACTCTTTTGTCGACTCTTTCCGCTACTTCGACCTTATGGCGTAGTTGCAATTATCCAATTCTGCTCTCGGCAAAGAAATGAACCAAATGAATCATACTCCGTAGTTGTACCTCCATTATCAATCTCAAATTACAGTTGCACTAAATTTGCAACAACAAGAAGATCCTGAGAAGCTTGTGAAGAAGTTCCAAAGGAACTGTATCTATCGTCCTAAAAACAAACAAGCCATTCACAAATTGGAGGATTCAACTACCCCGCCGTCCAACAATCCATAAATGAACTGCGAGTCTACTTCCCTCCATGAATCAGCTTCCTTTGTAAACTTCTATAAAGAAACGAATTGCGACTCGAAAGAGGCTCTTACGGCGTCGAAAGCCCAAAGGTCGATCGATATAAAAACAAACGGAAGACAAAATGCTCACAATTTACTTGTTGTTTCTGCTCTCTCCACGCGGAAAAGAACATCATCCGAAGCTCCAGAATGAGACGAAATGAAATCCGCCGTCTACAAGGTGCGAAAGTGGGCGCATAAGTCGCGGAAGTACGCCATGGCTTCGGAGCGAGCGTTGCTCGCGTGCATGCAGCAGCAGTTAGCAAAGCACGGACAGCAGCAAGGGCAGGGGTAAGGAGGCAAATTACGGTGCGTAATATGCACCCGTCGATCGCCTCACCGGCTCGATCTCGGTCCTCCTCGCATACTCCCTGCCGGAATCGTCCTTCTTGGTTGCTGTAACCTACATTGAAAATGCATTGTATCTATATTGTCTGAGTTCTGGAGCATTCTAGCGGCAGATGTATTTTTGCATTCTTTTGAGTGTTGTAATGCAGTGTACTCTGAGCATTTTTGAAGTGCTGTAATGCCATGTGCAACAGAGAATGAAGATTATAAACTTAATAAGTAAACTTGGCTGTGAAAAACATTTTTGCATGGTCACATACTGAGCACCCCTGGAGATGCTCTTACCACTTCATATATCCTATATGTTGTAGGAAGGAAAAAATGAATAAAAAGATCAATTGGCTGGAACCATCGCAGGGGAGACAAAAAGGGTAGGCCAAAGAAGGGCCAAGATACGAACAGCCTATAGGCACAAAAAATGGGAAAAAGCTAGTCCCTCTCATGGTGGGAAGTTATCTCACCCATGGCCTCTCTAATTTTGTATGCATGCAAATCGTGATATTTAATAGTAATAAGAGGTCTTGAACATGCATCACCCATCAACACAATCTTCCTTTCTATAGTAGAGGCTAAAGCATGTTGAAAAGAAATATTAATGCATTGCCTAGAAAATTGAATGCAAAAATACAAGGACAAATGACCTTTCGATCGTCTATCGTGAAAAAAACAGGCACATTCCTTGATGAAATGATCCATATCACGTTTGAATATGTTATACACCTCCATGGGTATCGAAATAAAGTGGTGCCCTTCATGAAACCTTCTGTAATTGTGGATCTTAACAATGGCGTTAAGTTTTGCAATTGCACATGTTAATCGACTAATGACACTCAAAACCACTGTCTTTCGTGTCGAATCAATAACCACCACATCGACAACGAAAACCTAGTCCTCTCAAGTCATGTAGAGATTGGCTCCTAATGAAACTTTCGTAAAGGTGTACCATCACTCTCTCCATACAACATGCCCACTCTCTCAAATGAAGGCATACATGACATCTTGGATAGTGTCATGTGTGGTTATTCGTTGACCTCCAAATAAACAACAAACTAAGTGCGTGTTAAATGCATCTAACCCATGTCCACATCCACACTTAAGAAGATTGAATGTCAAAGGCTAAATCAAATGGAGACAAAAACACAACGTTGAGATGAAAGTAGAATGTGTGATGTGAAATGAATAGATAGATAACTTAACAACCAACCACAACCCTACCCCTTGTGTGAACAAAAATGAATGTGAGCTTTGGATGCTAAGAAAATGGAGTCATCCTCTAAGATAGACCTAAAAGATGTGTCATGGTCGAAGTCCATAAAAAATGCTTGTAGATCTAGGGCATCAATAATTGCTAGACTTTCAAAAGAAAGGTGTATTTTTTTTGCTACAAGAGGAAGGACATCTCGCAATGCACATAGGCATGACTAAAATGAATGTGGGCCCCCCTCAACCTTAAAAACATACTCCTCCAAAACAAATTTATCGAAAATAAAAAACCTAAAGCACTAATACAAACCCATTAAAACCCAATTCCTTAGAAAAATAGATGAGGCACACTCTTCCATAAATAGAAAGCTTACACCACCAAAAGATATCAATAGTCGAGCATGACACCTCACTAAGGGTCTTGAAAAGATTCCCATGATCATGGACCCATAATGTCCCCATATACTACATAACTCCATTGTCAAAACCCATCAAAAGATATAGGAAAGAAAAAGAAGAAAGTATTGTCCATGTGAAATAAAAAAATCAACGTACTACACACGAAGACATAATGCCCAAAGTAACATGGGTGTCTCCCAAGAAAGGAAGATCGTCGATATGCACCATGGCCTAAGATAAAATTTCATCTAAAAAATGTATGGCAAAGTCCTAAGAACCCACTAGCACACCCAAAATGCATAAGCCATATGTGACCAAAATATAGCCCTAAGGAATCATTATGCCTAAAGAAATCCCTAATGGACTCCAAAGCTTGCACTTTGACATTTTGACCTTAAGCCCAACTAGGGCTAATTGAATCGAAAGGTGGTCAAAGGCACAAGTATCATTCAAAGGCCCCACAATGTGGTATCATCCGCTAGGGATGGAAAGATATAGTTGGGGGCCCGTGTAATGGTCTTTAAGAGAGCTTGATAATGGGCCAAAACAAATAAAGGACCTTCTAGGGGGTTGCCATGCTTCATGCCTAGAAATGATTCAATAATGATGACCCCTTTACATGCCACCCATGCTAGTAGTAAAAAGAAGAATGAACACCATAAAACAACCTGGTAAAAGGGGACAATGTTTACCAAAGGCCCTTTGACATTACACAACTCTTTAAAAATAACAACTTGAATTTTTTTATTAAATGCATTTTTTATGTCAACTTATAACATGGCCCAATCAAGGTGTAGGTCGAAGAGGGCTCAAATGCCAAAAAAGATGGTTTCACAACCTCCAAAGGTCGATGCTCCAAATTAATGGGGGTATAGGTGCTTCTGAAATGGCCCACGAAGTTGTAAAACAATGGAACAACTAATAAATCAAAAAAACACCTCGCCTATGGTAATAAGACAAAGACCACCAATGTCATTTACCATTGCCAACAATTTGTTAACCCCCAGCACTAAGGCCATTGACTTAAGGATATCCCCACGAGCAATAGTAGTAACAACTTAAAATAATCATGAAAACCCCAAGGATGAGTCCCCTAGTAGGAAACATCGAAAAATGCTCATATACCATCCCAAAAAGCCCACCCGAAAATTAATGGGGAGCAATGGCTAAGCCTTGGGCAAATAAAATCTTATTTAACACAAAAATGTGTTCAGGCTAATAATCAAAAACATGTGGAGGATCAAGATTTAAAGGAGGGGGGTGCACTTAACGCAGGGCAACAATGGTGTTTTTTGAAGGGATAACTAGCGTCATGGGCTGGAAAGCTCTAGTAACACGACTATATTCATTGACTTTCCTTAAAATTAAACATCAACAAAGATGAGTGGTTGAAAAATCTTCCCATGAATGGTGGGAACATGACGCACATGAGGCATGTGAAGACTTTTCCTAAATAAAAGACTAATCACCCACCATAAACCTTTTGAAACAAGCAAAAACCTCTCATTGACCTAAACAACATCCTCAAATATAGCATGAACACCAATATGGCAATAGCATGAAAAAGAACCATGTTAATTCGTTTGTCGAGTCGCGAGCAATTTGATCAAGGGGTAAGTCAAAAGCATGTTTGACCTCATTTTGGATGGCTCAAAAAATCCTATGAAACAAACAAGGGCATGTGAAATGAAAATCAAACAGCCCCAAAATGGAGTTAAACTAAACCCAAAGCCAACCCCAAAAAGCAAGAGGAATAGAATTAGGGAGAAGCACAAAAAGAAAAAGCACATGCAAAGAAAAAATAACTTGGATAGCTTGAAAAACAAGGCTAGCAAGAGGGTGAACACTTTTGACATGCCTCGAAAGGCCACCTAAAGTGTAAAGGCTAAAATAATGAGGACAAGGGGTATCTCAAATAGATGGGGGATGCCATTCAAAAAAAAGTTACACCCGAAACCCTTAGAAGCAAAAGCCTAAGCACTGCCCCCCCCAAAAGAAGAAAATGAAAAAAAAAACATTCGTACTATTATAAAAGCTTGCCAACTATGGCAAGCCTGGTTGTTCGACGTTTTCGATCTTCTTCGCTCTATGAGCATGGCATCAACGCGAAAGCTCTAGTTGTTGTAGTCAAAGAGCTTCATCATGAAGCAACAATGTTTTCCGCAATTCCATCATTTATTTGACTTATGTTATATCCTTGATGTAACCTCCCACTCCTACTCCTCCTAAAGCTTGCCAATGTCCTATTGTTCCACAAATTGCAATGCCACCATCTCCTCTAATGCTTGATTTTGTGTCTTGAGCTAACCATCTTCTCTTGTAAACATTTGTTCAATGCTCACACCATTTCTATTGCCATTGCTTCAATTGCTAATTTGAAAATTGTGACCTTTGACATTGCCATCTTGCAATCCACCAGCGTGAGGTGATTTCAACTTTGTCTCCATGTCTCCATCCATGAATGAAGAGAAAGGATACACCTACATCTATTTATGTTGTAGGTAAATTGTTGACCTAATTGTTGAAATTTCTAACTTATTAGTAACATTTAGTAACCTAATCTAAAGTCCAACCTTTTTTTCTTCAATTTTTGTGATTAACAACATGGGTGGTAATTAATCCTACTTGATATTTACCATGAGTGTTGATCATCACACAAAAGATTTAGCTTCAATGACAACATATTTTTGGAAAACTATCAAAATCAAAACAATAGGAAAGGTCTAATGAAATAAAGCAACCCTATTGGTTAAGAGCCATAAATTGGACCCACAGCCTTTAGATGAGGGTCTAAGACCAAACAATGGCCTTTGGACCCCATTTAAAGTGGGCCTTAGTTAGGGAATACGAAAAAAAATACATTGGTTTTTAATCTTAGGACTAGGCCAAAGTGGCAACCCGAGGCCAAGATGCCAAAAAATGTGCCAACCTTAAGCCAAAGTGCTCAACAATATTCTAACCCTAGGTCAAAATTCTCAACAATGTTCAAACTTTAGGCCAAAATGCCCAAGCCAAAACATGATTCGGCTTGTGCTCAAACTCTGTGGCTAATGATCTAACACTAGGCCAAAACTCATTTATTTTGAACCCATGTTTTTGGGTTTGTGGCTTAGGGTGACTTCAGAGTGGGCCTAAGGACATTTGGGTTTGTGTTTTTACAAGACATTTGGCTTAGGGTGCTACTAGGACTTTGGGCCTCTTGCCTATGATGCTTGACTTAAGGTTTTTGGTTTAGGGTGTTCATCGGCCTTTTGGTTTAAGACAATTGGCCTAGGGTGTAAAACAAACCTAAGGCCTAAAATAATTGGCTTGAAGCCAAAGACATTTTTGTTAAGGCTTGGGACAATTGGCCTAGGGCCCAAGATAGTATAAACCCAATGTTAGTATCTTCTATTTCTTGAATATTAACAGACCACAGGACAATTGGCTTTTCTTGAATCCAATACAAGGATTTATAAAAAGACTATAACACAATCAGCTAATTTTAACTACCTCATGCCATTAAAACAATAGAGTATAATGTCTTATGTGATCTGATTTGACCATTTTGATATCGAGTTGATAAAAATGATCAATGCACCTTGGTTGTTACATGGACATTGTTTTCTGTTTGTGAAAGATCAAACAATGAGGAGACTCATGGAGATTTGACATTGAGGTGTGAAGAACAATTGCATAGTATTTGTTTGATGCACCATATATTTCTAATGTTGCATGAATTTTTTGTGTTTTGCTAGGCTTCTTCCTATTCTTGCATTATGTTATCTAAGGAGGACATGTACTTTTGGCGGCAGCTCACACTTTGCTTCAAATTTGATGCAGGTACGATGGTTTACTTGACCATACAAAGTGTTTGTCCTCTTCTCCTCTACTATGAAGATAATATGGCAAATGATGTTGTATCGCTACCCAAAAGAAATGAATGTTTTGTGTCTTTTTTCCCTCTTTTACATAGATTATATATTCAAGTTTCATCTATGGCAATATGGGTTTTTCTGAATGCAACTGCAATTACCACAATTGGGGTGCATCCAAGGGTTGCTTGCCATGGTCTACTTTTGCCTCTTCCTTTCGAGAAAGATTTAGAACAGGGAGAATAAGAAGGGAAGACAATGATGGATAAATGACCTACTATTGAAATGTGTCTCTGTCCAAGCTGTATAACAACTCTCCTTGTGGGAAAATAAGAAGCAAATACAACGTTGAATGAAAGTCCTTATTGTTGGGGGGGGTGTTTGCTCCATAACAACTTTCCATGTGGGCTTGACTTTTGAAGCATGCATTGGCTTTTGAGGTTTATACACTCGACACTGTGTCACAAAATTTCAAAATGCATTGAGCTTGCAGATGAGAATGTTATTTTGAGGAGGAATGCCCTCAATGATGCAGCTCTCTTGTGAAGGTGTTTCTAACTCTTTTTTTTCTGATATCCATTAAAAATGAAGTTTTAGTTAGTTTTTCAAGGTTTCAGGAATCGTACAGCTTGTGTTAGTTGGAAAAACACCTTTTATGTTTTTTGTGAATAAATGTTATAAATTGTCTCCTTGACATAATCTTTGGCTACTTGGTTGCTGACAGTGAGGTCTAAGCCTGTAAATGATGGGACAGCGCTGACTTTCATTAATGAATCGAATCAAAGAGGACAAAAATACACATTTCCTATGCAATGCTCTAGATCTACTCTCCAAGTGTGTGGCAGGCTTTAACTATGACCAAAAGGCTCTTACAGAGCTTTTAAAGGTGTGATATTATGTGTAAGGTCTTCACATTCTGTTCTGACTTCAGTTTGACACATTATGCTTCAAAGTGTAATGACAGGTAACAATCCTAATGACAAATCTACTGGTTTGTACCAAAGGCACAAATTCTAAAGGTATATGAATACTGCTGAGGTTGTTGCCTGCACAGTGGTCATAATCTCTTCATCAATATGGAGCTAGGTGGTTAAGGAAAATGTCCAAATTCTATCTCAATGTGGCATAGAGGTTCGCTCTCTACTGCATCTGATATGCACCATGTTGACTAACATGGTGGAAATTGGGGTTTTGAAGGCCAATGCCGTGGTAATAGTATTAAAACTTGCCAATACTCCTTATCAAGATTTTATGGTTTCTATGGATTGGTTTTTGTGCCTCCTTTGGTGAGTCTATCTCTAACTTGGATGCTTTCCAGAATGTTGATTGGAGACTTGTCCAGCACACTAGACGATGATGACCATAACATGCACAATAACCTTCTCTCAATTGTGTGAATGGGGGACAGTTTTGATGAAGCTGGAAGGAAGAAAGTTGTGGAATTAAAAGCAGTAGAAGTGCTAGTTCCACACTTCAATCATGTTGACTCAAATGTTATTGCTTATGCTTCAGCTGCTCTCATCAGGTACAACCATAATAAGATAGTTCAATGCTGCATTAAAATATCAAAGAATCAAGGAAAAGTAATATTGACAATATGGGAAATCATACTTGGGTTTGTTATGTTTAGTAAATTGAAAGACATGCTAGTCACTTTCTTGGTTGATGTGCCATTCACAGCATTACCCTTGAAGTCCAGGGTAAGAAAGATTTCAACATCGCCAATGGTGTTCCTATACTGGTTCCAATGCTCGACCTTTCTGATACAAAGCTCACCAATGGTGTTCCCATACTGGTTCCAATGCTCAACCTTTCTGATACAAAGCTCACACTTGTGCTTATGGTGGTAAGTTACTATTTCAACTATTGATGGGAGCCTAAACCTTCCACAAAACATACCATGTCAAGAACTGCTCATGCAAGGAGGCTAAGTTCTTAGAGAAACACAGTGCATCACACAGATGTTGGCTTTTTAAATCAGTTACAGTGAGCTACATAAAAGTGTTTCCTTGATCTAGGGTTCAAGTATCCAATTTCACTTTCTTATGGAATGATCTTGTTGCTATCTGGAGTATGGATGTGTTCACTGCTTGTCTCCTTGAGTGAATCTTGGCTTCTTGCTCTTTTGCAGTTGATAACAAATGTTGCAGGACACCCACAGGCAAGGATGAAGCTGCAGCGGGGTATTGAAGTGCTGAGAGCCATGGTCAAGGCATTTGTGTCAGCAATGATAAAGAAATTCTCCAGGCAAATATTCAGCAGCTTCAGTTCTGATCCCACCATTCCAAAATCTCAAGGATGTGATATAGGTCAACAGCCGCACTATGGGTTTCTTAGCAGGTAGAACCACTCACATGGACAATGTGCTGTGGAATATAGGTTGATCACTTGTATCTGATCAATCCAAACTTGTGGAAACCACAATTCTGTGACAAAACCATGATCCAAGTCTATGTAGGTGATTATCAAATGTTAAGAGAACCCATATGCTTTCTCAGTTGTCTACAAATCCATACAGTGGGGGTTGACATGTGACTCATTAAAGATGACTGCAAACTCCAAGCCTCCAACTCCCTATGGTTAATAGCTCAGGGCCAAAACCTCAGAGACTGTATAAGATAGCAGAGATCCACTGAAACCTAAATGGAGAAAGAATGAATTCATGTCCAGAATACAGAAAGCCAGTGGAGGTATGTAAATATAGAATCTTGTTCAAGAGGGTGAGGAGAAAGAGGAGAACAGATAAATTGTCACCTCATAAAACTTCTAGCCTCCACTAAGTCACTTGAATGAGTCAGGGATATTTCTGTCAAAGAGATAGCGGAAGCTCCAGTCATATGGCAGCATAGTCATGTGGTGCCTCAATCGCTTTCCTGATTTCTACAAACACTGCCTGAGAGTTTCTTTTTCTGTTGTGGTAGCTGTGTGGATATCCACTCCGTCAACGACTGCGCCTCATATGAGAAATCCCGTGCATACAAACCTTGAAGACGACAAACCTTGGAGACAGATGATTTGGGATCCTTAATCCCTGCATGGGGTGCTTCACAACAAAACCAATAGAAGAAGAAGAAGAAGAAGAAGAAGAATCGTCTTCTTCTTCTTCTTGTACAAGAAAACCCATCATCTGTCTATGATCCTCATGGCAGAATTCACAACACCTGTCTGTGTGTGATCCTCCTGACAGAATTCTGACCTTGATGTGCTCCACGGAGGAGCTTCATCAACTACAGTTTGAATGCTGGAGTACCCATTTGCAGCAACAAGAGACACAGTAACAGAAGGCTGGAATTGGAGCTCGTCGTGCAACCAGCTGGAGGTTTCTTTGGCAATCTTGTCGGGGAAGAGATGAGTGTAGGACTGGGAGGTGGTGGCAAGCTCAGCAAGCTCAGCAAGCTCCACGAGCTGCTCTTGTCTGGTTTTAGGCAGCTATCATAGATTTAAGTCCTAGGCCTAATATGTTTTTCATATCCTAGGCCTTTACCGTCGTAGGATTGCAAAAAGCATCAAGGCCTGGCTTTGAAATCGTTTTGTCTTAGGCCCTCAAACCTTCATGGTCCTAGGCTCTAAAAGACACTTTGTCCTAAGACACCAAGCCTTAAGGTGTGGAGGCCAGGGTCCCAAGGACTAGGTCCCTGGCTGGGGGGGTTAAAAAAGTGACAGAGAACAACAGCTGAGTTAACCACACTGGTTGATTAGCTAGTGAACTTGAACGCAACGGAAAAGTGTTTTCATTATCCACCCAGCATCCATCCATCCATCCATCCTTCGTGGGGCGCTGGTGGATGAAGGTTCAATCTGGCCCTCGTTCTCAATCGGAAACCCTAAAAAGTATTGGCTTGGAAGGTAACGTCTGGACACAACAGGGCAAAGGAGAAGAAGGGACTTCTCGCGTCTCTCGTCGTTTGCTAGGGGCACAAAATCACACGAGTAGAAGCCGAGCAGGGATGGCGTCGGACAGATTCAGTGGCGGTAGCAAGCCGCGTGTTGCCACGGGATCTTTCTTCGCGGCCAGGGATGCGTATCGCAAGCATCCCGTCATCAGCAATAACCTGAGACGCGCCACTCCAGGGCTGGGCATCGCGTTGGCTGCGTTCGGCGTCTACTTGTTTGTGGAGGGTATGACATCCAAGTTGGCTAGCTCTCCGGCCAAGAAGGAATCTCATCACTGAACAGGTGCATCTCTTTTTTTTTCTTTTTCCTCTCTTCCATGATAAAAAGAGTTTCGAGGATTTGGAGCAAAAACATTTTTGAGCTCTCTTTTTATGCTCTGAATGTCGGTAGGTGGGTGGATGATGATATGTCGTAGCAGGGTTTGAATCCTTGTTCATCTCCTTCGAGCCATTTTCTCCCTGATTTCGGTCATTTTCATCTACCCTAGTCTTGTTCTTCTACCCGTTTGACTCGCATATGACGCAAACTCCCCCCCCCC
>Ga0209208_10003588_pt1 | contig 22198 bp, 8 predicted proteins | sample S1TSphfallax_3_FD_187694 | JGI IMG/M metagenome (GOLD analysis project Ga0209208, IMG submission 187694) | Host-associated microbial communities from peat moss isolated from Minnesota, USA - S1T2_Fd - Sphagnum fallax MG (SPAdes) (version 2) | ecosystem: Host-associated > Plants > Peat moss >...
AAATGACCACAACAAAAGCCAATGCCAGATCCTGAGCAGAAGGGTGGATTTACTTAGTTCTATTGATCAGAGCACATTTCATCAATAGAGGATAACCTGCAACCAATGCAAAGCTGAGTACATGCATAAAATCAGCTCACAATGCAACCTCCCAGCATTGAGACAATATGAGTGACATATTCAGTCTACACCAACTCTTTGATATAATTTCAAGAATTCTCATCATAATGCATTTTGCAAGTGTGGCTATTACTACTTGCATCAGTTGAAAAGTGAAAGTCAGCCAGTAATGTTATGCACTCTGTAGATTTGTTGCTCAATCTTTGTATGGAAACTATGCCTTCAAACTTGTCTGCAGCTTGAATTCCTAATTAGACTTGCAGACTTGATCATCAACTGGACCTAGTGGGTTGATATTCAAGCTCCAATATCTCCTGCAGCTTCAACCAACTGTGCCACCATGAGGCACGCGTCACATTGATATGTTCATGACTCAATATGGGGCTGCTGGGCATAGCTGCAACACAGGATGCAATAAAACTAACGCAGTGTTGGCTCAAACTAGGTTGTCAGCACCCATCTCCCATCTTTGCAAGAATCAACATTGTCCACTGCAGTTTAGCAGCACGTTAGTGTTAAGATGATAATAAGCAAGAGAAGACATGCATAGTGATGGACATGGAAGGTGTAGATATACCAGATTTGGATCTGTACAAGATAGGGAAGCTAGTAAACTCCATTGCCTCCTGGTCCTTCTCTGCAGCTGCTAAAACCTGCACTGGAGAGCATTTTAGTGTACTTGGAGAGCATCTTACTTTGTGTAAAGAGTCAGCAGGCTTTATGAAAATGTAATTGCCCACCTCCATGGCATTACAATTCTGAAAAGCTCATCATTGTTTTTTCCTGTGATGCCTGATCTGGGTTTTTAGTTGGGTACCCATGGGGCCTTGGGGCTTTACCCTGTTTCCCAAAACTGCATCTTCCCTCCTTGAATGCTGCTTGCAACAAAAGAACCAAGACTGCCAACAAAGGCACACACATATACAATGTTCCACATTTTGCTCCACCCCACCCAGAATACACGTGCACACAAAAGAAGCTAGAATGCAGAGGATGTGAAGAAGAATGCTGCATCTCTTTCATATTCACAGATGCACTGTAGCCAGTGCATAGCATCTGTCCCACAAGGGTCTGCATGCCAATGTCTTCAGCCTTGGCTACTTTTAGGGTTTTCTCACACCATTGCATCTTGCACTCTGCCACCACTTAGGCAAAAAACCACAAATTTTTCGCATTTTGAAGTGCAAATTGTGCATGTGCTCGTGTGTTTGTTCTTGTAATTGGAGTCTTTGGGAAGAAAGTCCACATTGTTTGGTATTATGAGGAGGGATATTATTTGTGGATGAAGTTTGGCATGTCCAATTATAAGATGCACTTCAATTGCACATACAAGGATATGTGTTTAGAAGAGGCTAGACTATTTTGTCTTGACCCTTCCAAATACGCTAGTTGATGATTTTGTTATTCTTTCACTTAAGTTATCAACTTTATTTATTTAAGTCGGATTTTGTTCATTTGTGAAATGCCTTTGAAATTATTTATATAATATAATTGATTGAACAAGGGTTTTTCTTGCCATGTTATTTACATTAAACACTCCTTCCAATTTGTGTAATTTGCTAATGAAACTCTTTCACAAAATCAACCTTGACTTCATAAACAAGTTTTTTCAATTATCAAAACATCCATCAACTCCTAGCCAATAGAGTGTATAGTTGAACCTACACATGGAAGTTCAAACCTTTTTGGAAAATTGGCATTAAATGGTTTGTGCACATGAAACCACAAGGTGCCCCCAACATGTGATGTTATAAAATGTGTTGCATTTGAAGAGTTTCATGTCAACTTGCCATGGGGTTGTGGAACAAGTTGTAAGAATATGCAAAAATCATTTACAGGTGAGCATGAAAAGAGTAATGATTATGAATCTACATTGGTTCAAATGAAGGCCTTCATTTTCTATTGCAGTTTGTTGGGTTTCAAATTTTTGACATGTTCAAAATGAAATTTAATGAAAACATGTTAAGATAATTATTTTCAAGATCTTATATTTAATTGCCATTCAAGATCATTCAATTGTAGGTTTTGAAATGAATGTCAATTCCTATGGGCATTAAGTGCCCTAATATGTTCATCAATGATGAGCATGGAGTTCACACCATGAAGTTAGTTGCATTGGAGTTTTGGTGGGCATTATCAAAGCACATACATATGAAGTTCAATGTATTTTTCATCTTTTGGTTGATGTTTTTTATTGAATTGAGAATTTCAATTTGAGATGGTTAATATTTGAACAATTGGGTCCATTTTCAATGCATTAATTTTTATATTGAAGCATTTTTTAATTTGATAATGGTCCCAACTTTGGATGATTGAATAAAAATTCAAATCTTTTTATGTTTCAAGCTTGGGTGGATGGTGGCTAAAGATGCACTATTACAAAAGTAGGTTATTTTACTAGCTTTTTTAATATAAAAAATTACCGAAAATGATAGGCATCAAAAAGACCACCCTATTAATATGGACAAGTTCATTTGGAGTCATTGCTATGATTAGGTTAATCTTTTTATTAGCACAAGTAAGAGATTATTTGACTAATCATTTTGATTATTAGACAGTTAACCATTTAAATCATTTTTTAAAATATTATTATATCCAAAAATGTTTTTTAGGTATTTAGATTGTAAAGAGGTTTAGGTTGTAAAAATGTAGGTAGGCAAGTGGTAAAGCTAACCAACCTAAATTAGCCTACCTACTTACTTTAGTTTAACCTACTTACCTTAATCCCTTAAGCATGCACATAGGTTACAATTATAAATAATTGAACTTTTCACCTTCACCTTCATAATGATAAAATCGAGTCTTTACCAATGGACTACATTTTCAAAAGGTGACAATTTTTGTCAAAATTTTTATATCACATCATTATTTATGTAAGTAAAAAAGGAAATTACATATGTAAGTTGAAAGTATGTAGAAGAGATAGAAAATAGGTATGTAGGTATATAGGAGGTAGGACATAGGAAGTAAATAGGTATATATGTTTAGGCTACCTACCTATTAAAGTCTACCTACTTAGCCTAGGTAGTAATTATGAAATAGGTAGGCAGGTATATTTAAGTTATTTACTTAGTATATGTAATATGTAAGTAAATAGGTAAGCTTACGTACCTACCTAATCTAAATAGTTTTTGGTTAACTTGGCACATTAATTAACATAAGATGTTCAATTTGATTAAAAAATCATTTTGCTTTATCTAATTGATTGAATGTCCCACTTGACTAAAACTCATTTGCCATTTTGACCCAAGGTGGTCAATTTTTTGTTCAATTTGATAGATAGTCAAATACGTCATTCTAATCAAGTTCATTAGTCAAAAAATACATATCATTTAGCAAGTAGGCCTCTAGTCAAGATGGATATGTTCATTAGTCAAGGTGGACAAAGTAGTCAATTTAAATAACTTAAAAAACCATGAATTATAGTAGTGATGGATGGCAAACAATGACATTGTGAGTAGATATCATCTTATGCACCATGGATGCATTTTTTTAATCAAAAGCACACATTGGAAAATTGCATCGTGATGGAAACAAGTATGTGCAAATAGTTGTGGATAGTTTGAAAGAAAAATTTCATAACCTTTCAATTATTTTATGCTTTGAAGTTCTCCAATATTAATAATTATCAACATGATGAAGATATGTTGGAGTAAAGATTGAATAGATTGATTTCTTGAAGTTTGATTTGACAAACATAAAAAGTGATTCATGCAACATTGATTTGTTTGCATTAAGACAAACTTTGAAACATGAATGTGAAAACAATTCATTGTTTGAGGCATGGGAACTTTGTGAAGGCATTGACAAGTGGTATATCAATTATTGGTCACACATAATGAAAACTTTGGCAAAAAGTACTTGTGGTTCCTTCAAGTATTTCAACTTGTGGAAACAATTTTTCAAAACAAATGTTATCAATAGCCATTTATGAGCTTCAATGAAGCTAGAAACTTTGAATGTTTTGATGTGAAGTCATTATGTGACATAAAGGTGGAGAAAATGGATTGGAAGGTGGTGTTTGAAATGTGGCACAACATGAATTTTTTTTTCTAAATCTTATTTTTTGGATTAAACTTAAGGAAATTTTCCTTCATTTTTGTTAATTTGATATGTTTTGGTGGTCACACTTGTGTGGGAAAGCTCAAAATTTTGTCAACATGTCATTGAAAATGCATTTGTTAAAATTGTTCATCACATTGAAATGCAAAATGAAAAATATTTGTTTTAAAAAAGGTAGGTAAACCTATAAAAGTTCACCACTGAAAAAGGGTCTATCTTAAACCCTTTCAAGATTTGAATTCTTATGACAAGATCACTAGCATGCGAAACTACTACAAATCATGGAAGATTCTCACTAAAAATCATTAAAATTTTGCTTTTTATTTTTCCAAACACAAAATGGGAAAGAAATAGGATGAAGGTAGAAAAAGAAAGATTTGTCAAGTCCATAATTTGGAAAGCATTTTAATAATATAATGTAGGATATTTTTTGAAGTGAGAGGTCCTATGTTATATTTCAGTTTAAAATCATCTTGAGAATACATTTTAAAAAACTTTCAATGGTTCCCAACCCTTATCATGTCATCATTCCAGCTTATTTGAATGTTTTTCAAGGGATGTCCACAATGAACGTTCAATTTTTTTGTAATCCCATAGAGCCAAAACATTTCAAGGAGCTTGATTATAAAGTGTTACATTGGGATGACTAGCTATTTTATACAAATAACGTGACATTGATATTGATGATAAAAAAAACTAATGTTCAAATGTAAATTTTTTATTTCAAAATAAATTTTAAATGTGAATCCATTTGAATTCCTGTGTATTATGTAATATGAACAAAACTAACAAATTTGAAATGTTGATAATAATGATTGATAGTAAATATTTCTTACCATTTGTTGTAGCCAACATCATGTTTGAATTAATGTTGTGTGTGTAAGTGTAAATGCATATAAACCCACCATGTAAATCTAAGTAAGTGTAAATTATGATTTAAAAATTTACCTTATTTGCAGTGTGAATATGTCTTTTTACATTTATATGGGGAAAATGTAAAAATCATTCAATTACACTTACACAACACCATGTAAATGTTTTTGGTAGAATAAGTGTATATACATTATATACCCGTAATGACTATACATAGTATCAACCCATATTAATTAGTTGTGGGTACATTCAAATGTGTGTGCCTCTTAAAGCTCAATGTTTTTTTGGCAATTAAGTCACTTTAATTGGCCATTCACACAAAAATCTAATACTTTTAATGTTCCCCAAATAGAAGATTTTACTACTAATAAAATAATATGGAAACGTGAATATTTAATTCACTTATAATGAATACAAGCCCACATTTTGGGGAAAGGATATGGGACAAACTATGGGGATATTGAGGAATACATTGGGTGCATGTTTTTGGTTGCATATTGGGTGCATGTTGTCCCACTTCATTGTTTAAGTAAAATTTTCATTCGTAGCTCTTTTTTTATCATCATTTTTGACCTAGGTTTACAAGAGCTTATGATTTATATTAATTGATTTAATTAATTGTGGTGCATCCTAAACTCTTATTTTCTTTTCTTTTTGTGGCAATGGCCACTTTGATTGACCCATCACTAAAAAGGTTTTAAGACTTTGGGCACCCGCCCCCCCCTCCCCCAAATAGAAGTTACACATTTTAACATTTGCACTATTTTAGATGGTTGTGTAAAATTGTGTAAATGTATTTTGTGCACTTGCACAATTTTACATATAAACATCTTGTGTTATACATTTACATGCATGTAAATTATGAAATTTATACACATACATGAAATGTAAATAAATTTTATTTACATTTACATAAATGTTAATCCTCAAAGTATACATGTGCATAACATTGGTTTGAACATTTTATGCCCAAATTATAATAGGTTTGCATAAAAAGAAAAACTAATGAAGAATTTGACTACCACTTTACAATTTTGGAACAAATATAACGATTTTGGGTATATGATGATCCAACTACAATTTTAATAATCTATTTTGAAGTGCATTCAATCATTAAAGTCAAAATCAAGGTTTTATATTACAAATGAGGATAAAAGTTGGCAAAGAATCATTATGAAAAATTCACTTCTTTTCTTTGTTAAATCCAAAAAATTATATCACTATATTCATAAATTTGTCAATCTAACATCATATTTACAATATGGTCACTTATGATTTAATAGCCATTTTGGGAAATGAAGACAATTATGTTTGGTTATTCTAATCTATACGTTTAAACATGTAGAATAATGAGATATAACATTCTTTCCATTTTAAAACCAACATTAACCAAGTACCCTGAATAATTGGGGACCCATGGTTGTGGATCCATTCACCACTAAACTATGCTACATGTTACCTAGCATTGGTATCCCAAATACCAAGATATTTTGTTAAACAAAATCAATTGACTATACTTGTTATGGAATTATGGATGTTAAATTTTGCATGATCAATATTCATTTTTTCAAATTGATTTTGATGAATGTATTTCTTTATACAAAAGAATAATATGTCACTTGTTGAAAGAAAAAAAAAACCTTCAATATAAAATGTGGAAAGAAAACAAGATTTTAAAAAAAATTTAAATAGGAGTCAAAGTCAACACATGGTTCCATCCTATTGTCTTTTCCTTTTAACATGTGAACTTTATTTTACCAATTAAATCAACCTTATGGAAACCAAAAGGAACCCTGAATAATTTTTTGAAAGAGATATAAAATTTTAAAAACAAAAATTTTACATTTCCTTTAATGAAAATAATATGCCCTTCATAAAGCTAACATACATTTAATTTTTCTCCATAGATGTAAACCTTACTATCCCATTATTTAATTTTGTAGCTAGACATATTTGTTAAATAAAATTGGCTTATTGATGAAACACAATCATTGCACAACATTTTTTTTAAGAAAAAAAAATGGATGTGTGATTGTTACATTACAAGTTTTTAATCCATCATTGATAGTAATTAAATATACATTGTAATGGCAATTATGTCAAGCAAACATGAATTTATCAGTCCTTTCATAGACAAAAGTCAAGAATAATTTAATTTTCTATTTCAAAATATATCATAATTAAAAAATATAAACATAAAGTCATGTTCAAATTATAATATCCACATATCATATTAAATTTAAAAAACAATGTATACATACATTATCACTTATTTTCTAATATATGTAGGATTTTGACATTTATAATATAATCTACAACCAATATGGAATTTAACACTATTATCATGTCATTAATATAAAGAAGTTGAATGGAATACACTAGAAAAAATATATAATTAAAAAAGTTATGAATTTAATAAAAGACAAATTTTGCCTTATTAATATTAGTTGTGAGGGGAAAAAAACTACATGATAGATTTCATTTTCCAACAAATATGTCAAATTAAAAAAAATTATTCTTTTAGATGAACCAAAATCCATGAAAGAATATTTTTGAAAGACCAAAATGCGATGAATATTGGACTCAAAATTGTACTAATCTATTGATGTGCCCCCAAAGGCTTGCCTTAAGGTATTAAAGTAAACTTTTCAATAAGGTGAGTTATGAAAAACTTGCAAGCTTTAAGCGTGCTCTTTAATTCCATGCACTAGAACAAGATTTGTGGGAGTTCTAAGATGAGACTAGAATGAATTAAATGTATTGAGCTCAAGGTGAAATCAATTTGAACCCAAAAGAAAGGTGGTTAATATGATGATTGCAAATTAGAGTTAAAATATTATACAAGCAAGTTATGAACAACTCACATTCATAAGAAACATCATGATTGGAACTTGAAAGGAATCATCACTTTCTTGTTATAATATAATATGTAGATGGTGCTAAGGATTATGTATTAAAATGACAAAATATTTGGCAATTCCCAAGTGGAATCTCGAATTAAACTGTTAATTTAGGAGTCCCAATGTTTTTTAGGCTCATAACCTTTTCATATGAACTCTAATTCAAAAGCTTTCAAGACCAAAGTTATAACCTTTGAACAAATATTTCCAAGTCCATATTAAAATAATGATGAAAAATAATTTTGACAATTTGACTCCTAATCCTTGTTCACCATAACTCTCTTATTAGTCCTTATTTTTTCTAATGTTATCAAATTACAATTTTTTAATCTTCAAAGCCTTTCCAATGGTTTAAAAGTAGGCCCAATTTGAACAAGGTTTTGATCCCTCAAACCCTATTCCAAACTTGTGAAATCCACTAAGACTCCAAATTCCCAAAAATGGGAATGTACTCACATTAAAGTCTTCATAGGCTTGGGATCTTCTCCTTTTGACTCCCACATGTTTCATGTGTGCATTGGGCTTCTTCTTTCATAGTGAGAAATACACTAAATGTTTTCCATCTTGGGGCTTGGTCACGTGTGTAAGAACTTAATGAACATGGAGGACAATTAGTGTAGTAGTAGTACCTTGGCCATTTCAACACATGTTCGTCAAATAATTAATTAATTAATTAATTTTGAAACATTCATTTCAACAAATGAAACATTCCTAAAATATCCACTTATTTTCCTTCCCAATATTTTTGGATTTGGAAGAAATATAATTTTTGAAACTTTCAACATTTTGTGAAAATAATATAATTAGTGTCAAAGTAGCCAAGGTACTAGGGTATTATATTGTGAATTGTTGCATAAATATGTTGTGGATTTACTTAGGAAGGGGGGACCTTTAAAAAGCTGGTGATGTCTTTCCCCCCCCCCCCATTTCACCCCTAACTTTGTTTTAAAGTGATGGCCCTTTTCTTTCTTTAGGCAAAGTAAAGAAGGTAGAAGTGACCTAAAAAGCCGTGGAAAGAAAGAGTTATGTAAAAGAATAATGTACTCCAAAGTTGAAAAAAAGTGAGAGTTTACATAGGTAGTTTACAATATAAACATAGGTAGTTACTAGTTACTAGTTACTAATTATAATTAACTAATAATAGTGAAAGGAGGAGAGTTGGCCAGTTAATGCATTTTTTTCATAATTGTTGGTTAGGGTTTTTTTGGGTGGGTACTACACAGGTTATCAATATCAATATATATCAAACTGGTAGGTTTTTAATAACCAGGGTCATAACTGGGTCAAAACTCAATAATTGGCTAACACCGGTTTAGAGGATAGGTTACCAAGCTGAAACCCTTGGTCAATGGTAACTCAGTTGTGGTTCTAACAAAGCTAGTGTTATACCACCCATCCATCCATCCATCCATCCATCCATTTCAAGAGTTTTGTAATTTGTATATTTAAGTTTTAGGTTTAGGTTTTATTTTAGGTTTTCCCTAGGTGGGATAGGTGGTCCTGGAAGGTCCACTTGAAGATGTGGTTTTGGAAGGTCCACTTGAAGATATGGTTTGTGGATGACATGAGACATGGTTCAAAGATAAGATGATGAGGTCATGGTCCAATAGATAAGATGTTGTACATCTACCTTCTGTGTTCACACTCTTGAACATCAAAACAATCCGTTCCAATCTAAACACTTTCACCAAAGAAACCAGTTCACCGAATGTGAAACTGGTTCCAATAAGGTAAAACTTCCAAAAGTTGGATCCAATGTGATAGTCCCTTTCCCTAGTGAAGGGCAGAGCCCAAAAAATTGGCTTATATAGTGAATGCACTTATCTCATTCCTTCCCTTTTCTTTCCAATTGAAGAAGGTAAACTCCACACTCCTTTGTTTAAAGAAAAAGGAGATTTCCTTTTGACACATTACCATATGAATGAAGCTTAAGGTGAAAGCTTTTAGGGTGGATGGAGCATTCACAAGTTAAATGAACTAAACGAGCGGCTCTAGCACTAGCAAATTGGTTTGCACAAAATATTTTAAATAAAAATTCAATCATTTTATGATGGGGAGGGCTAGTAATATAGGCAAATCTGCATAAAGACCTAGTGCATGTAAAATATTGTATTGAAAAAAGCAGCCAATTTTTTTTTTTGAAAGATTGAAATATCAAATAAATAGCTCTTATTAAGAAAGGATAGAGACATTTTTGGTGATATTGCAACTATTGAAACATGAGACGTATGGTTAACTAAAGTTTAAAAGAGTTGGAGAATTGGCTATGTTATAAACGAAAATCACAAACAATTGGTGAAAGATAGGTTCATGTATATTTCAACAACAATTGGCACCAAGTACATAATGAAATTTTTTAATTTTCAATGGCAATTTGGGATATATTTATGGTAGCATAGTGTGACTTATATTAATTTGTTGTGGGGACCCCCAAAGTTTTTTGCTTTTGTGATAGGTATGTTTGATTGGCCCATCACAATTAATTAATGAAAACATCAAGCTTACAATAGTCCCAAAATACATATGTTGTAATCTCATCCTTTGGGTGGCTTGTATAGGTTACAAAGAGTAGAACTTAAGGCAAAGGATATGGGATAAAGTGAGGAGCTATTGGGAACATGTTGAGGAACACATTGGGAACAACAAAATCTTAAACCCCTACCCTCCCCTTAAAGAAGAAAACTTCAGTGCATGCTACCTCATCTCATTGGCTGCAAGATTTGTTTCTTGCCTACTTGTGTTCTTTGCCATTTTTGGGCTAAGCTAATGGCAAGGCCATGAACAATGAGTCAATGTTGAGATATGTGTATTTGCAATGGAACGTGCCAAACAAGAAACCTTAATGAAAGTTGGTAGAGGTTTGTGGAGTAGAGGTTTTATGGTGTATAAGAAAATAAAAACTATAATGCACAATGCATGTGAAGAAAGCTTGAAAGTAGGGGAAGCTTATGATGTTGAAAGGGAAAAAATAAAATAAAATAACCTTGGCAAATGGAGAAGAAGATGGGTGATAATTGAAAAAATTCTCAAGTTTGGCGGTTTAAGTGTTGAAATCTTAACAATAAATAGAAATGTCCTAAAGAACTTATGAAAAAGGAGAGGCAAAAAGTGTATGGCCCTTAGTTGTTTTTGTAGTATTATTGGCTATTGTTAGTTATGAAAAGGATGAAACTTGGTGAACTTTTTTTTATTTGGGTTTTTTTCTTTTTTTTCAAATCTCTCACATTAAGTCTCCAATTCACTAGTCAAAATAAGGTCATGCAAAAGGCATTGAATGTCAACTTGATTAACAATTACAGTGATTAGTCCAAGTGATTGCATTTAAATCATCCCTTATATATTGTCCCTTTTGACATGTTTATGGATGAAAATTGAGATCTAATAAAGGCATTTAAGTTATCTATAAAGCTTGTAAAACTCAAGAACAAAACCTTAGGTTTTAATGAAATTAATGATGACGGTCAAAATGCAAGATGCATTTGAATCAAAAGAAGCAACAAAAGAAGAAACTCACATTTTGTCATTAAGATGACTTGAATTTTCTCTTGTTTTTTTGTGTTATTCCCAATGTTTATTTAAGATTGCCTACGTTATGGAATACTTAAAATTTGCTTAAGGAATTGAAAATATAATATCTAAAAGGTTAGCTAAGAATTTCTTAGTTTACAAAATACCTATGAATTACTAAAAGGCTATTTATAGTTGATTTATGTATTGCAAGAGGGGCCTCACATAGGCTTACCTAGACAACTACCTGAAAATTATTTAAAGAGACATTTAAAAGCCTACTCAGGTTACAAATTGATTAAAGACTATTGAAAGAGCTATGTAAATAACATTTAAAGAAAAATTTAGGGGCCTACCTAGGTTATGGCACACCTAAGGGTTATTGAAGGGGTTACATAAAAAACTCCTAGGGAAACACATAAGGGCCTACCTAGGTTATTGGATATTTAAGGATTATTGAAAAGATTACAAAAAAAACACCTAGGGAAACACCTAAGGCCTTATTTAGGTTATGGGATATTTAAAAGCTACTTAGGGTGTTACATAAAGCTTATTTATGGGGCTACTAGAACATTTTTTAGGTTTAAGGATATTTAAGGATGATTTAAAAAGCTACATAGAGCCCATCTATGAGGTTACTTAAGGATTTCTTAAGTTAAGGGATATCTAGGGATTATCTAAAAGGCTACTTAAGGGTTATTTGGAATTATCTAAGGGTTACTTAGGGTTTATCTAAGAGCTTCCCAAGGTTGAATCATAGCCTTCTATGTAAATCATATTTAGTTGCCCTAATAACCTCTAGGTATCCCTTATCTTAAGTAGGTTTTTTAAGTAGTCCCTATGTAAGACCTTATGTAAGCTTTTAATAGCTCTTACATTAGATAGCCCTTAGGTAGGCCTTAAGTAGCCTTTAACATAGGTAGTACTTTTAGTAGCTTCATAAGTAAACCATAAGTAGACCCTAGATAGGTCTTAACATAGTTGATTCCTAGCTGTAAGGAGCCTTTTAATCTAGGTGTTAATAACCTAAATTGATTTTAATGTGGTTAGAATAGAAACTATGGTGACCATTTGGAGGTGTTCATTAGTTTAGAAGAATGACCCACACTTTGGTGGACTTTCTAGATATATGAAAAGGAAAGATGAGTGGGTAGAATGAAGCCCAAAATGAATATTATTCTATGGATAACTTTATTATGTTGGATGTCACAAATATTGTTAGTAGTTTTATTTTTAGTTAAATTTGCATAAATTCAACCTAAAATTAATCTTCATGAATCATAAAAAGATTTTTATTTTAAAAATCTGCCTACAATTGCAAAATGATTGTTAAAAAACTTTCAATTTCACCATCATGAGGTGTCTAAGTAAACACATGTTGTTCCATGTCACCAAGGCAAATTGCTCATTTTGCAAATGACCTCTTCACTTTAAACTTGGATCATTAGATCTTTGTGATTTAAAATAATGATTCCACAACTTAAACCCTAATTATAACCCATTTTTGCTAGTTTTTTTGCCTCCCTTGCACCTGATTTCACTAGGAATAATGCACACAATAATGTAAATATACATATTCATAAACTAAAAATGAACAACCAAGCTTGTGTAATGGGTATATGGCACAATGTTAATGTGCATTATAAAATTTGGTCTTTGTTACAACTTATAGAATTTGGATTCATGGCAATGTCGTTTCTAGGGCATGGGGGATGATGTTTGTTCCTTAACGTGTGATGCATGTTGTTTTCTTGATTTGGCCAATTCATCTCAAAATTGAAAGTTATTGAAGAAATTGAGCTATTGTTTCAAGCTTGCAAGTTGGTGGTAGGATGACGCTTCATTACCATTGTTCAATGTTCAACATTAAAATCACAATTAAAAACCTTCAAGGGTCTAAAAAGTTTAAAATATTAGATCAATTGTTCATTTCAAGATTGCGTTTTATTTCTTTAAATTTTTTAAATAATTTTCTTTTGTTCATCTTGTTCTTTTTTTTTGTTTATGTATGTTATTGTAGGACTCCTATAGTTTGTTGGAACAAGAAACTCCAATTTGTAGCTTGATTTAAAAAAAGTTTTAGTTGTAAGTGTAATTCAAACCTCCCTTGATGCCCAAGTTTTTTTCCTAATTGTTTAATTATGTATGTTTTGTAGTGTGTAGGTGAACTTTAATAGTTGTTGTTTATGTACATTATGTGTGTGCAAGTTGTTGACGTTTGTAACAAGTTGAAAGTCAGTCAAGACTTGACACTCATTGTTTGTGTGTGGTGTGCACAAATCATCAATGATACTACATTATGTGTGTGGCATGCATAAATCGTCATTAATCAACATTTGCTTGACTATGTAACAAGTTTATGATCTATGTTCATGAATTGTTGTTTGTGTGCACTATGTGTAGTGTATATGCTTACCACAATGTGTGCACAAGTAGTTTTATGTCAACATTTACAACAAATTGCCATACACACAACAATGTGTATAGTTATTAAAGTTTGCTAAAACTTGGTTTGTAATAGTTCAAGCAATGAGCCATGTTCACATTTATCTTTGAATTGAATCTCCAAAGTTTAAAGTAGAATTAACCATGCCTCCAATATCGCAAGTTCTAAGTATTTTTAATTTCAAGTATTTGTTTGGTGGTTGAATCCTATGAGAATTACTTGCACCTTCATAGTTTGTTTGTCGTGAATATGTATTTGAATCTAGTAACATGGGTGTGCAAAGAAACTATGTGTCGAACCTTGAATTACAAAATATTCCACCTTTATATTATGACACAAATGTTAAAATTCTTCAACTCTCTATTTTTCACCCTATTGTTGTTGAGGATGGGTGTCCCCTTAATCCCAAAAATAGAAGAAAAGTGAAACTAATGTCAAGTGCAAGTTTTAGAGAAATTACGAAAAATCATGCCCATAACATGGGAAAATTATAACATAATTGTATATGAGTTGGTTTGGAGCTTTACTTGTACGACAATTTGGGGAACTAATAAATAAAATGCCATGTTAGAAAATCAAATAATTATACTATAGTTGCAAATTAGTTGCAATATGGACATCTATATAGTAAAATATACACATTATAAATATGATTGTAATCAATCATGTTTGATTTTGATAACAAGTTGCACTTTAGTAACATTTGATAATTACATTACAACTAGGGTAAATGTACCAACCAATTAAAACTATTTTGCAACTAGTGTATAGGCTTGACACATATGATCATGCCACATATATGCATTTTCATTACCCATTGAAAATGACACTTTCAACTTGTTTGCAACTTGTTGTCAACTATAATTCCCATTGATAGAACTTGTTGTGCCATTAGGTGACTAGTATATAAATATTATTTTTCCACTATTTTATGACATTATTCAATTATTTCATTATTATTATTTCCTTATATTGCAACACACAACATGTTGCCCAATTGACCTATCATACCATAGATGAATTATAGAAGATAATTTTTTTCCTTCTAACAACTAACCAAGTTAATAAACATGTAAACTAGAGTAATTTCAAATTAGCCAAGCCAATATGTGGACATATTAATCAAATCAACCAACTCAACCACATGATCATTGTGAACAATTAATATGCAACTATATTTCACTTTTAATTTGAAATTTGATACTATGAAATTTTGGTAGGAAAGTTTTAAACAAATGACACATGGTAGCAAATCAACAAATCTCCCCCTTTGCATCAATGACCCTCATGCACTTATGCCAATCGTTAAGAAACTCAAAGTGAGCTCGGATTGAATTTTTCTTTTTTAAAAAATATTTGTGCATTTCCTAGTTTTTTGGTGATGCAATTATCATATCATGTGTTACATAATTATTATTTTTTTCCTAGTTTAGAAATAAAACAAAAAGGTTGTTACAAGTTTTTTTATTTATTAAAAAACTTAGAGGTTGAAGGTTCTTATTCTTGTTCTTAGAGGGGTAAAATCACAATCAAAGGAGCCACCCAAGTGAATGGACACTCTTTAAAATTGCATTTTTATATGTTCGAAAGATCACAAGGAAAACATCACAGTTTGGATTGTCATTAATTTTTTGGGAATATTTTCCATTAATTGCAAAGCTTAACACAAATAAAAAATGTTTTTGCATGTTCAAAGCATTCAAACCTCGAAAATGGACAATCCTTGTTTTTTTCAAACATCTTTTTTTTCTACCAAATGTGCACCATGCCTTTTGAAAATTGGAGAGGATTTTAACATTGATGATTAGAAGGGCAAAATGACTTGAATTGATGAAAGTTGTTGTTATAACCCATTTGAACTCATTTGGTTCAAAAGTGCTTTTGACCTTGAAATTTATGGATTTTGAAAATGTGACTTTAATAAATATTTTTCAAAATGAAACTATGATTTTGCTTAATAATATATAGTTTTGAATAGAAAAATATGCACATGTGATGTTGTATAATTTGATTAGTAATTTGTTAATAATTTTGTTCTTGAATGTATTGTCATTTGCTGTGTAGTATTCTAAACCAATACATGTAAGAAGACTAATTCCAAAACAACAAAGGTATGGTGAGTTTTAACCTCCAAATAATATTTCAAATATGTGATGCATTTATTTTGAAAACCACCATTGTATGCAAGTGTAGTTGATTATAGTTTAGTTTGTATCAATGTTAAGTATGTTGCATTTTTGTGATAAATAAGTTTTGTTAATGGCATTACAATAGTAAATCAATTTTATTCAAGTTGAAAGGATGGACCATTGGATATCTTTTGCATTACAATGTTATGTATATATTATTGATCCCATTTCACCTATGACATTGAATATCATAATATGCAAAATTTCAAGTAGACAAGGTGGAATGAAAAAATGATGGCTCCATTTGAACACAAAAAAAACCCTAATTTATAAAAATGGTGTTTTAGATGACAATAGTCAATTGTTGTGTTTCATCATCTTTATGATGACCTTTTATTTAACTAATTATTTTTTGTTGTAAATAACTTAGATAATATATTTAGATTTATAGTCAAATTATAGATGAATTAAAAAAATAAAATGCTTTTCTAATACATTTTCTAACATTGAATGTTAATGCATATAATTTCATATCCATCTCATGTTTATAAGTAATGGAATGTAATTTTTCACTATTTATCATAATTTGGACAATGATAATGTGAGTGCAAGGGCTACACATTTGCAATGTAGATTGCAATTTAATTTTTCAGTATTAGTAACATCACTTGCCATACAATTACATTGGAACCCATAACTAAACACTTAATTGCAAAGGACATCAATAGACTTTGTTTATCAATGGATGAATGAAAAATCACCCAAGCATTAGGTTCATTGATGGATGAATGAAAACCCATAAAACATTAGGTTCGTCGATGAATGAATAATGAATCACATAAGCACTAGGTTTTTCAATGGATGAACCTACTTAGTAGTTATTTCATAATAGTTACCTAGTTGTCATTTGCAAATTGGGTACATTGCAATTACACACATGTACTACCTTGTGTCGACGTGACTTATCACATAATTGCCAATTGGTTCCATCCATTAATGTGTTTTCACCACACCCAATTGCAAAGGAGTTGCAATGGAAATCAACATAGTTCCTCATTGATGGATTGATGACAAAAAAAATCAACATAACGTTAGAATACTAGTTACAAATTGGTTGTATTGGAGTTGCATAGTAGTTGTTCTTGCATAGTTGCAATTGAATTGGATGAATTACATACATATATGATTCCATATATGGTGAATTGTGTACATTGCAATTCATGCAACTTGTTTTGATAACACACATGCTAGATAAATACATTGAGTTGCAATTAAGTTACAAGTGGTCATTGCAATTCAAAAACTCATTACAAGGCTAGTTTCAAATCACCCTATTCTTCATAGTGAGATTTAGGCTTTAAAAATGTCATGGACACAGCTTGTTATAAATGAAGTTAACTTAATAATTAATGTTAAATGTTGTGTTTGTAATGATATTAAAAGGAAGGAAAAGGTTATAGTGACCATGTGGGATTTTATAGATAAACATGCAAGTAAGATGAAGCCCCAAATGGTAAATGGTTTATAGATCCAAAAAATCATATTGCTTATATTCAATTGTCCTCAAGAATTATCATTAATTATCAACTTGATCTTGATTAGGTAGTGAAAAACAAATAAAAACTTGTTTAATTTACCATTGTTCTCAACCTCTTGAATAAGGTAAACAAATTATAGATTATGAAGATTTCTAACCTTTGTTTGAATTCTTAAATCTTCAATCTATTCCAAAAAACCAATGGTATCATGTGGTGAACTAGGAAATGGCAAAACACATAGACAATGAGATGAAGAAGACCATTCAAATTATTATCCAATATGCCAATTTTGTATCCATTACTTGTGGTGAGGTTACCTCCATGGATATTGCAAGTTGGGCAAGTACACGTGCATAAATACATTGTGTAAAATTGATGTTACATGAAGGTGTAACATGTATTTTTTAGATTTAGAATTGATAGTCTAACTTTGTTAATCATGAATTTTTAAACGAGTTTGCAAGAAAAAAAACTTGTTTCAAGGCTGATTTTTTTTGGTGCTAATGGGGTCAATACCTTCCAAGACCTTCCATTCATCACCAATGTGCATAGTATGGTTCATCAAATTAATTTGGTTTTATAAACCGTCTCAAACCTACTTTTGGTATTTTACATCAAGTTGAGAGCACATTAAGCCCCCCAAAAATTGTATTCACAAGTATAATCTTTCTGCAATTAATTTTTTTGGTAACATATGGACATCACATTTTGGATTTTTTCCCTTGTTTTAAGAATTTATGATTAGCTATAAATTTAATCTAATTAATGATTTTGAAAAATCCAACAAACATTGAAAATTTTGAACATACACTATGAAAAAATCATGTCAATTGCAACTAACCTATTTAGTTATAATTTAATTCTATCAGACACGTTTTAGTTGTAATCTAGTTTTATCGGACATTTTCTAGTTACAATGAACATAGTTTTTTCATAGTGATATGGAGTATGTTTGTGACAAAATAATATGCATCACTAAGTTTGAAAATTTGAATATATATTTCAAAATTAAGGTTGTGGATGGAATTTTTGAGTGAATTTTCTTGTGGTATATGATATTAATATGCATCAATTAAATATAAGACAATCTACAAATTTAAGGTTTTTGGATGAAATTCCATTCAAAAATTGTGTTTTCTTACATTTGTTTAGCAATGAATGCATAATAATATCTTCTTTTGAGGAAAATACCATTATCATATCAAAGAAGAAAAGATTTTATAGATGGGCATTGCATTATTTTTCTCAATTTTCTTTTGTTTGGTAATGTTTCATTGAACCACAAAGATGAAGCCCTATGGCCATTGAAAAACTATAAATTATATACTCTATGTACATTGATTTTATCCAATCTTCTTCATCTAACCATTGGATCAAGATTAGTTTTGTATCAAAGTGAATTTTGGGTTCCAAAATGTTGTTGTACAAACTATGAAGTTTTTTGTCTTTGTTTAGGATAATCGAAGGATGACATTGAGGTTTTAGCTTACTACATACTATAATACTTGTTATATATCCTTTTTTTGAACAAAAGTGGCTCGCCCTTAGTGTGTTTGCACCCATCAAAAGTCTTTTGCAATGTTCATATGCCCCAAGAAACATTTGAAGTTTACCAAATCAACAAAGATCATGGAAACTAAGGGCAACAAAATATTGCGAAACATGAAGATAAGTGAATATATGTGATTGGTCCTATCAAACATATGTTGTTTGCACTTTTTCCCTAAAGATGGCATTGGATGCACCCATTGTAACCTTTGCCAAATATAATCAATACTTTATGGTTAATGTAAAAATGTTGTTAGGGTTGAATGTCATTATGCCATTCTTGGAAACAATTCATTCATTGATCAAATTTGCCCACCACATGATGTATTTGTGTGTAATTTCATAATGACAATGAAAATTTGTGGAAGGGATATATACTAGATGTATTGTGACAACCATTTATGTTTCCAAAGTGATGTGTTTGGAAGCTTCCATAACCTCAATCAATTTTATTCATGGAAGCATAAATCTTTAATGAATCACAAATTTGAAAACAAGAACAAATATAGTTGACTTTTGAATTTGTTGGGCATTTGCCCCTTAAAAACGTGGGGCTTAATGAAATATGGGTTCCAAGAATATTTCCAACCATTAGCCTTGATCCATAGAGATCTTTATATGTCTTGATCATCAATAATTTAGCGAACGTGGTGATGCCAATATCATTTGATTTCAACTTATTTACTGAGTTTTGGAGGACCCTTTCCTCATCATAGATTTTGTAACATAAATTCCTGAATATATCAAGTCCAAGGGGTTGTGCAAGTTGTTGGGCCAATAGAGAATGAATGAAGTATTTTTATGCTCACCATTATGAAAAAAAAAAATCTAGAAATCAATTGACCATGCATTTAAAGCTAGTTATTTAGATGTTCAACGATAAGTTTTTCACCATGTAAAAACTTCCCTTTTGGAACAACAATTCAAATGTGAAAATGTAGCAAAACTCGGTATGGAGTAGAAGCTTAAAGATGAATTTGGATTGTGGAGCTATGCTTTGTTTTCATGATCCATATTTTGTTTGATATGGTGATTCTTGAACCTTCTACCAACCCCGCTTTGGGCCTTTAGAAATAAAAACTTGTTTTTTTATTGAGGATGCTAGATTAACATTTTTTTTCTTATTGTGCACAAGTTAGGCTTTATGTTGCAATGGGTAAGGCCTATATGGGTTGGGGTTCAATTCCCCCATATAGCTTTGTCACCCAAAATTGAAAACAAAAAACTAGTTAGTCACAAAGGATTTGAAATTTTTTGAGGGGTTGAATCTCCAAAACTTCTTTTAAAACTTTCTTGTAACAAATCAGAACTTTCTCTTCCCCCTATTGCTAAAAAACTAAATAGTTTCCCTGCCACGTAGCTGAGCAATTTGACACATAATACGCCCATGTGGCAATTACAATTCCAAAAGGTACCAACATGTAACAAACTCTAACTAAAATGAAAAAGTGCAGCCAAAACAAAAAAAGGCATCACAAACACGCTGGCCCTGCCAATAGATAAGATGTTGTACATCTACCTAATGTGAACACCAAAACAATCCGTTCCAATCTAAATGGTCTAAACACTTTCACCCAAGAAACCGGTTCATTCAATGTGAAATGGGTTCTAATAAGGTAAAACTTCCAAAAGTTGGATCCAATGGGATAGTTCCTGGGACAAGGCCCAAGAAAACACACTGATTGCTAGAGGCCCAAATAGGGGGTATGGGTGGAGGACAAAGTGGCAATTGAGTCCACCTTGCGTAAGGGAATGCTAAGCGCCTATGAGCTTCAACCATCATAAATCACCATGTTAAAGTTACCAAATAAATTTCATTAAATCCTGCTCATCAAGATCTTTCCAACGATATCAAAGGCACATCCCAATTCTTCCAAAATTTTCAGTTACGAGATTTAGTTTAATTTTCAGTGAAGAAATCATTCAATATTCAAGAACTCTTGCACTGCAAGTCCAAACGCCATGGAACCAAGCCAATGCACCCCTCCTCCTCCTCCTCCTCCTCCTCAAGAGCTTTCTAAAGAAGAGACCAAGAACGCCATCTGAAGCATCCTGGTTCGGTGGATCTCATAAGTACAAAACAAAACAAAACAAAACAAACAAACAAACAAACAACCTTGCTTCATAGATAGATTTTGATGGGTAATAAATAATAGGTTCCTTCCAAAGACACTCATTTGAAAATTTCTTGGAGTGCTTTAGGATATGACTCATTATTTTCACTTTGCACTCCACTAAGTCTCCAAAGTGTAGAAATTAAAAAGTGAAAAGGTATATATATAGTATATAGTATATAGCCATGACAACATATTGGGTACCCTGGAATTGAATGCTAGTAGGTAGGCTACTTCATGTGTAGCTAACATATGCTCTGAAAGAAGCATTTCTTTCAACAAGCTTAACAATATTCTTTCTTTCTTTTTGTCTTGCCTTCATATTGGTTGCATGGACTATACCATTATATAGTCTTGGGGGATAGGATTTGAGCCCAGAATCAGGCAAGCAAGAAACTTGCCTGGGTTGACAACTTGAAAGTGCTGTCAACAAATGGATTCCTCTACCGAGTAGAGGATTATAAAATACACATTAATTTGCCAAAGGTTGCTGACATACTACTAATGAGTTTATTATATGGACCCAGCCATTTAATGAATACACAAACATAATTATATACAAATTGCCAAATTGCAATTTTAAAATTGTATGTAAAACCAAACCCAAATAAATAGACACTATTTTTCTTTTAAACCATTTTGTGATGGAGCTACTAATAAATGTGGCCATCATCTACCTACTGGCATTCAAATTGCAGGGTACCTGGTATACCCGGGTAGATTTATGGTATACCAGGTATATGTGGAATTGAATGCCAGTAGGGATTCCGGGTAAATCTGGCTATACATGAAATTATGAAAATAAAAATAAAAAGTATCATTCTAGATTTTTAACTACCTACTGGAAATGTGATAATTAAAAATCTGGAATTTTTCTGACATATTTTTCAAATATGGCTACAGAAAACCCCGAAAACCGTCTTTTTTTTTTTTTTAAAAAAAAAAAAAAAAAAAAAAAAAA
>Ga0209208_10003589_pt1 | contig 22196 bp, 17 predicted proteins | sample S1TSphfallax_3_FD_187694 | JGI IMG/M metagenome (GOLD analysis project Ga0209208, IMG submission 187694) | Host-associated microbial communities from peat moss isolated from Minnesota, USA - S1T2_Fd - Sphagnum fallax MG (SPAdes) (version 2) | ecosystem: Host-associated > Plants > Peat moss >...
AATGGAAAAGATGGAAGCAAATGTACCAGCGCATTTTCGGTTTGCCGCCTCCGATCTGGTTCTGCAACTCGTCATAAAACTCCGACGTCCAAATCTAGATGCCCTCCTCCTCCTCCTCCTCCAGCTCTTAGACCATCCCGGCAGGAGTCACCGCTCAGAGACGACCGCTCGGACCGGACACAGACAGTCCTCCTCCTCCTCCTCCTCCTAGACCATCCCGGCAGGAGTCACAGACCGCTCAAAGACGACCGCTCGGACCGGACACAGATAGTCCTCCTCCTCCTCCTCCTCCTCTTAGAGCATCCCGGCAGGAGTCAGAGACCGCTCAGAGACGACCGCTCGAACCGGACACAGACAGTCCTCCTCCTCCTCAGAGCTGCACTGTCAGAGCTGCAACGCTCAGAGTCTCTGCCCGCTGGTCCACTTCATCTCTCTCTCTCAAACCTTTTCTGGCTCCCTGCGCATGCTCCATGTCTGCTTTACTACAGTTCTCCTCAGAGCTGCACTGTCAGAGCTGCAACGCTCAGAGTCCGCCACTTCCCTCCAAAACCCTTAGAGGAACTCCATCGCTGCTCGCCGTCAGTGTGTGACCACTTCGTGAGAGACTCGGCCAGAGTACCATTACCGTTACCGTTCAGCACAGGCTGTTGCCGCGCGCGAATGTTTCACGAATGTATGCCGAATGTTTTGACAAGGTGCTTTGCCACGTAAATTCGCGAATTTTAAAATGCAAAATGACGAATGTCATAACTAGGGTGGATAACATCTTAAACTTTCATTATGCTATGAAATTGATGCATATTTGAACAATGCAATGGTTGATTGGAGTACATTTCTAATTTGCAAGAGCTTGTCATAAATACTATAACATAATAAAAGGATGAGGAAAAACTAGTTTTAACGGGAATATGTTCATGAAATTTTTCACATACAAAGAGACAACCATAATGAGCAATCTTTTTCATGAAAAGTTTCATTTTTGTTTTAAAGATTTGATATTCATATTAAATCATAAATAAATGTTCAATAATACATTATGTTATGATGATGTTGATGATTATGATCTTTTTAAGTTGTAAATTGTTTTCCCATTAAAAATGTATTTGGTACTTGGGTTGATTGTTGTTTTTACAAAGATAAAATGAAAATTTAAAATTAATGCAAAATGATAAATTACTATTAAATAAGGTGTTTAAAATAAATTTTATCAAAATATTGGTGTATAATTACATTTTTAAAAATTGAATCAAAAATTTATATTTATGGTTTATATAATTTGTCTTATTGTTAATGTCCGAATAAATTATATGTGATCTTTAAAATAATTCAATATGAGTTAAATCTTATGTGTGAATATTTTTTATATTATATGTCCTTCCAATTTTGACACAAAATGTGTACACTATACCATGGAAATACAATTCATATTTCATTGGAAAACAAGGTCATTGAAAACTTCATGCAACATTTGCCTAGGGATTCATGGACTTAGTACTTTTGGACCTATTATTTCCAATTTAGTATGTGACTTAGCTTTCAATCCATTAAATTGTTATTCCACCATGTTGTGCATATCCCAAAATTTCCTCTCCTTGAATTAAGGTATAAACACCAATGATCCGCCAAAGCAACCTTACAAATTTCGTGAAGTGGAAAAAACCTTGGTTTGGGTTTGAATAACAAAGTTGTTGGATGTAGGTTTGGTGGAATTCTTTAAGGGTGAATATGCTTTAACAATAATATTGTTAACCAAGAAGTTTACATTTTTTGTAATTGGACCAAATGTGGCATGTGTGTGGATTATCATGCGATGAATAAACGAACATGTTTGGACAAATAGGCCATGCCCCTATTGAAGGAAATCTTTGATGCCCTTGGTCAAAACAAGGGTTTTAACACTTAAACTTGAAGTCTAACTATAATCAATTGCGATTGAGGGAAGGTGACAAGGTTAAAACAACATTTTGGGGAATTAATTGTCATGGGAAGGATTGTTTATACCAATGGAAGTTTTTTGTCATTTGGTTTGAAGAACGACCTTATAGAATTTTTAAAAGCCATGGATTGAATATTGGTGGGTCTTGGTTTTGCCAAGTGTTACATTGATGACATTATTATTTTTAGCCTAACCCTAGGAAATAACATTCATCATTTATAGGACGTGTTTGGAAGACTTGAGGAACACAACTTTAAATTTCATCTAAATAAATGTTAGTTCTTTCATAATCATGTGGAATATTTGGGTCACATGATTTATCCAAGTGGATTGGGGGTCTAAAAGGCCAATGTTGAAGCCATTTCATAAGTTCCTCAACCAATAGATATTAGTTGGTTACGAGTTTTTTTAGGCTTGTGTAATTACTATCAAAAGTTTGTGAAAGGTTTCACTAACATAATTAAATCCTTAAACTAATTATTATTCAAGATTTCACGTGAGGTGAGGTATAAGAACATGTCTTTGAAGAGTTGAAGGCCAAGTTTTTATTAACTCCCATTTTGAGGCGACCCACCCAAGGATGACCATTTTAATGACACATTAATTGGAACATTATAAGATTGGGGGCTATGTTTATCAACTTGATGATAATGGTCAACAATTTATGGTGGCATATGTTAGTTGGTGAACAACAAGATGGAGGCCAAGTACACACTACAACAAAATGTGTCCTTGTATGCCAAGTGATTTCACTAGATTGTGAGTGAATTCACTTATCTAGTGAATGGGGACTAATGAATTGCACCCACATTTTGTAGTAGTGACATTTCATATGAAGGGGAATGCCTTGTAGTTGTTCGGGTTGTTTTATTATTTTGATGTTATTTTTATGGTAGCCCATTCATTTTGGTTATCAATCACCAACTCATAAAATTTCTTATGGAAACATATTGACTTATAGGAAAGTTGGCCAAGTGAGCACTTATCCTACATGAATATGACTTTGATATAATCCATAAAGTTGGTAGGGTAAATCAAGATGTTGATGGGTTGAGTTGGAACCCAAGGTCCAATGAAAAGGATACCGTGCATGTTGATGCCTGCAACTATTATTGTCATCACACATCCAACATATAACATAAAAATAATGTAAATGGTACATCCCATCCAAACCAAAATGTGATTTGCCTATAACAACACAAAAATCCAAACCTAAAGCACAAAAAAAAAAACAACATTTACATAAACACAAGAAAATTGCAAAGCAAAAAACTACGCTTTGGAATTTTAAATCACCAAAAGTGATTTGAGATCACACAATCTAAAATTATATCCCATAGAAAAATATCATAACCCTATTCACATTTGAACTAATTCAAAATAAAAAATAATCAACTTAGCTAACCCAATTTATCCTTAACTAAGTCAGACTTAACCGAACAATTAAACTAACACACCTGATAGTTATTATGTGCTCCTATGTTGGTGCCTACAACTATCATTATCATCACACATTTAACACATAACATAGAAATACCATAAATGGTACACCACATCCAACACCCCCCTATTTAGGGTTAAGGTCCTTTGGCTTTAAGCCAAATAACGTTATAAAACAATTTGATGGAAATCCACCATGGATGAACAATTTGGTTCCAAAGCAAAAAGACCAATAGGCCAGGTGCAAATGTCAACCTCATAATGTTATTCACCTATTTGTAGTCCTTTAAATCCCCAACCAAATGTGAATCACCATGGAAGAAAACCTTATACTAGTTTTACTTTTTAACCCTAGGAACCTAGGTCTACTGGATGCACTAAAGATAAAACCATTTGCTAACTTGCATTTCTCCACTAATGGGATGAGATATCCCATGTGCTAACCTTGATAACATTGATCATAAATCAACATAATGGCAACTCTTAAAGATTACCCATACAACATACATTGTTGACCAATAGGAATCATGGATAAACTAGGATGGGTCAATTTGGCCATCCATGTTGGAAAAATGACATGGTGCACAATTGTGCACATGGTCCTTCCATGTATGACCATTTCGACCCTCTAACAACAACACTTTTAAAGGTAGATATTTCTACAAAACCTTCCGCACACCTAAAATCACACATCATGCATTCACATCCAAAGTAGTTAGTGTTATCTGTTATAAATAAACATAATTTCTTAGCTCAAACCTTTGAACTTGAGGTTGATAACCATTTCCACAAATATTGGCATAACACAATGTATCCAAGTGTTGGGCAATTACCAAATTCTCCATAAGGGTGAAAACACGGTCATAGGAGCCAAAGGTGCCAAGGTAAAATCCTTTTCCAAGCATTGCAAATGACACATGTGTCACTTCTACATTGGTTTATAACTTTAAATTTTGTATTTTGGACACCTAGTTTAACACTGCATGTTAGATATAAATATATTTTGCCTAAAAAATGATTTTATGTCATATATATTATGCATTCATGCCCTTTATCACATAAATATAAACAACTTTTGTTATAGGCCAAAATTTCAAAATCCATAATTTTAAACATCAAAAACACAGTTGAACCAAACGTGCTCAAATTGGTTATATAAACAATTTTTCATTAGTTCAAATCCTTTTGCCCTTATAATCATCAATGTTAAAATCCTTTCTAATTTTCAAAAGCAATGGTGCACATTTGTTAAGGAAAAAAAATCTTTGAAAAAAATAAGAATTGTCCACTCTCAAGGTTTGAGTGACACACCCCCAAGCTCCTTGATGGACTCAAATATGAACCCAAAGGTGAAAACAATGGAAGGAGAAGGAGTTGGGGCACGCTCCCTGGCTCGTAACACTTTGGGGGTAAAGGGGCGTGTTGGAGCTCCGGGATGGGACTAGGAAGATTGACAAGCACTTCATTTACTCACACGAAGCTGCACAAACCAAACAACAAGTTGGTTAGTGCGTAGTTGTAGCACTTTGGTGGACGGACGAACCATGGGCAAACACAAACTCACAAAACTCACCACGACCCAAACTTCGAAGAAGCCACCACCTTCCCCTTATAATATATTATGTGTCTGGCCATGGGATTAGCACCCAAATGTCATTTTGTCCCAGGACTCCCAAGTGGGAGTCCCGAAATTCCCATAACTGGACTCCTGCGACTTTGGGGGCCCATAACTTTGCATGCAAACCTCCGACTGAAATGAGGTTTGAAGCAAAGTTGCAGCCTTCGTCGAGAGTTTTTCAACACTATGTCGCACATCAACTACACGTAAGGAAATTGGGGTGATTCTTGACTTTTAGTGGTCATGAGTCAAATTGCCAATTTGACTCCCAACCCTTCTTTTGGCTATAACTTGTGTGTTAAATGCCCAAATGGGTCATGTGAGCCCATTTTAAAAATCTACATTCCTAGGGCCCATAAAAATGAGGTTTGAAATGAGAATGACCTTACAAATTTCATAAAAAAATCAATACTTTAACTAAAGTAATATCGATATAAATTTGGGCCATCAAGTAGGCCATTCACGCTTAAGAACATATACATAGTCCTTGTTTGACATTAGTACAACAACAATTTATTATAATAATATTAAAATTTCAAAAGCATTATGCCTTTGTAAAATGTATCAATAGTTTAAACAAAGTACGATAATTATTACAAAACTAATAATTGCCATGATAAATTTTTAAAGTAAGTCTCATTGCACCCACTTACAATATTCATTGTTGTCATTGTTAATTAATTCATGTTGTCCTTTAGATGGTTCAAAGGTTTAATTCTTATCATTGCAAATGTTTCATTAAACAATTTATATACATGGCAATTCCCTTGGACATAATATCTTGTCATTGGCATGTGGAATTTTGTAACACATACCAAATTTGGATAAAAATATGCCAAACCATAATGGCCAAAATTTACAAAAGACATCTTGTTGCTTCCATTAGGGTCTCAACATTGATCTAATATTGACCTCCAATCACAACCTCATTCATTACAAATTTAGCATCCGACAAATTAATAATGAAAATCATGTGAAATTTGTTCTTTCATACTTTTTACACATGAATGTCATGCATTGAAAACATGTTTGACACACAGATAAATCTGTTAATGAATGAAGTACAAACCTATGAATGAACAAATGTCACATAAATTTGCATCTTCCTATAAATTTGTATGTCAAATGTGTTTTCAATGCATGATATTAATACATGAAACTTACGAATTATGAATGAACAAATTTTGCACAATTTTCATTTTTCAGTCATGAAATGCTAAGTTTATGATGTTAGGTTAAAAGGTATTACACTAGTCATTAGCCTTCAAGGCCAACCTAAAATAATGGTTCCTCATATCATATCACATAGAGATCAACATTTTCAAAGTTAAATGTAGTTGCATTCACTACAAAATTCTCACCTAACTCCATAGTTGGACTTATGTCCTCACCATCACCTTTATGATTTAGTTGTTGTCATCTTCAACAAACTCATCTAGGAGATTACATGCATAATTCAACTAGGGGTCAAGGGTGAATCCTTCAAAACCATGCATGTTCTTCATTCAAATAATGCTTTTAGTTTCCATCTTAATAAAAAAACACATAAATAAGACATGTCCTTGATAAGAACCTTTGTTGGATATTGTGTGCCACATGATGAAACACAATGGAGTTTTAGAGTGTTGATCATTGTTTTTGTTCCCCAAGTATTGTCCCCATCTACATCTTCCTTACCAATGTGCCAAAAGACACATTTAAAAGGAGCTACATGTTTTTTTATAACATGGGTAAGAATTGATGATCTTTATGTTAATTTGGATGTGGGGAACTCCATAACATCTACAATATTTTGCATAACATGGCCATTAGTCTTTAATTATTTTGTGCAAAACATTCATTTAATGTTTGTTGCAAAGTATAACTATTGCTTCTTGTGGGCTATAACTATCACTTATTTTATAAAAAATCTTACCTTTCATCAATATATAGTTTGAGGAGTTGTAATATTTATTTTATTTTATTTTCATTAGTTTCATCTACACATGGGAATACCAATGGGATAGGAAGTAAAATTTGGGCCTTGTGTTTGGACTTATTTATAATAGGCATTTAAGATGTAATAATTTGGTATAGGAATATAATGGGGCCCAAATCCTCTTTTGTTGAAATTGCTACTCCAAATGCTTATGGGAAATCATTTGCAAGCATATTGACTATTCATTTGCATAAATTTGGAAGCTAAAGAAAAGTTTAAGATTAAATAATGTAAGTTTGTGTGCATATCTTGAATTTTTCACCTTGAATTACTAGATTGACACATGGAACTACAAGGTGAGAAAACTATAAAAGTAATTGGCTATATAATGATTGTTGGGGAAAAAACTCATTAAATTAACTAACCATGAGGTATTTCGTATTCCAAATCAATTGATTGTCAAGTGAAAAAAACTACAATAAATCATAGCTTTTCAAAATGTTTAACTTGATTAAAATGTCTGCATTGACCAAAAGGATGTTCATTTTGACTAAAGGCATGGGGCATAAAATACACATAGTTCTTTTGGTTTGTTTTTAAAATGACCATTTTGACCAAGTGGTAAGTTGTACATCTAATCAAGAGTTAATAAAAATTTAACAAATTTTATGGTCCATTAGGATGCCCATGGCTAGTCAAATCAACTATATCGAATGGCCATGTTTAGTCAAATTAATTATATTAATTTAGTTGGTTATCTTACTTGCTATGCCTACTAGGCTACCTACCTACGTACCTACCTAATATATATTTATTCATGTCCTTCCTACCTACTTACCAAAATATGTTCTACTTATGTACTTACTTACATACTTACTTAAGGTGTATGCACATTGTAATGGCTCATTTTACATAGATGTAGAACTTGCAAGAACCCTTGACATGTTTTTATATATTATCCATATGAATATGGTTTAAGAAAATTAAGACTTCATTAATGTAAATTTTGACTACTACAATTTTATTCATTTATAAAACTTCCGAAAACTAGGTGAAAACCCATATTGAAAATTATTGTTGTTGGTATGGTGAACTCATTTTGGAAATCCCAAAAGAAAACCCCATAAAGTCCATGAAAATAAAAACCCATTTAAATATTTCAATTATGTACCCATTAGGCTTAATTTTTTTGCTAAACACAAAAAAATTCATTTCAAAAAGACTTTTGAAAACAAGGTTCAATTTTGACCCTTCAAAAGTTCATAACTACCATTTGGTTAAGGTTTCACAAAAAAAAATTCATAATTAACTTTATCATTTCATTCTTTAACCTATTTTTAGTCCTTATAAACAATTTGGAGTAAAATTCAATATGATTTTTTGAATTTTTTAACAATCCAACCAATTGACCAGTCCATTTTTGTAATTTCAAAAGTCCACTTTTAATAAGGAATGCATTATTATTTAAAAAATTGTACAAATGTCTTCATAATCAAGTTGTTAGTCTAAAATGAGTCATCATTTAATGTATGTAAAATGAAATTATTCACCATAAGCATTTAAAACACCTTATATAAATTGCCATTGTGTCACCAAAAGTGAACCACTATAAGTTACATTCACCCCCTATCATTTACCTACCTATGTCTTACCTACATCCTTCTACTTATCTACCTATCTATCAATCAATCAACCTACCTACCTACCATCTACCTACTTATGTCCTACCTACCTATTTACCTATTTACGTATCATCTATGTACCTATGTCCTACTATTTACCTACCTATCTATCAATCTAACTACCTACCTACCATCTTCCTATTTATGTCCTACCTACCTACTTACCTATAATCTACCTACCTAAATCTTACTATTTACCTACCTATCCATTGATCTATTTACTTACTTACCATCTACCTATTTATGTCCTACCTACTTGCTTACCTATTTACCTATCATCTACCTACTTACATCTTACCTTTATCCTACTATCTACCTACCTATCTATTGATCTACCCACCTACCTACCATCCACCTACTTAAATCCTACTTATTTAATATCTACCTACTATTTACCAAAATTACCTATTTATCCACCTACCTATCTACCTATTTAACATTGACCTATCTAGCTACTTAGTTATCTATTATTTACCTACAGGCTACATACCTATCTATATTTTACATAAGTAGGTATGTGCATCTAAAAAATAGGTACGTAGGCATGTGTACTTACCTATCTACCTTGTTAAATGCCTACTTACCTATTTATGAAAAAATTGAAATTCGAATGTTGTTATACATATTGACAAAAAAATTCATTGAAATTTAAAGAAACATGTTAAATGCATTTGGTATCATATTGTTTTACAAAGTGATGTCATGATTTAATAGCCAAAATATTGGTGTGGAACCAAAGAGACCAAAGTTCAATCCCCCTTACCAACATATATTGTGTGGAATATGTATATTCATATATAACCTTGTACACATGTGTAAATGTATAATATTTATGTTGGTTGTGAATAGGTAGGTAGGAGGCCATGGTGGATGGGTGGGCATGTATTTATTATTTATTATTTATATTTATTATTTAAAAATTGATCTATATTTTTATTAATGTTTTTTTGGCTGTTTAAGTTTTTGTCCATAATTGGTTTTTTGTTTAGTTTTTTAATAAAATAAACCATGATTTATTGTAGTGAAAAATTTCAAATTGATTAATGATCTAAACTAATTTAATTACTAGGTGTAATGTGTTGTTGCATTTGTGTTTTACTTGAAAATACCCCTATTTTATGGGTTGTTAGTGAACCAATTCACCAATTTATAACAATTAGTCCTTATTTACTAGAGGGTAAGTCATTTTTGACAACAATTAATTTGTTTTAATTCATCCAAAATTTAGTGAAACATAAAGTGAACTTATCCACATTTCTTAGTATTGACACCATTACCTAAACTACTTAGAGAACAAATATTATAAACTATGAAAATTAAGATTAGAAAAATATGATGAACATCATGAAAACCATGAACATGATGAACATCACTAAGATGATGAAAAACAAGACCTTATAAAATCAAAAGGACCATGATGAACATCACGACTCACTTAGAAAACTTTCACATAAGATCAACTGTGATGAACACCATCATTTGAAAAATAAGTTCTACAAATCACAAAGTAAAAAAACAAGAGGAGCATGATAGACATCAAAATGATTCACTTGGAGAGCTTTCATAGAAATGCAAGAGGACCAAAATGAACACTACTATGTAGAAAACAAGCTTTACATACCATCAAGAACAAGATCAAAAGACCAAGAATCTAATAAGACCAAGAAAACAACAATTTCACATCACAAAGACCACAAAGAATAAGAATACTTGGGGAATAAGATTTGCAAACCACAGAGAACAATACCAAGAAGACCATAGTGATAATCACAAATATCATGAAAAATAGGACATGGAGGTGCATAATGTGAACCTGCAAAAACCATGAAAAGCAAGACCAATAGACTAAAAGGAACACAAGGAGCACCATAAAAACTAACTTAAAAAAAGAAAAAAACACCATGATGAGTAGCACATTGAATTAGATAACAAAAATAGATGATCAAAAAAAGTGGTAGTGGTGACAAGTGAGCTTGAGAGCTCATCACAAGTAGAGACTAGAAGGAGAGCCTACAATCTTGCCTTTGCTCCCAAGTGACATTATATGTGTCATCAAATTAGGGTAAAAGTTGAATTTCTAGCTCAAGTTTGACCAAAGTAGGTTTTAGGACCATAGTGCACCTATGACCAATCACTCTTCTTTATTTTCACCTCTTGCCCAAACATGTTAAAAATGAGTGTTTAAATGAGTGTTTTCTTTGTTTTGGAGTGTAGCTTGAACCACACCTTTTCATTCTTCCTATCCACAACCCCACCCCCATCTCCCCCTCCTTTCACGGGTGCAGAATTGCATCCTGACTCTTCAGAGCAATCCATCAGACACAACGTCCAATGTTAAATACATCTAGATTTGATCCCCGAGGGAACTCCTCTCGGATCTAATTTAGTATCAAGGGCACATGGGCAGATGCGGTACTCCAAAGGCCTTCTTTTGCCCAGCAGCACAACATGTCCCCACATTTCTTCTGAGTATTGGAAACAATTGGAAGAGGCCAAGTGGCCGAGTACCTAACACTACAAAAAAAATTGATAATTTATCATTAAAATAACACAAATTCACAACCTCATCAATAGAGAGGTCCAATAAGTAAAGTGCAGTGTCAGAGAAGCCAATCCCCCACCTGCCCAAACAGGGGCCCACATAGTATGGGCAGGTGATTTGGTTTATGGGCAACCTCAAAAAAAAAGAAAATTTCTGTTATCCAGTTTACCTTAGGAAGGAGAGTCTAGTTTTGCCTACGAAAGAAAGAGGGTGTCGGTCCGGAACTGGGATGTTACATTTACTTTTTTTACTATAACACAGTTTACCTTACCAAGGTGAGTTTAGTTACCCATGGTTTAGGGTTAGGAAAGAGGGTATCGGTCCGGAACTAGGGCCATTGGCTGAACGTGCACCTAGAGTGGTACCACAGTCAAAACCAGTGTTGGCAGGTTATTATTCCTTTGTTTTCAATAATCAGCTAGGTAGGTTTTTTTTAATTTTAATTTTTTTAAAATTGAGAATTTATACCCCATGATTATCAATTTCTCTATCAAAGTAATACCCCAGTTATTAATTTACTTGGTTATTTAAAAAAAAAGAACCATGGGTTATGCATAAGGGTTAACTCTCAAATGCCCACTTTGAAAACCATTAGTTATTCTGCCTAGGCTGGATAGGTTATTGGGTAGGTTATAAGTTTTTCCTTAAAAAATCACTTGATTAATTATTATTTTTTTCTGTTTCTATCTCATAATTTTTTTTAGGGTTTTAAGATTGATAACTTATCTAGATGAAACTTCCAATCATCAGGTAAGTCATTCAATTTTGAAAATTCAATAATCAGTGAGTAGGTTATCAACCTGGTTATCAAAAAATCAACAATCAATTAGTAGGTTATCAATGACAGGACTGTTTCTTAATATCCGGTCAACCTTTGAGTGAATCCCAAATTTATTTTAGGTTGCTTCTAACCATGGTAAATATCTCTTCCTAAAATTTAATTCAGGGTCTCTAAATCCAAATTTAACATTTTCACGGTAAAATATGGGCTATTAAAACGCCTCTCTCAAGAGGTGAAGGTACCAGTCTAGGTGCTGGTTCACCCTGGCCGGGACTGGGGTGGGGTTAAGGCGGGTCTCCAGCATCAGGTTCGGCGGCGTAATAAAGTAATCAAATGGTGAGCGTGGAAGTCTCTGGTTGGTCACGAACCTAAGTTCCCAGGTACGGGCTATGCTAGTTGAGGTTACGAAGCTATGATATCTCCGAACCTGAGGTGCGGGAACAGGCGCGGGACGCGTGGCCCTCGATTTAGGTCCGGACCCGGTACCGTGCCGGGAAGTGATGCGCTGGCTGTTTGTGTGCAGGAGCAGCAGGGTGCGACGACGCTTTCGTCTCTCGAGGAGGGAGCGAGAGAGAGAGAGAGAGAGAGAGAGAGAGACAGAGAGGCAGAGAAGAGCGAGGCTGATTTCTCTCTTTGTGTTTGCGGCAACAAGTTGCATACTTCAGTTTTTGAAAGAGGATTCGAGTGATTCAGAGGTGCGAGAATCAGCAATTTTTGGAGTCTTTTGGTTTGTATTTTGGTACATTTTTCGCTGCTATTGATCCAGTTTGGTGTTCTATTGTTTGCGGGTGTGTGTGTGCGTGTGACGACGACCTTTGCGTTTGTGTGTGTAGGTGTGTCTGTGTGTGTGCGTGCGTGTTTTCTTTGAGTGTCATATTTGTTTCTCGGTTGTTCTAATTGCAGAGGGGAAGCGAGGGAAGAAGTAGGAGATATCGGGGGAAATGGACTTTTCGAGTATACAAGATGTGGACCGCTATGAGCTGGTGAAAGATATAGGATCGGGCAATTTTGGCGTGGCAAGACTGATGCGCGACAAGAAGACGCGGGAGCTTGTGGCCGTCAAGTACATCGAGCGTGGGGAGAAGGTGAGTGCTGCAGTGAACGTCTTTAGGAACTCTTCTGTCTCCTGTTATTGCGGTCCTCCTTCCGTTTTTAGCCTTCTTTCCTGGTCGGTTTTCGTGCGGGTGGAGTATCAAGCTTTTCAAGGACGGTGAAATTGTGACTGCGCAAGTATTTTTCGTTGTTGCTCTTGCTTTCATGGTTTAGGAAGTGTTAGGAAGGCTTTTGCGGGTTCCAAGAGCAGCATTCACTATTGTGATGGCTTTCTGACGCTAGTAGTCTTTGCGTTTTCTTGTATCAGATAGATGAAAATGTTCAAAGAGAGATCATCAATCACAGGTCGCTGCGGCATCCAAATATCGTTCGCTTCAAGGAGGTAATGTATCCTCACGAGCCCCGAAGACATCTTCGCATTTCTGTGCAGCAGAGAAGATTTTGGGACAGAGACTCTTTTGCTGTACGTCTGGACACGAAAGGCTCTGTATCTTTCACTGGCCGCCTAAGTTTTTCTTGATGCCCGTGCAGGTTATGCTTACCCCGACTCACCTGGCTATCGTTATGGAGTACGCTGCTGGAGGGGAGCTCTTTGAGCGCATTTGCAATGCTGGCCGCTTCAGTGAAGATGAGGTCAGTGTCCTGTCTTCTGTCAACTTGTTTGCTTGGAGAGTGTGCTTCTTGATTCACTGGTGCTGGTTCTGCCCAGTTCCACAAGAAAATGCCAGGCATCCTCTGTTTTGGAAAATCTCTGATCCTCTTGTCTTGCAGGCCAGGTTCTTTTTCCAACAGCTGATATCTGGGGTCAGCTACTGTCACGCGATGGTATTCTCAAACTTGCTCTCTATGTGACTGTCTTTTTTTCTTTGAATTCTTGTTGTGAAAAAAGAGAATCAGAACTGTACACCAACAGCTCTGGTTGCCATTTGCAGAGGATAGTCACATTACAAGTGTGTTCAAGAGGGAGGTTTTCTTCTCCTCAAAAAAAATTGCACTGTTTTGCTTTGTTTTGTGACAGCAAATTTGCCATCGTGATTTGAAGCTGGAAAACACTCTCCTTGATGGGAGCCCTGCACCTCGACTCAAGATCTGTGACTTTGGCTACTCAAAGGTTTTTACCATTGTGACACTGCCACTTTGTTGAAGACCTGTATTGTTTTTCTTCTGTTATGTAGTGTAGGCCTTTCTGTTTGCATTGTGGGCAGGATTATGAAGGAGGAACTGGATATATGGATGTTGCTTTTGTTAAGCTTGTGATGTATTTCTGGTTGCAGTCATCACTGTTGCATTCCCAGCCAAAATCTACAGTAGGGACTCCTGCATATATTGCCCCGGAAGTCTTGTCCAAGAAGGAATATGATGGCAAGGTAAGCCAAGAAACTGTTGTATTGTCAGCAACCTTCTATGAACCTGATTGAAGTGTGTTTTCACTTGCTCAGTTTTCTTCTCTTTGCTTACTTGTAATATGCAATTCCTGTGATCTGGAAATGTTGTGGAGTGTGCTTCTATGTCTTGTGGAGCTCCACATTATTCAACTGTCTAAACTAATGAGCACCAGGACTAATCCACTGCATTGGTTTAGCAAAATAAATGACCCCTTGTTCTGGGTCATTGTTGTAATCACTTGCTAGATTCTGCATGGTAATGGAATTGGGGGATGTGCTGCAGGTTGCTGATGTGTGGTCATGTGGTGTGACTCTTTATGTCATGTTGGTTGGTGCTTATCCCTTTGAGGATCCTGAAGACCCAAGAAATTTTCGCAAGACCATTGGGGTGAGTCTCATATTGCAGCTACATGAACCAGTCCTTTTGCACATTTTGTGTAGACAGGTTTGTATGGATACTCTGGAGGTTATAAATCACTTTTCATCTGCTTATATTTGTGGTTGTTCATGCAGCGCATTCTGAGTGTGCAATACACCATTCCTGATTACGTGCATATTTCTGCTGAATGTCGTCACCTTCTCTCTCGGATATTTGTGGCCAATCCTTCCAAGGTAATTGATACTTGTTGTGGAATGTTGTTAACCAGTGTATTTCCATGAAGTTAGGTTTTGCATTATCTCAGCAGCATGATCAAATACATAAATAGCGAATGTTGACTCCTCAGCCTTCGCAGTGAAAATTATTTATTTAGGAATCTGGCACCATTTCTTTGATGGCTCTGAAAATTTGAATTAGAATGACTATCAGAGGCATAAAGTGGAAAAAAAATCAGCAATTGATGGAATCTTAATAGACTTGGCTTTGGGTGGGACAGCGAATCACCATACAGGAGATCAAGAATGATGCATGGTTCCTACGCAACTTACCAGCAGACCTGGTGGATCGTGCTGATCGGAGTTATGATTTTGAGGACCCAAATCATCCCCCACAGAGCATAGAAGAGATTATGCGGATAATTGGGGAAGCAAGGGTGGCCGGTGCCGGTGGGTTAGGGCACTACTTTGGTGACCCAATCCTAGATGGTGATGATATGGATTTGGAAGGTGATGGAGATCCTGATGTTGACAGCAGTGGGGAATTTGTGTGTGCCATATAAACATCATCAATCACAGTGCCAGCAATTTTTTTGGCAAGGCCCTGATGGTGTGTTGGTGCATTTTTTGCTGTGTTGTGGAAGGAAGTGCATCTTGGTGTATTGCACTGGACAATCCACATCTGCAGATTGTTATATGTGAGATAGTTATATTGCACAAACATCACCAGCTTGCGAGGGCCTTCCATTTAATGTACCAGGGGAAAAGAGGGGAATGGGAGAGCTGAAGAGTTGTTGTGTAGGCCCGCATCAGCATCATGTAAAACCTCTATGTAAGGATGTATACCACTACTTCTGGGTGGTTTCTTCTTAGGTGTTGCAGTCCATATTTACAGGCATCTTATGCAGGTAGGTTTTGAACAATTTCTTTTTAGTAATTTCAAGTTTTTATTTTTTATTGAAGTCATGGAACACAATTAGCTGTATTCTGTAAATGTGATAGCTGGAACACAATAGCTGTATTACTGGCAGTGCATGTACTAGTATTAGAACTATGGGGGGCCTTCTGTCAGGGAGAACGAGTTTTACTCTTTTGAATTCTGCATACACAGGCGGCTAGCTGTGTATGATTTTCAAGCATATTGGAGGGAGCAAGTTGTTGCTAAAACACACAAGTGTGGGAACTGTTTTCAATGGTACAATGCTTCAGTTCTGGAGACCAAACCTCATGTACTCATCCTGCTTATCAATAAGACAGCTGAAAATTTGTTTTTTCAGAGAGAATTTAGGACACATGGTTTTGTGTTTGTGGTTTTATGTGAAATGAATTTTGGTGATGGGGGAATGGATAGTCTTGGCCCTGATGGAAAGGATATAGACCTTTGCCATGCCACAGGTTTACTCATGCACATGTCAAGAAGGTGTCGAAGGGGGGCAGCATGTGGATGCTTATTCTTCACACCACATGTTGATTCCTATTCTTCACCACAGAGCTGCACTACAGGTGATAGATATGTAACCAAATCTGAGAGTGAACTTCTCCCAGGAAAACATGACATGCACTAGTAGAGCCTTCCCTTATCTGCTCTCTTGCATCTGCAAAGATCTTGTGATTGTCTTTCTATGTTAATTGTTGAGAATCCTGCAATGATGTACTCAGTAAGACCCTGGTACTTCATGTGGGGAGATAGACAGATCTTGAAGAGCCTGGTACTTCACGAGGGGAGGTAGACAGATCTTGAAATGTAAACCGGAACAGGATTTCAACATATTCACTCTTGAGAAGAGAAGAACTGTGAAAAACTCATGATAAGCAGGAAAGGAATAGGAGAATCTTCACCTTGTTCTGCCATGAAATTGCAGGCATGGATTGAGGAAGAAAGATCCTGGACAGCAAGCAAAGCTCTCTGTGTTACCTTCCCTTTGATCTGTGCAGTCAGTCAGTCCCTGGGGAATGTTCTGGTGAGACTCTGATCTATCAAGAAGAAGCTATGGTTTTAAAAATCTTCTATTGCTACTACTCTTTGATGATGATGGCTACAACAGTCTCTTGCTAAGATCTTAGCTTACACTCTCAGTTTCTGGCGAACACAATGGCACAACACACAAATATTCCATAACCGTCCCGTGCTTAAGAGAGATTCGTCTTTCGAGCACTTTGCGATCTTGTCGAACTTCACAGAGAACAAAAGAGGGATTCGGTGAATGTGTTTCGATTTGACTGCTAATGGCGAAGAGGTGTGTGCGTGCGAGAGAGAGACGGAGGCCATGAAGCGTCACAGTTGCGTCTGTTGGTGCATCATATGGTAGGGTTTGAGGATTACGTCCTCCCTTTGTCCGTCTTGCAGGTATAAGAATTGCTACGAGTTGTAGGAGTTGCTGGAAGATCCTTGCACACCCATCCGCCATCAGCCTGCGTCTCGTCAATTTGTGTAAGCTTTCTGAGACTCTTCCTCTGCAAGCACAAGATCATGAAGTTGTTTCGCACTTCTCCGCCTTGTTTTCTGATATACCTACTTCCCCACGCCAACAGTGCTTCACTTCCTGGAATGAGAATTGTGCCATGGAAGCCAGCCAGCTTCTATGAGAATTGTTCTATGGAAGCAAGCTTCTATGAGAATTGTTCCATGGAAGCAAGCTCCTATGGCTGATTAAGCAGGATGACTTCTATGCAATCAGCACTGTTTTGGAAGCTTGCAGTCACAGGCATGCTCTGTAGAAATTGAAAATCTTCAGGTTTTGAATGATGCCAAAGATGAATTTCTTAGTCCTTGAAGGTAGATTGCATCATGTTCTCAAGGACCTGTTTAAGGCTTCATGCTGGCTCAGATCTGAGAGGATTACAATACTGGTCGGATCTGAAATTGTTTCCAGGGTTACATTGTTCTGCCAACCGGATTTTGCCATATCTGGGGGAGAGAGGACATTGTTGTTTTGCTGATGGAGCTTTCAAGCTTTTGTGTAGATCTCCTTGCAGTCTGTTGGAAACAGTTTTCGTAATTTCTTGTAAGGGACTTGCTATTTCTGAGCGTAGAAGGAAAGAGAAGCTTTAGAAGCTTTGGCAGAGTTTTTTTGTATTGTGAGCAGTTCAGGATTGGAATACCATTGTCCAGTTCTGTTGTTGAGCTTCAGGGGAAGTTGAGAATTTTTATATTGAAAGAATAGGTGCATCTTTTTGTACCAGAGAGAGTTTCGGAAGTTGTGAGCAGGTACAAAATCATCATTGGAGAGATGCATGGCACCATCTCCATTCAGGGGGACAACACTTGCTTTCTTCATAAGTATCAAGGTCATAAATCGGCAGTTGGGCAGAGAATCTGTTCAATCTTCTTGTCATTCGTTGCTTTGCAACATCTGATTTGACTCCATGTTGAGTGAGAGGCTGCTATACTTCAATCTCCACACTACCAAACCCTTCCAAATGTCTGGGTTCTGCAGGGTGCTCTTTGGACTTCAGCCTGCATAAACTGCATGAGTCAAGACATTGCAATGCAAATTAGGGTTTAGGGTTCAAGCTCAATGACAGGGTTTTTGTGCTGTATTCTTAGAGTTCAGTGATTCAGGTTATTTGAATACAACAAGAGATTTTGGAATCTAGTGTCATATGGAGCACTTGGTAAGAGAGAGGCAAGGTTTTCATCATGTGAACAATGCAGGTGCAGTAGCTATGGCAAGGGAATGGACACTAGAAGAGACGAGAGCATTGGTGGAGGTGCACATAGAATTGAAGCAGCTTGAGAAGCTTACACCACAAGGATCTGATTCCCGTGCTGCCATTGAACACTGGGATAAAGTCGCAAAGAGGCTTCAAGACAGAGGCTACCATCGAAGCCTCAAAAGCTGCAATAAGAGATGGCACCGCCTTGAACAGTACGAAGTTCAAATATTCTCCTTCAACATTGAAGGAGCTGGAAATCACCCAAACTATTGGGACCTGACAAAAGCTGAGAGGATTGAGCACCGAGCAGAGAAATGGCCTCAGCTTCCTCTGGGTGAGGGAATTGACAAAGAGATATTTGATTTGATCAAGAGATTTTCGCAAGGCAGTGTTGAAAAGAAAGTCATGCAAGCAGTTGTTCCGAATTTGGGAGTAAGCAATAACAGACATGCACCTCCAGAAACCATACCTGAACATCAAGTACTCGAAGCTAAGGAGCCTGAACTCCTGGAAAGAATAAGCAGCTGGTCATCTTTCATGTCCGAACAAACAGGTTTATCACAGGTTCCACTGGATGGTTTCAGGCTCCAGGCACATGACCTCCGGAAACAAAGAGCTGCAGAGCTGATGAGGGGCAATCGCACTGTTCCTTACAATGCTAATCACACCAATTCAGTAAAAACTTGTCAAGCTCATGATATGGGAAATAGCTTACAACAGACACAGAAGCCATCTGTTCCAACAAGAAAATTTGCAATTCTGGACTCTAAGACCAAGATCTCTGTCCAGGGGGGTACCTATGCTGATCGGTTTCACACCAAGGAAGCTCATCCACCCTTTGACTCCGGTTCCTTTTCATACAAGCTTGATATTGATCCAGTCACTCAGCCTACCTGCAGTCATCTCAACCCACAGCTTGCAGTCTTGGGACTTCCTCAAAATCATGTAACAACTCTTCTACATCCCATGGAAAAGGCTTATCAAACTTTCACCTTGAGCACTCCATATTTTAATTTGCTGCAACCTGTAAATTCTCACTCACTTTTGCTGCAGCCCATTGATAGCAACAACGTGCAGCAGCATCATCACCAACCAGCAATGGATGCTAGTCAGCATTTAATGCTGGATGGTGACAATCTTCCATCTGAGCTTCTGTGTTTTGATGAGCAGCTGGAGGTCATTCTTGATGTGGACAGTACTGGCCCGGTACTTACCCATGAAAGCTTTGAAGTACCACAACAGCAGAGGCATTGCTGGCAAGTTCCAGACTCACAGCGGTGGCAAGATCAGTATGGATCAGGTCATGGCAGCAGTCATGAGCTTCTGGGAGTTGCAATTGGTAACCTGGAGGTGCAGCTTCATGCTCTAGTGAACTTGCTTCAGGCCAGAAACACTGCTGAACAAGATTACCAAGACAAGATGCTTCTTTCCCTTGAAAGCATGGCCTTCTCTCTGCACACCATTGCTCAAGGCAAAGTTTGAGCTGCTGCATAGATGTCACAATTCGCTGGACCATGAGTGTGATATTGAAGGAGCAGAGAACTACCAAAGAAGATATGTGTCTCTCTCCTCACTTGCTTCAGAATTTCCAATCTTTTGAATATTTCTGTGATTGAACTTGTGAACCTAAAGAAAGCTGGGGAATACAACACAGGAATAGGAACAGAACAGGAATAAATGAAGCAAGTACAACACCGATGCTTGATGTGGGATTTTGATGGTGATGAAGGCAGGGAGGGAACAAGAGAGGCACAGTACCTGAGATATGTACATCATTTGGAACCTCAGCGACTTAGTGTTGCAGCACCATGGAAACTGAGTATGAGAATAAGCACTTTGTAGGCCAATTGAAGCTGGACCATGGCATGGAGTTTATGCAAGATGGTACCGAGGGTCATAACCTCAAAATTGCTCATAGCTTTTCACTGGAATCATTCTTACAATGTCTTCAAGTGGCCACACTATTATCATAAAAGCTGGTGAAAGTACATCAGAAGCAAAAGCTATTTTTTTAATGCAATCTGGGTGCTTCCTGTGGGTTGATTGATGGCAGGAAACAAACTCTTTTCTAGTTGCATAACCTCCATAGTATGTATGTACACCAGAAATGCCATCTCCAAATGTAGAATACAACATGACTGTCAGCTGAACAGAAATACCCTCCGATAGTATAATACATGGCTTGCTCAACATTCTGCTGTAAGGTTTCTTTGGAGGGAGAAGGTGGCAACATAAACAGAGAAACATATTGCGAAATCTGAGCTTGAAACCTTAATTTGCATAGAAGACATGACTGAGACATATAACAAGCCCATTTTAGCCTAGTGTTTCTGACATTCAAATCCATGAAGAATGATGAGAATGTGCAGACTGTTGTTATATACACAAGTCATTTTTGTTACAGGCATTTGTCAATTAGGAGTACTCAAGATTGCTTTGCTCTTGGTGACAATGTTATGTGATTTTTCTTCTTGAGTGCTGTACTCTTGGTGACAATGTTATTTGATTTTTTTTCTTTAGTGTTTTACTCTTGACAACAATGTTTTGTGATTTTCTTGAGTGATTTATTCAAAATTGCTTTGCTCTTGGTGACAGTGTCATGTGATCTTCTTTTTGAGTCATATTAACTCTTGGCGACAGTGTTATGTGATTTTCTTCTTGAGTGCTTTATTCTTGGGGACAATGTTATGTGATTTTTTTCTTTAGTGCTTTACTCTTGGTGACAATGTTATGTGATATTTTTCTTTAGTGCTTTACTTTTCTTGACAACGTTCTGTGATTTTCTTGAGTGATTTATTCATGGTGACAATGTTCTGTGATTTTCTTCTTGAATGGTTTACTCTTGACAGCAATGTTCTGTGATTTTCTTCTTGAGTGCTTTACTCTACGCAACAATGTTCCGTGATTTTCTTCTTGAGTGCTTTACTCTTGGCAACAATGTTCTATGATTTCCTTTAAGGGCTTTACTCTTAATAACAATATTATGTGATTTTCTACAATGTTCTTCTGTGATCAAAGAAAATCACAAAACATCATTGCCTGGAGTTAAGCAGTTAATCTTGAGTACTGCTGCTCCTCAACATGTCTAATACTTACGACATTTATTGTACGCACAAGCACTCACTCTAGGGTGCGTGAATCCTTCATTTCACAATTGCAACAATTTCCCACATGCATATACATGAGCACTTGCGCCTGCATGAGTCCCTCCTACAATCTTTTTTCTTTTTCTTTTAATTTAACGTCAATACCCGGACCAGAGAGATCCATTTGACGACTATTACCTAGTTGATTTGAGCAAAACACTCTTGTTGTCTAGGCAAGAAACTAAGTACAAAGCTATCACTTTCTGAGTAGCTGAATGCATCAATTCAGGTAGTAAGCTGCACGGTGTCAACTGTTTCCCTAGCTGTTGACCAAACTTGCAACGAATGTCATGATGAGTTGGGCACACTAGCAACAGGTGGTCTTCATCCTCAACAGCTCCTAGGGAACATAGGCGACAAACCCTATCTCTCCTCGGTACACTCTCAGGCTTTGCATGCCTGCCACACTCTACCTCTAAACGATGGTTTGAACATCTGAACCTT
>Ga0209208_10003590_pt1 | contig 22192 bp, 18 predicted proteins | sample S1TSphfallax_3_FD_187694 | JGI IMG/M metagenome (GOLD analysis project Ga0209208, IMG submission 187694) | Host-associated microbial communities from peat moss isolated from Minnesota, USA - S1T2_Fd - Sphagnum fallax MG (SPAdes) (version 2) | ecosystem: Host-associated > Plants > Peat moss >...
CTGTGGCAACACGCTTCCCAAAAACATTTTAAAACCGAGTGAAATTTGGCGACTCGTTTTTTAAAAAACAGGGACTTTTCGCCAGAAATTTTGGATCAGAGTCGCCTTGTGGTCGCGATTTTTCGCCCCAGAAAGAAAAGAAAAGAAAAGATCGATGTGCAAAATCGATGTCACATTTCACTTCCAAATTCAAATATTGTTAGAGGAATATTTGAGTTATTGGTAAAAGTCAGGCTATTAGGGGGCGAGAACGGCCAGTTTTGGCATAATAGGGCATCAAACCCGTAACTGGGAATGAAAATTTTACAAAACAAAATTACAGGGACCCAAAACTAGTTTTTCCACCAATTTTGGTTGTAAACTGAGTTTTCATCCTGTCTTTGCTTTTCCACCAATTTTAGTTGTAAACTGAGTTTTCATCCTGCCTTTGCTTTTTCTTGAGCGCCTCCACTGCTGCTACATATATTTTCATTGCTCCTACCTTTACAACTACTATAATTACTCTCGAACCTTGTGCATTAAATGCTGAGTTTCAGCATTTGATACTTCTAAGAGATTTAATAAAATTTCCTTACTTTGCCGGGACCACTGAAAGAGGGGATTAGGGGGTGAAAGCAAGCCCAAAGACAAGGTGAAGACAGGGTGAAAGACGACTTTACAAATAACTCTACTATGTTCAATTTTCCGCTCATGAGGGCTTTCCTTGGGGCTTGGGGAACTCTAGGGATGGACAGAGTTATTGTGCTTGGGGATGCCCACCACATAATAACAAAGGACAAAACTTCAAAGCGTTTTATGGTATGTTGTAATTCACAATAAGGAGTATTGTACTGTTATGGAACTCAAAAGAACAAGGCCCAAAAACTTGTCATCTCCTTAGGTTAGCTGTAGCAACACACTGGGTAGGCTATCTACTTTTTGTTCTTTTAAAAAAATAAAAATCTTTTGGGTTTTTTTTTAAGGTGGCGGAGTATGGGGGTGGAGGGGGGGGGAGGGTAGGCATTAGTTAGCTAGTTAGTTATTACGGCTATTTAATTTCCATTAATGAACATTATTGTGTCCATTTGTGTACTTGATAGAAGTAGACTACGTAGTAAGTAGTGGTGGTGCTTCGGCAGGGGTCAATCAGTTATGAATTTGTTAAAGGGGAGGTTCCTATACAAGTGCGTTCTCGTGAGGGAGAGAGGCACGCGAGAGGGCATGAGTCGAAGCATGTTCCCAAACCTCAGAAGAACGCATGAGTACAGGAACCTCTCTCCTTAAGTAGTAAACAACAACTCTCTTTTTATTTCCTACCTTCTTTCTCATGTTATAAAAAGGAAATATTTCCATGGGAACGTGGGAACGTGTAAAATTGGAGAAGCTCCCCCTGCATAATGCCCTAGGGTTCTTCTGCTGGGAGAGATCCCTCAAAATACACAGAAATCAAGTGGGAGTTGCTTACGAGTTAGTTTCTTCAGCTGCAGGTAGGCTAGCAACAGCTGCAAGTGTTGAGTTATTTTGTCAAGAAACTCATCCATCTCTCTTTGCAAGTGTTGAGTTATTTTGCCAAGAAAATCAACTCTCTTTTTGTTTGTACATTTTGCCCGGTTGTCTTTACAGACAGACGGCATTGCATTGCATCTTATGTGTGTATGTGCATGGTGGTCGACATTGTTGTCATGAAAGCTTTTTTGTAGCTAGAGTTGGCTGCATGCCCTCTTGGAAGCTTGAGAATGGATATGTGAATACTAATTCTGTTCTCGATCTGGTTCCTAGTAGTCGCAGGCAGGTCCATATAAGTTTGTTGTTCAGGGTTTTGTAGTGTGAGGGATTAGGGGATTTACTTGAGCTGAGTTTTATCCCTCCATAGCTGGATGGCATGCTTGGGAGCGTTTCGGGAGATGGACACAAGGAAAGCGCCGATGACGAACACTCGGAGTAAGATAGTGTGTTGTTGTACTGGGGAGTGTACTGGAGTATCTAAAGACTCCGGGAGGTTGTATCCGTATGTTAAGGCGTCGCAGATCGCGGGTGGCTTGGCGTCCCCGTTGCCTTCACGGAACAAGAGCTATGAGATTGAGGTGAGGGATTTGTCTTATAAGATTGTGAAGTTGGAGGGAACACCCAAAGGAATGCTGGAAAGCTGGAAGGCGGAGATCCCGCAGGACAGGAGCAAGGCGACCCATCTATACGTGCTTAAGCATGTGACGTGCACAGCTCGAGCAGGAGAGATCTTGGCTATTGCGGGTCCAAGTGGTGCGGGGAAGTCGACTTTGCTGGAAGTTCTGGCTGGACGTATCCAGCCAAGTAGTCCCTCCAGTAGCATTCTAGTCAATGGTTTGCCCATGGACATGCAACGGTTTCGCAGAATCTCGGGGTACGTAATGCAGGATGACGCACTGTTCCCCATGCTCACCGTGCGAGAAACTCTACTATACAGTGCGCGTTTACGTCTACCTTCTTCAGTGCCAACCAAGGAGAAAAAATTTCGAGTCGAGGCGCTCATGAGTGAGCTCGGTCTGAGCCATGTCGCCGACACCAGGATAGGCAATGAGAGTGTTCGGGGCGTGTCGGGAGGAGAGAGACGGAGAGTTTCCATTGGCGTGGATGTGATCCACGATCCAGCTGTTTTGATCCTGGACGAGCCGACTTCCGGGCTCGACAGCGCCGCTGCATTGCACGTCGTAGCAATGCTGCGCACGATGGCCGTGTCTCACAATCGCACCATAATACTGAGCATCCATCAGCCAGGATATCAGATACTGCAGCTCATCAACTCTGTTTTGTTACTCGCTCACGGCTCTGTGGTGCACTACGGGCCGCTGGAGCTTTTGTCTTCGCGCCTTGCTGCTGCAGGTCACCTTGTGCCTCCCCAAGTCAATGTGCTGGAGTACGCCATTGATGCGGTCGACTCCCTCAACTCAGAACAGAGCGGAATTCTGTCGCTGAATAGGAAGGGGGATAGTGTTTCCGACCTGACATTGCAGGATCTCTTCGAGCTGGATCCTTCTTCAACGCACGACTCTGCAGAGAAAGTTTCGCCATCTCCAGCTAGGGACCATCAGCTGGATAAGAAGCCCGACAAGGTAGCCTTCGCTAACTCAAATACTAAGGAGGTCATGGTTCTTGCACACAGGTTTTCCAAAAACATAATCCGCACCCGCCAGCTACTCATGGCACGCACCATTCAAGCAATTGGAGCAGGTTTCGGCCTTGGAAGCATTTATATTCACATGGGTTACGGAACACGAGGAGCTCAGGAGCGAGCGGGTTTCCTGGCTTTCACCCTCACTTTTCTTCTGACTTCCAGCATCGAGGCTCTCCCAATGTTTCTCGAAGAGCGCCTGATACTGGCCAGGGAAACTTCCAGAGGCGCATATCGCGTCTCTTCCTATGTCCTGGCCAACACGATCGTCTTCCTCCCCTTCTTGCTCTTGCTTGCCACGCTCTATGTGGTTCCTTCGTACTGGCTCGTGGGATTGGCACCCAACTACAGTGCATTTCTCTTTTTCCTCTTAGTCATTTGGATTCTTCTAATAACTGCCAACTCATTTGTGGCTTTCTTCAGTTCTATGGTCTCAGATTTCATCATGGGCAATTCCTTGGTCACAGGCTTCATGGGTGCTTTCTTTCTATTCTCTGGATACTTCATAAGCAAGGAGTACATGCCCAAATATTGGCTTGTCTTGCATTACACTTCTCTGTTCAAGTATCCATTGGAAGCTTTGCTCATCAACGAATACACAAGTGTTGGTGATGACAAGTGCTTTGGCCCCATATATGCAGACAGATGCTTACTCTCAGGAGAGGATATATTGGCGGCATCTGGATTGACAGGGGAAAACAAATGGGTGAATGTGATTATCATGGTGGCCTTTGCTATCACCTACCGCCTTCTTGGCTATGGTGTATTGTGTTTTAAGCTTTTGAGGAGAAGGCAATGATGACAAATGTAATAAACTTTCTTCTAAGCCCTCTGCATTGCTTCAAAGATGTACCGGGGATTTACTTTGTGAACAAATTGTTCAATTCTTAGCTTGCTTCAAAGATAGTTGGTAGTTTGAAAGTTCATAGATAATGCAATATTTGTATCCAAACTTTTAACCTGTTGCTTCATGGGGGAACAAGTCCTTCAGATCCCAAGTCCTTCAAATATTTCTATATATTGTAATGGAGTCAATTGCAGTACATCTTCAGAATGTATTGTTGAATGTACAATTTTCTTTGCTTGTGATTAAATTTGCAAACCAGCACTGTTGCACAAGTTGCTTAAGTGATTGAGTGCAAAGTTCTGTACTTGCAGTTGCATTTATCGCAGAATTTTATCTTCATCATTGCTTCCATAGACATTTCAGTTTGCTGATTTGTTGGCATGTATTTGTAGTATGCATTGGTTGATGTATAAGTTTCAATTTCCAGTCTAGTTTTGCCTTAGATTTCAGACATGGCAAGACTATTGTATTCATTGTGCCAGAGGTTTTGGAAAGAACAAAGAACTGTTAACGATTAGAGCAAAATGTTTCTTGCTTTGAGTTTGGGTTTTCAGGCTTGCTTTGTGTAGTATGATCAATATTTAGGGTTTCAGGTTTCACATACCAAATATGTGATTCTTTTTTTAATTTATCATGTATTGTATTCTTATCTAAACTCACTGTTAGAAGCTGATGACAGTGGGGGTGGAGTTATGGCAGCTGGGTGTTGCCAATCATCATGAAGGTGATAGTCTGATACTTTGTGAGTGACTCATTGAGGTGAAGACCAGTCATGAGGATAAAGACTACTCATTCCTATAGTGCTAGTTTCAGTTTGGCTTAAGCTGACAGAACAGTACCTGCAATGTTGTCATGGATTCTTCTCTGCAATCTCATGCGAATGTGACTACACACAACATATGAGGCATTAGGTGAAAACCCAGTGCTGCAGGGTTAAACTGACAGCGGATGAATGCTTTGTACATTTATGTTTTCAGTGATTAAGATGCCGAGCTTGGATTATGAGTGCTCGTGGGGAGTATCTTACTTCATTTCTGGGGTATGAATTAATACCTCACTGAGGAAGAGGCTTATGGCACCTATGGAAAAGATGGCACCACACCAAACTGGGAGTGGGTGGGTTGAGTCATGTTTGGGTTTCAGATGCTCAACATAGCACCTGGGTTGAGCTTATGGAGAAGCTCAACCCTAAACCCTTTCTCCATAAGTTCTTGCAGGACATGTGGTGAACTCATTTCTTCAGCAACCATGGATGACAGAATTTGCAACACAGGGTGTTATGTGTGCTGTGCAGTTGAGGAAATCTGTGCTCCATTGCTGAATGGTAAGTAACAATAAGAAGAATTCAAAGCAGGCTATGACTTTTGTACAATTCTATTTGTATTGTTGGTGGCAGATGACAACAAAGAGATGGCAGGCATGTTTACAGATCACCCAGATATGCTGGAGCTTCTGCATATCCACAAGGTGACTTGCATCAACACCCTGGTGGGTATATTTCCATGGTCAGAAGTTTTCCATCAAGTGGACCTATGCTAATGTTTGTGTTCAGAAAATGTCAAGTTAACTCAAACCTGATTTGCTGTTGCTGAGTTCAAGGGAGACCTAGATTTGGGTCAACGTAGCTGATCTTTATGCCTACAGTTCAAATGTGGAGAATTTTTGCCAGGATCCAAAGCCAGCAAACGGCTCTGACACAAACTGCCACTCTACCTCTTCTGCTCCCTTCTAACTTGACAGAGGATGAATGCTGAAAAGGTTGGATTGAATGGACTTGCATAGGTGCCCACCACTCCTGAGGCTGCAATGCATCTATGACACTTCCAGTGACTCCAAAAATTGCTTTTTCTCTCCCTTTGAATTTTTATTCTATATCTCAAAAGACCATTAGCATGGATAGTTGTTCAATATATAAATTCACAAGTTTCTTGTACAACAAAGCATGGTAAGCTGTTCTTTTGTCAGTTATTTAGTTACTGTCCAATGTCTGAAGTCCAAACTGGATGTTTTGCAGCTCTGGCCAACAGACACAAGCAAGATCTGCAATTGTCGATCCTGGTTCTCTGCCACTAGCAGCCTTTCTTTTTTTTTCATTAGCAAAATTTTAAACCCAAATGCAAATTTAAATATTAAAGCATGAAAAATGAAGTGATTTTGGAGGTTTTCAAGCACCAAAAGTGAGGGGAAATAAAAGTTGAAAATAGCCAGATTTCTATATATTTGGTTTTCAGTGTGTAGCAAAAACTATACAAGGATGACTGCAAAAGGATTTGTACTTTATGTCTGGTATGTATATAGCCATATTTTTGCCTACATCTTTTTAGGGCTAATCACCACTTTTTCTATATCCTCCTATGATGATCACCACTTCGGCTACAAAGAAAAATTGCTAAAGAAACAGTGGGCATCAGCATGGAGGTCATGTAAGATCAACAGAGGGGCCATAAATGTCCATAAAGTTTTCATATGGACAGTTCAGGCCCGGAGTTATTGTTGGGTATGGCAACCATGAGGTATGGGTCAATCCATGTTACATCCGAGCAAACTGTGCCATCAGCCAGAGGTGCAGCAATGCAGACCTGCCAGCCCAGAAATGTTAGACATTAGGACCCTGAAACAATCTCTGAGGGAAAAAAAAGCCATGTACAACAGAATTTGGACAACGAAACAATGATACTATCCAATTAGTGTTGTGCAACACAAAATGACCAGATGTTTTGCACTTTAATGGATCCTGTAGACCATGTTCATCTTAGAAAAATGCTCAGTAACACGGTGATTAGAACTGAAGACAAGATTATGGATCACCAACAGAGATTACATCACAAATGAAAGGCCTGTGCTCATGTTGAATACCAGATTCACATGTCCATACAGTTTCCACTTATTATCAGCTTGCTCCACAAGATGATCAGTTAACTACAGTTGAACTATGTTTCAGCATGCCTTGTGGTTGGTTCTAAAAGCAAAGAAATGCATGAATTTATTGTCAAAACCTCCAACTTTTAATTAGAATGTAAGCCTTCATTACATCTATAAGCTCAAGCATAGCACACATCTACAAATGCCTTGATGCACAAGCATCATGCTCCAAAACTTTGACACCCAAAAAGTACTTCCCTTCATACAAAGTAATTTACCTTTGAGCAAGGTACTTTGACATACAATGTCATGTCCCTAGCCTTCGGCTCATGACCTTGTGGCAAGCCCATTCAGGGTGCTGGTAGGTTCTTAGTCTAATGCTTTGCAGATTGTGTGTAAAGATGGTTCAAGCATTCTCAACTAGAAAAAATTAAGCAACTTTTTAAGAACTAGCAGCTCAATCTAGCAACATTCAGCACCATTTATATAGCAAGAAACAATTCATACTGCTTGTAAACATGCATTTCAAATGTATGGAACTTCATACCTATTCTTGTAATTCTACCTAACATTTTTCAACATGAAGCTACTTTGGCCTTCAGTTTGTAAACCCGCAAAAGTTTCTAAACATTAGACAAACTATGATTTTGCCACAAAATAAACTACTTGCCTTTTGTTCAGACTTCCTTGAGCCCCATATGCACTTCCCTTGACATCCACAACATGATAGAGCCACTAGGTAATACGAACTCCAAACTTGGGAGGGAGATACAATTTGGTGATACCTATCTACTAATGCCCGTCTTGGAGGTACATTTCAAACTTCCCACTTCCATGATTTCCTCTTGATTAGGTGTACACCTAGAATATAATACTTTGGCAAGAAACTTTCAAGAATTTAGACCATAAGAGAGCTTTGAACTATTGGTTTGGGATATGTGCTATGAACATCAACAACCAACACATGTCAATTGGTGAGAATAGTAGGTGTGATGGAAGGACAAGATGATCAATACTAGTCTCCAATCGAGTTTGGCAAGGAATCACCAAATAATAATATGTTTTGAAGATTTAACTTTGGCACATCAAGTTTTGAATTATTGAGTTTTCAACTTGTAGGGTATATATTATATTACTAAAAGACAAAGTTATGTAAATGACACTAAGTAAACTAAATCATTTACAAATGGCATGCAAAATATTCTCCAATAACACCATAATTTGTCCCATACCCTTTGCCCAAAAGTGTGGGCATGTATTGCATATAAGTGAACCAATGGGGACCCATTTAAATAGGATTGTGTTGGTAATAAAACCTTATATTTGGGGAGCATTATATATAATATTTCATTTGAGATTTTGTTCCATTTGGGACCTAATTTGTAACCTTACATCATCAATTTTGAAAAAATGAACAAGCTAACAAATTGTAATCTTTGTTATGAATATGTCTTTGTGAATTTTTTTTCATTTTTATTAATAGTATAACATTGTAAAATGTAAAAGTAATGGGAATTTTGTTCAATGTCATAGATATTCATATCATAAGATGCATTATATTTTTTTATCTTTGTCAATTTGAAAAACTATAACATTAGATTTTGAAGCATGGTGACATTTGCATATTGATGAGCATTATCAAGCACTAATATGGAGCAATATATGAATGCCCCTATTGGCAATATGTTGGCTTATTGATGAAATGGTGTTGAGAATTAACAACATGATGTTAAATAGGCAATAAACAATCGATGCAAAAATCAACAAGGTGTCCACAAAGAGCCAAGAAATGTATTACCACCTTTTGTTGTGTGTTCAAGCTAATTCCAAACCTTGAAGAAGACTAAAAATCATCTTGAAGTAAACAATAAATGATGATAGTAATTTTTCATTTCAAAATTCAAATTTTCATCATCCTTTTGATAGATTTGACACACTAGACTCAAGATGAACATCCCGAATGCAAATAACTGTTCCAAATGAGATGATGGATATAATCAAGTAAAGAACTTCCATCCATAAATGGTGCTAATTAATTCAATTGGACAATCACTTAATTCAATTCATATAGTGAATTGGTTTAAATCAAGGTTAATGAATAATCTTCTAGTCAATTATGGTCATTGTGTCAAACATCACCTAATTATCCTTGTAACTATGGTGGCCTAATATGAATGTGTGTACTTCAAAAAAAAGTTTTGTGATGACTTTTAATTTTTCATTATTATTAATAGCATGACATCAAAATGTTGAAATAATGGGGAATTTCTCAATAAACTAAAAATAAATTCAATGTGTTCAATGTCATAAATATTCATATCGTTATGTGCATGGTATCTTTTATGTTTGTCAAATTTAATTAAGGATTATAACCTTAGATTTTGTGCATATGAAGGTTAAGAAGCATGGCATTCACATGTTAGTGTGGGTTAACTTTGGAATGATTAGTCTTTTAGTTACTTATGGTCATTGTGTCAATTAGTGCCCTATGGGAATAATGTGTTTCTTTTAATATTGTGATGTATGTTCACAACCTTAAGTCAACCATTGTTTGTCATAAAACAAAATGTTACTGGTGATTGATTGATTCCACTGAATTTTTCAATAGATTCAACATAAATTGAACTTGTCATTCATGTTGCGTGTAACCTTGAAAACTGATGATAGAGAGCACAGAGCATGAGAAGCACATAGAAGCCAACAAATTTTCTTAAAAATATAATATAAATGACCAAGATTGCGAAAGTTAAACAAGAAATGGATTTTCCTCCAAGCTCCAATGTTTGCTTCAACAAAGGTGATACAAACCAAACATGCTACTAGCACCTCTAAGACAAATGTTGCTTGCATTGATTTTGCACGTCACTTTTCCTCACCTTTTGCCATGTTTATTTATCAATTATTCATCAAAGTTGAAACCTAGTTTACAAAATTTGTCAAAAATCACATGACCACTACTAAGGACAAGATTCAAGATTGAAAGAAAGTTAGTATCATAATGTTAAGGTCATTTGCTCTTATGGACTTTGTCATATTGTTGATCATGTGTGATAAAGCCATCCTTTTCCAAGGACAATCAACAAGTACATATCACACTGCTGAATTTACATACTCAAGGAATCATGAACAAGGAAAACACCAACTCACACCTTTTGCAATGCTTCATTGCACAAAGCCAACATTATTTCACAAACATTTGCATTAGGGTGTCTCTAGTAACGGTTACAATATGCCCTCCAAATACACTAAGAAATTTCTCCAAGTGTTTTTATCAATGTTTATAATTGTGGGTACCTTGTTTTACATCATTTGGTAGGTTCTTGACACTACATTAGATATTGCCCAGTATATGTTTTTTTAATCTCTTTTGGCTTAGGGATATGTTATTTGGATTGAAAAACCAATTGTGTTTTGGAAAATTTCTTTCAAATGATTTATGACAAGTTTGATTCTTTTATAATGGGTAAAGTTGTAAGAATGGATAATGCCAAGGTCATGATCCAAATGGATCAACACATACCTAGAATTGCAATTCTTCTTACCTTCATAAGTTTCATATACTACAAGTTTCTATTTATGGATTAAAAAAATCATGTTATTAACCTATATAGAATGTCGGGAATGGGCAAGAACTCCAAAACATATTTTTTACAAAATTGATATTAGATAGATTTTTGTTGATATGGAGGTGCAAATTCATCATGTCTAGATGATAATTGAAGAAGGTGCTTGAACGTTGAATGGTGAAATTATTCATTTTCTTATTATGTATGATTTTAAATTGTTGATCAATATTGTGACTTAATTTTCACAATGCTTTTGGAAATGTGACAAAAATTCAAAATACATTTGTCATGCATTAAGTCTTTCATTAGTTTATTTTGATGCACAACAATTGGTTGAAGGTCTTTTGCTATTAATTGAATATATCATTTTTGCATCTCAACATTCTAATCAATTTGTGTGTAATTTAATGAATTGAGAAACATTCATAATTTTTGAAGATTTTATCCAAACTAAAAAATGATCGCATCAACCACAAGCTTGTTACTATTTGAGTAAAAATATCATTCAATTTTAGACTTTAAAATAATTTTAATTAATATGATGATCAAGGTTTTTTAAAAAAAATGTATGAAGGCTTCATTAGCAAGGATCCCTAGAAAATAATGGTAGTAAATGGTGAGGTGTTGGAATGGACTATAGACTTTTTTTAAAAAGATTCTTTCTTATAGTTTAGAACTTGAATAATATCTAGATCTAAATTTCGAAATTTAAAAAAATTACAAAAAAAATCCTCAAAAACAACATTTGTCCATTTCTCCTCACTATTTTGAAAAACAAATCACCTTGAAGAGCAAAAATTGTCAGAAGAAAAAACCAAGCTTGATCATGGTTTCCTATTGTTTTTGGAAACTAGATTTTTAAAAAATGGGTTCAAATTATTTATCTAAGTTATGAATAAGTTGTACAAAATTATTGATCTACATTATGAATTGATTAATCAATAAAAAAACATGAAAAATATTAAGCTCAAACTACAATCTAAATCTTATAATATGGTGTCTTCTATTCCAACATGTCTAAAATAATGATTAATAACAAATACATGACAATATGATGCGATTCCATACATCGAACAAAAGGATCAATATTGTACTCATGATGAATGTTTGGCAATGTGATTTCAAAATATTTATCTATTTAAAAAATTGAGGTTCAAAAATCCCAATTAAAATATTCCAAAATAATCCTAAAATTAAAGAAGAGATATTTACAAATTTCATTATGTTTTGTATTTGTAATGTTATCCAATGGGGACAATAAAAAGCCTTGAAGAAAAGGATGAGAGTTTAATTCCCATGAATTTCAAAAACCAATAATTTAATTTTTTTGCTTTTTTTCACCAAAGCCATTTATGTATTATTTTGTTCCAAACATTAGTGGTGGGAAAATACTTGGTTAATTAGTTGGGCTTTAAACTTACTTGCAATTACAAATTACTTTTTTAAATTGCCTAATTTAAGGAATAACTAAACAAAGGTTAGGGTTAGTTATGGTTTAGGGTTCTCACTTTTTCTTTCCTCTACAAGGAGCTAGCTATTCAAGTAATATAGTTATTCATAAAGTCACCTTCTGTTTCACCCCTATCTCTTCTGCTTTCACCCCCTATCCCCTCTTTCAATGGTATCTGCAAAGTAAGGAAATTTTATGAAATCTGGGCATGTGCCCTAATTTCACACGTATAAAATGTCTTTGTAAAATAGAGAGGTTCAAACATGAACTTGCCACTTGGCCACACAAGAACAAATCCATTGCAATGGGACAGTAACAGTTTTCCATTGCAGTGAAGATATTAATTTTATAACAAAGAATGGGTGCTCTTGTTGCCACATAGTATGTATATATTTGCCACATGTAAAACATATATTCTCTCTCTCTCTCTTGTCATCATTTGTTTTTGTGGTTGTTTGATTGGTGGATTTTGTGTTGTGGTTTGCTGTGGAGGTGATTTTGTGGGTGTTTTTGTTGTTGGAGTTTTGTGGGTTTTGGATCTCTGTTGGGTTGCTTCTGTTATTTGTATTTGGTGTTGTTGGGGTTAGTAGCTTCCTTCTTCTTCCTCTTCTTCTTTCTGGGTGGGTGAATTTGTGGGATTTTGTGAGTACAGCAATTATGGTGATGTTCAGCAAGGCTTTGATGATGAAGAGGAACAACAGTTGCTGGAGCTTGTCGGAGTTTAGACTCCAAGGGATCATCATGATGGCAAGGAGGATCCTCCATGGAGGGTGTGTGCAGGAAATGGTACAGGACACAACTGTGGGAGTGAGGCCTTTGAGAGGCCTTGAGAATGACCCGGCAACAAAGGGTGACACACCAGATGATAGGAGAGCAGATGACATACATCTCGCTGAGCCCAAAGAAATCACCAAAGAAAAAGCTGCAAAGGCCCAGCAAGAGCCCCCAGATCTCCAGGTTTGCCAATCTCCCCACCCTTAGCAGCCTCTCTCCCCTCTTCCTATCGATGTCTCTCTCTTTCTCTCTGGGGCACACTGCTGCAACAAGCCTTCTTAGATCATACAGCCATTGCAGGATTCTTCAATTTTAGATCCTTGGTAAGTGAGAAGATAATGTCACAGTGGAAAAAAAATACTAAACATGATTCATATTTATCTGCTGATGTTCAATTTGAAGTCAGAATGTTGTTTGGATTCAGCCGCATCTGAGCACTTCACTATCAATTTTCAAATTCCATGAGAATGAATTTAAGGGCATTCTTAGGGTTTTGGTTGTTGAACACATTGGTATTTGGATGATGTTCCTCCTGCCAAAGAGGAAAAGTAATCATTTGTGAAGCTTTTTTAATCCAAATACCCCTAGGAGCAGCCACTTACTCTAAAATCCAGATGAGGCTGTAATAGACCTTGGGGGATGCTGGAGAAACGTGATCTCACGTCTGCACGGCAAAAACACACCGGGGTTGCACATGGGTTGTTGAGAGGATCAGTCTCATTTTGAAAACTTGATCGCCAAGTTCTGAGCAGCTGAAGAAGGGTCTTCATGGCCAGAGAAAGATTTGACTATTCAAGTTAGAGTAGAAAATTGTCTTCAAAGCTACTACAGTATTTTGGTGATGAAATACCTAAACCCTGCACAGCTACACTGTCTATACTGCTTTGCATTGATGCTGTCCTGCACAACCATGGTGTCTATACATTTCACTTGTCGCATAGCACAACAGTAGTTACTACCATCCATGATGTGGAATCATGTTTTTATTTCTTGGGTGGGTGGGGTGCTTGGAACAGGGGTCAAAGGCAATGCCAGGGTGGGATGCACCAGTTCATACAGATGCCAAGCCTCAACACACAACAATTGACCCAGGGTTGAAAAAGTATCACACATGGACAAAGACTGGTTCCAGACATTTCTCGACTTCAACACCAGTGCAGGAGACTGCTGAAAAAGATGTGGCAGCAATGCAGTTGGATCAGGTTAGTCTACATTCTGCTTGTAGATCTTTGTGCAGAAATAGTTCTCTCTCTCTCCCAATTTTTTTCCCCTCAAAAGCCACCTAGAGAGATTCTGTCAGTCAGGTAGGAAAAAGAAATTCTCATAAAAGGAGAATAGATTGAGGATAACACATCTCAAGTCCTTCCAGGGAAAGAGATTAGGACCAAGAACCCCAAGGAAAGAAAATGTCATCCAATCTTCTCTTTCCTGTATCTTTCTTTTGTTGTGCTTGAGATGTATGTAAAAGAATTGTGTCATGTTTGTATGTTTGAAACTAGGTGAGAAAATGGAAGGTGGAAAAGGCAGGTGTGACATGGGTGTGGTGGGTGGCACCTAAAGGATTTCCAAATCACACGGGTATTTATCGTGCTGACCCCAAATTGGACAATCTTTCTGCTGGTTCCACACCTGCTTAGACCCCTTGTTGGTTGGATAGAGAGCACTGTCTCACCAATTCTCATAGTCTTGCAGATTGTAGATTACTTTTTGACGGCACCCTTTTGTTAAATGCACTTTATCTGAACTCAACTGTGTAGTAGTTTAGGTAGTTATATTATGACATCTTTCAAGTTGCTACAAATCCATACTTATATGAATCCTCTGGAAGAGGAAAGCAATGGAAGGATTAAAACTTTCCACCCAACTGTCCATCAGAGCTTTATTTCCATTAAAATTCCAAATCCATACAAAAAATGCATGAATTTTCAACAGACCAAGAACTTGGTGCTCATTGCAACCAAATCTCAACCAAAATCTCTCTCTCCCTCTCTCTCTCTCCAGTCCCCGCTTCTCATCAGATTCTGAGGATCACAGTAACTATCTCTTCACCCATCTCTACAAAACTGATGTATGCACAGTGCATACAACGAACAGGGCAGACAACTTTGCCCCACAGTAATACTATCCTCATAAGCTTCTAGTATAAGTAAAGCTTGTAAGCTTCATATGTACAATTTGCAATTGTGAAGCTCTTCTGATGCTTGCTCCTCATAGTGTCATTTTGTACATTTGAGATTGTCAAGCTCTCTGCTTCTGTTTGCTCCTGATTGAAATACTAATTGCTCCTCATTTGTCCATGTTGAAATCCAGTGAGGTATCTGATAGCTTTGTGTTTTAGCTTTTGGTCCGGAATTTTGACTCGTCAATTGGTACCCCTTTCTCTTCAGGTGACTCTCCTGAGCTTGATAATCCTCCCTTCTTTCCCATCTCCTGATAACCTTCCTTCCCCAGCTGCTTGGCTCGATGCTTCCCTCCTTTGGTCCGACCTTTTGAAATCAACACCCACACAAAGCAATTTAGCATTATTTGAGACAGTTTTTTGAAACCAACAACTGTAATACGGAATCATCCCCAAAAATTTCAGTTAGAGCCAAGTTAATAAGAAAAAATTTCTGAAAAAGGGACAACTCATAGCAGATGGTGCAGCTACTTCAGGCAAGAGATAGAAACAAGCATCTCTACCTAGATATAGATCCAGGCTTTAGAGCTAGCAAGGCTGGGTGATGGGTTAGAGTGGTGGCAGAGATTTGAGTTTGAAGGTGCAAGAAAAAGGGGACTTGGGTACCTTCAGCAAGGTGGATTTGAGCTTCCAGGCTTTTGCCACCAGTGCCTCCAGGGACGACAACCTCTCCCTCACGAGCCCGCCTGTTGAGCTCCTCCCTCTCCTCGGGTGTGAGCATTGCCACCGCCTCTCGCACATTTTCCTTGTCAACTATCCTCTGTTCTTCCACTATCAGCCTTAGCTTCTCTGCTGGGTCCAGATTGGAAGCCAGTATCTCCTGAATCTTTGCTTTGTTAGGTTCAGCCATGATTGTGGGGGGCTTAAGGCTCCAACTCAACAAACTTGCTGGCAATGTAGGTACACTCTTATCTCCTTTACACTAGCTGCTGCACCTAATCTCCACCATAGACAGATCCTGCTCACAGCCAGCATAAACATATAAACATATCAGCTCCTCCTGGTGTTGCATGCTCCCTGTGTTTTTAGACACTTTCTAAAATGGTAGTGTGGTTGTGTCCATTCATGCCTATTCTTCCCACAACTCTCTCTCTCTCTCTCTCTCTCTCTCTACTTGTGACAACAACAGGATGGAATCAGTGGTGGCAAGATGGATTGTGGGTGTGCATGCATACTTGCTGGATTAGACTGACCTATCTGCAGAGTCACCCAGCAGCTACTAAATTCAGCTTCAGTTAACAAACTGTGCAAACTGATTGCTGCATGAGCATGATGCCATCAACATCTTCATCATAATCATCATGACCATGTCAGTCTTCTTCATCAACATGTCAGTCTCTTCTTCATCATCACCACATCAGGTTCTTCTTCTCCTTCATCATCACCATGTCAGTATCTTCTTCTTCTTCTTCGTCACCATGTCAGTATCTTCTTCTTCTTCTTCACCATGTCAGTATCTTCTTCTTCTTCGTCTTTGTCACCATGTCAGTATCTTCTTCTTCTTCTTCATCATCATCATCACCATATCATTCTCTTCTTAATCATCCTCACCATGTCAGTCTCCTCTTCAGGTGGCTATTCGAAGCTTTTGTTGTGCAGGTGCAGGGAGGATCTTGCAGATAGTCTGCAGCACCAGCAAGTTCTGGGCCCACCTTTAGAACAGTTTAGTTGCACAAGCACAGACTTGCCATCCAAGGATTTAAGCCAACCTTGCAGCTCTGTATGGACTATGGACCTCCTGTTTTAAGGACCCATGTGATGATGTTCAATGTGTGCTACTACCATTGTATTCTTCTTGACCCAAGAACACTTGCTACCACTACCAATAATTTTATTTTGTCTCAAGCAAACTGCAAAGACATCCAGCAACAGCAGCCAATTTACAAAGCACAAAAGCAGAAAGTAATTGTTTGCAACAACTGAATCAGTGAGCTTCAACCTGCACATATTTTTACTGTCATTTTTTTTTTGGTGTATATATTGTGTTCACAAATTTAATCATAATCTCTGTAAGACACCTCCTCTTACATGAGGGGAAACAGATGGGATGGACTTTTTGGGTCCTAGCCTAAGATCATCTGTTGGGACTGCAATTCTATTCTAACTTCACCCTTATGTTGCTCCTCTTTCAGAAATTGAAACCAACTCCCCAAGAATAGAAAGCAAGCTTTGCCTTAAACACAACCTGTCACACAAAGTACCAATTCAAATGACCACTAGCATTCCTCCCCAAAGTCACAACCTGTTGAAAATCCTATTGGGCTTTTTCTCTTGGGAAAAACCCTATCTACTGCTTGACAGATCTGCTGCTGGACATATGGGTTTTTGCCTAAATGGCCAATACCCATCCACTGGAGTTTCACCAGCTCTTTGTTGATATCAGGACTTGCAGGTCAAGGGCAGCCATGATAATGGATCTCCTTCCTTCTGATGCCTTCCACTACGGGCACCAAAATGCCGAAAAAACGCAGTGAAGTAAACACCTACAACTGGGATGTCACCACAGTAATCCTCAGTTTTTTGACATTTGCATCATCATAACTGGATAACTCAAACATGGTGGGTCCAAGATTCTCTCAAGACTCCTCCTGCTTGCACATGTGGTAGTAGTGTCTACAGCCATAGCAGCTTGATTTCATCACTGTCTATCACACCATAGTATCAATCCCTAGCAGCCTGGAATTGGGAATTTAGAAAGAGGCCAGTCATAAATACTCTCTCAGTCGACACTGAAAGAGCTGCCGGAGGTTGTTGATGCACCATGTCTGTCAACCATTTTATCTTGAAGTCTTAACCTAGAATCCCTGAACAGAAGAAGAAGCATACTTGTCGGAAGCAGTTTCTTTCAAAACATGCAATAGAGTGGAATTTCCGAAAAGGCTACAGAATTGTGCAAGAGCACTTATTTCTCTTGGCAGCATCAGAAGGCTGTTTATCTGCACACAGTGATGATCACAATAAAAAAAATAGTAAGTCCCACTTCTGTAACAATTCTGGGCAAGGAGGAACAAATTCGACACAAACTGCAGTGGGTCAAACCAGGACCAACAGGATTCACAAAGGACCATGATGAAATTGAATTATTATAATTTACAATAATTACTACTATATTAAAAATGGTTTAAATAGTTTTATTCTTTTAAAAGAAACTGATAGAAACTAGCAGCTCTTCAAAGTTACAACAAAGAAGACCAAAAGAGAGCTTAAGAAGAAAAACAAGAAAGGGAGTCAGGGTCAAGAGAGACAAAGAGATGGAAGCTGAATACCACTGGCTTTGTCTGATGTTGGGGGCCGCACAACAACGTGCATTGTGATGACACAACCAGGAAGTTCACCCACTAGTACCCTAGACTCAGCAAGTGTCTTGCTATTCTCCAATACTTTTCCAGCATTTATGAGCTTCATGTCATTGATTGACTTAGGTCCATTCCCTTTTCCTGCATTGATAACCCAACCCCCACAGTAAGAATGGGATTTGAAATAACATACAACAAGCTTGCCACAGTCAATCTCAGGGCAGGATGGTATGAAGTGGTTTACGCCTTCACATCACCCTTATCAGTAACAGTAGTCCATCCAACAGATCTAAGAGAATTGGGATCCAAAACCCTCCAGCAAATAAATGGTGGATCCACAAGAGAAAGTATGAACGGCAACAAGGGGAGCAACAAATGCTGCCACAATAGATAGATCTACATGTAAAGGATAAACCCTAGAGTTGACTGATTGCAGAATTTCACCTGGAGACTGGATAGTGGGCCAAGAACACACAATTTGCCCATGAAAGAATAAGACAAAGAATAACCACCTAATAGCAATGGGTGATGCAGAGAGAAACCAGACAATGGAATGACTGAATAATGATACAATTTGTGTTGGCAAAACAAAACCCTAAAACTGAAAGCCACAACAACATGGCTAGTCAGGATCATCACCTTGTGGCCATTGAGAGAGGATACTCTCTTTGAGAGTGGCAACAGTGCTGGCTGGGGCATATTTGTTGGGCCCTATGTCCGTCCCATCATACAACCGGAACTTGAGCTCCACCAGATCATCCCCAGCCATTTCTCCTCACTCCTGAACTCTCCTATATTTACCTTTCCAAGCTCTGCTGCAAAAACTCAGTCCTTAGTGCAAAGTGCAGACCCCCTCCCAAGTGAACCTCTACTGCTTGCTCTGTTTGGAGTCCAATAAGAAAATCAGGAACCCACTGCAGTGTCTAATAGCAGCACCATGTTATACACATCCATCCCTTGTGTCTTGTGCCACCAAAATTGCCCAGAAAAATTCCACTGCTCCCTGTCCTCAATTATCTGATTTGTGGGTCAGGTCTCACCCATATCAACAGCCACCATGTCTCAAGGACTACTTGCTGCAATGTGCTGAGCTATTGAATTCTGATTCACTAATAACTGAGATAGGCTTCGAGAGAATGTACTCTTCTGTTGAAAAAGACATACATACTGTTGGCAAAATACAGAGCATCCCCCGTAAAAGTCAAGTCTCTGAGAAGTGTCCAACTTTTGCTTAATCTTTTAGATGCTTGCTGGCATGATTCCCCCGTTGTCTGTTTGTACCACCACTGGCCTCTACTGTGTCTACTACTTTCAAAGCTGAGTTGATGAACTTATACTTCCAAGCTCTGTCCCGTATAGTATCCCTAGGGCCAAAACCACAATCTTGCCACTGCCTCCACTCTGTTCACCATCACCTGAGGAAAACCCATTGCACAAATACTGCTCAGAACTACAACTCAGAAAACATCGCTCCATCTTTGTGCTTTGTATTGTGATTGTAAGGTGAATTTGCCCAATGAAACCACATGCAATTCTCCGTCAGAGAAACTTGTTGAAGGCAAACAGTGCACAAGTCCCAGCAGCAAGGGAGTAGTACAAGAAGCTTCATCACACATGCTATGCACACAGAGGACACAAGATGACAGCAACACAGAACATAGATGGCTCACTCAGCACAGAGGGATGATGGACACAGTGACCAAGAAGAACAAAGACTTTCTGTGCCAGTGGACTTCTGAAATTACTGGACCTCTGAACAGATGACAAACATGGCCAGAGACATGTTGCCACCATCTTAGGGATGAGCATGACAACATTTGTTAACCTACAACCGCTAGGATCATGTATGTGTGACAGAGCCTAAAAACCAAGATGATAACTGGATGTTGATTTCATGTGCAATGGAGAGATGGAACATACTTACATCATTCCTCTCTTAGACATGATAGGAACACAGACAGCAGCAAAAATTCAGGACAAAGAAAAACTGGCAACAATGGTTGGTCGACCGGACACAAAATTGCTCGATTTGCAAAACTATTTCACAAATCCTTCAAAATTGGAAAAAAGACATTTTACTCCACATTCAAAGAGGGACAAAGGCATCCACCATCCTGGGAAGCCAGAGTTTCACGTCAGCAATCGAAGAGCGAAATGGAAGAAGTCCCATGGAAAACAGAACCGGAAAAAAAAAACATCCATATATGTCTCTCCCAGCTCTGGCTCACAAATTTGCTACAGATTTGGATTCCAACAAATGTCCATAAGGACAGAAGAAGAAGAGGATTCCTCTTCAAAAGCTCATCTGAAATAGTGAGGATGGAACTAAAAAAAATCAACAAAGAAAAAATACACACACACACACACACACACATCCAAGGAATTCTTTCAGAAATAATCTACCCACAAAACCATCTCCCCAAAAAAAAATTCCAACCCAACTTCTTCAAGAAGAAGGTGTAGAATACCCAAAACACAGTTTTTGATCTTCCTGAAGAGAAGAGGAAAAAGTGAAGCGGATTTCGCCCACCACCGCCCCCCCAAAACTTCTTGTGCTTCCCGTCCAACCCTCGAGATGGGCAACACCCCACAAAACCCACAAGCAAACAAATGGCACCAAAAACACAATAGAATCTCTCTCTCTCTCTCTCTCTCTCTCTCTCTCTCTCTCGACACCCACCTGAACTCCCTGAAGTTGCAACAAAAGGGGGAAAACCAGAACCTACAAGGCTCCAGGCTTTCTGGTTTTATACAAATGGGTGTAGAAGATGGGTTGTGGAGATGCAATGGAAGTGAGAAACATACCTTGTCAGGAGGAGAGGAAAGCCTGGAACAAGAGAGAGAGAGAGAGAGAGAGAGAAGCGAGCGACGAGCAAGCGAGCGAGGAAGAGAAGACGAGGAAAGAGCGAGAGCAGGAGACAGACAGACACGCCACCGTCGCTGGGCTGCATACATCGCAGCCTACAATCTTTTTACCACATCCCAAGGAGGTAACCACTGACCACATCCTAGGATTACATAAAACAGTGTTGACGTAACCCGGGTTAGTTGATGTCTTACTGGGTGGTTTCTTTCTTTACATTCATTCTTTTGGGGAATATAACTTGTCTTTTGATTTTCTTTTTGGGAGGTGTTCTTTTTTCTTTTTCTCTACCCCTTGTTTTTTGGGGATTCCAAATTGTCTTCTAAGCTATTTCTTTTTTTGGGTGGTAGTTTCTATAATCTAACTATTCTTTGATTTTCTTTGTTCTTGGGGATTTTGAAAAAGTAGTAGCCTTTATAATTTCTTTTTGGGGTTTTCTTTCTTTTTTTACTTTTAGTTCTTTCTTTTACTTTCTTTGGGAGGTTCCCCCCCCCCCCCCCCTCCCCCCCCCCCCTTTTTTTTTTTTTTTTTTTTTTTTTTTTTTTTTTTTTTTTTTTTTTTGGGTTTTTTTTTTTTTTTTTTTTTTTGTTCTTTTTTTTTCTTTTTTTTGGGGGTTTCCCCCCCCCCCCCTTCCACCCACCCATCATTTTTTTTGCTTTCATTTTGGTGTTTTCTTTTTGTGTACTTTCTTTTCTACAATTTTTCTTAAAGTTTCTAGGTAGCCTACATGGATGTTATAGGTGGCAACCTCACTAGGCTACCCCTTAAACTAATAATGAAAATGGTAATAAATGGTGGTCAAATTACAAGTGCTTGAGAGGTGTCAAATATGCCTAAGGACTAATAATATGTGCTTGCAAGGATTAACTTGTTGTAGTAGTACCCCATTTGTGTATTAAAACCCCATTTGTGAGCTTGGAGACTTGACATGGTTTTGGGTGGAATGAAAATCCCTTATGGTTTTGTCTCACATTTGTCTCACAAGACTTTTAAAGAGACTTTGTCTCACACGAAGAGAGGCTTTTTCAAACTTCTTTTGTTTATGAAGGAAGCATTAAAAAGTGTTGTGTATTTTTTTACCTAGGAAAGAAAATAACTTTCTTTCTTGTGATAAGGTAGGGTCCTTGGTTTGCTCTTGAAGATAGATGTGCCAAACACCGACCTATAGGGTCAATGGTTTTTGACCTAGTTTATTAGTTTTGGACTTTTCATTTATGTGTGATTAGAG
>Ga0209208_10003591_pt1 | contig 22187 bp, 18 predicted proteins | sample S1TSphfallax_3_FD_187694 | JGI IMG/M metagenome (GOLD analysis project Ga0209208, IMG submission 187694) | Host-associated microbial communities from peat moss isolated from Minnesota, USA - S1T2_Fd - Sphagnum fallax MG (SPAdes) (version 2) | ecosystem: Host-associated > Plants > Peat moss >...
GCTGTCCTAGCACCAAAGGTGCTCCAACTTTGCACTAACCACTTTGTGTGGATTGTGTGCAGGCCCGTGTGAGTGAATAAGCTTGTCAATTCTTCCTAGTCCCATCCCGGAGCTCCAACACGCCCCTTTACCCCTCCAAGTGTTGTGAGCTAGGGAGCGCATCCCGACTCCTTTGTCTTCCGCTGTCTTTCACTTGGACTCACATTTGAGTCCTTCAAGGAGTTGGGAGTGCATCACATCCCATCACACAAATTAGCAAGGTGCCATTATCCATGCAAAATGGGCGAACAAAATATTTGAAAGATGTACTTCATGTTCCAACCATAACAAAAAAATTGGTTTTTGTATGCCAGATAGTGGAACAAGGTTTACAGGTGACATTTAACCCAAATGGATGTTTTGTGGAAGACATGAAGAACCAAGGCAAATTGATTGCCAAAAGATAAAAGAATGGACAAATGTTCACCTTGGATGTGAACATGCCTGAGGTGAATTCCATGTTATTCACACATGGAAAAGGAGCTGGAGACATTGGAATTTGGCACAAGCAAGTTGGCCATGTTAATCTTCAATGTCTTAAGCTGATGGAGAAACAAAATCTTGTTGGAGGTCTTCCCAAATTTGGAACAGAAGAGTTGATGTTAGAAGTTTGTGAAGCATGCCAATTGGGGAAGCAAGCTAAGCATCCATTCCTAGTTCAAATAACTCATGTAAGTTCCAAACCTTTGGAAATGATCCACTCAAATGTGTGGACCACAAAGATAGAATCCATTGGAGGATGCAAGTACTATGTGAGTTTCATTGATGATCACACAAGAAAGGTGTGGGTCTACTTCATGAAACACAAAGGTGAAATGTTTCAACATTTTTTGAATTTCAAAGCAATGGTGGAGAAGGAGAAAGGTGTGAACATCAAGTGCCTAAGGTCTGATGGAGGGGGAGAGTATTTCTTAAATGAATTCAGTGAGTACTTGAAGGAGCATGGAATTCAAAGGAAGTACTTGTGTAGTTATTCCCCATAGTAGAATAGAGTTGCTGAAAGGAAAAACATGTACATTGTAGAAATAACACATGCCATGTTGAATGAGAAGAATTTGTCAAATTACTTTTGAGCTAAAGCAGTAGCAACTACAGTGTATATCATGAATCGAACACCCATAGTAGTAGTTCATGGCATGACACTTGAAGAAAAATTCACAGGCAAGAAACCAAATGTCTTACACTTTAGAGTGTTTGGTTGCATTGCATATGTGCATGTTCCTGATGAGAAGAGATCAAAACTAAATCCAAAAGCTCAAAAGTGTATCCTCATTGGATATTCCTTAGAACAAAAAGGATATAGATGCTTTAACCCTTCCACTCGGAAGTTGCAAGTGAGTAGAGATGTTGTGTTCGATGAGATGGTTAGCTGATATCCACCACTGAAGATAGCAAAAGATGGAGAGGCTAGAAATGGTGATGCTCCATCGAATGTGGAGCAAGAATCACAATTAATTAGTGGACCACAAGAGTTCTCAATTAGTGGGTCCAGTAGCACTCCATGGAAAGGAAGATTAAGATCTTCAAACATTGTAAATGGTAGTTTTCAAACATCATCTAGAAATCCTCATGTAGATGATGAGTCAAGTGATTCAAAGAAAAGTGTGGGTGAAGAATTAACAACCTTTTTTATTACTACTCCTGGAGCTCGGATGGCCAAGAAAGATTTGAAAACACCCGACAACAACAATGGAGTACGAAGATCCACATGAGTCAAGTACCATGTACAAAGACTCACATATCATGGCTTTGTAGCTCATCATTACGCATACATGGTGAAAGTCATACAAGAGGTTAAACCCACTTGTTTTGAACAAGCGGTCGAAAACCCTAAATGGGATAATGCCATGGAAGAAGAGATGGTGGTGTTGGATGTTAATGCTACTTGGGAGTTAGTAGTTTTACCAAAGGACAAAAAAATAATTGGGTGCAAATGGGTGTACAAAGTCAAGCACAATGCAAATGGATTTGTGAGCAGATACAAAACAAGATTAGTGGCCAAAGGTTATGCCCAAACTTATGGCATAAACTATGAGGAGACCTATAGTCCAGTTGCCAAAATGACAACTGTAAGAATAATCATTGCTATGGCAGCAACAAAAGGATGGTCTTTACATCAAATGGATGTAAAGAATGTTTTTTTTCATGGAGATTTATGGGAAGAAGTGTACATGGAACATTCAACAACCACTAGGTTATGTGGACCAAACATGTCCTAATTTGGTTTGTAGGTTGAAGAAAGCTTTGTATGGCTTGAAGCAAACACCTAGAGTTTGGTCAAACAAGATAGGTCAATATCTTCTCACAGCTGGATTTCAACCATCCAATGCAGATTTTTCACTATATGTGAAGAAGATAGATCATGGGATTGTTGTCATAGTCATCTATGTTGATGACTTGATTATCACAGGAGATAGTGATGCAGACATCTTTGATTTGAAGAAGCTTTTGAAGCAAAAGTTTGAGATGAAGGATTTGGGAAAGTTGTGTTACTTCCTCGACATTGAGGTAATTTAATCCACAAAAGGGATATGGTTACTACAAAGGCAATATGCCTTGAACAAATTGTCTAAATATGGGATGACGGGTTGCAAACCCATTTCAATACCATTGGAGCAAAATGTGAAGTTAAGTGCAGATGAAGAAGACCTTGTGGAGGATACCACTATGTATAGACGCATAATGGGGAGTTTGATCTACATGACCATCACAAGACCAAATTTGAGTTATGTAGTTGGAGTGGTGAATCAATTCATGCAAACACCACGAAAACCGCATTTGGATACAATGAGGCGCATATTGAGGTACATAAAACATACTTTGCAGTGTGGAATTTTTTATGAAGCCAAGAGACAGTTATAAGTACATGGATACATTAATGCTGATTGGGCTGGCAATGTTTCAGATAGAAGATCAACCAGTGGTTTCATGTTTTCTTTTGGAAGTGGTGCTGTTAGTTGGAGTAGTAAGAAATAACTAACAGTTGCATTATCAAGCATGGAGGCAGAATACAGAGGTGCAACAATTGTTGCATGTGAAGTAGTTTGGTTACAGAAACTATTCTCAGATTTGGGACAGTCAATGGATGCTCCTATTGTCATTTATTGTGATAAGATCAATAGCATACTACTTGCTAACAACCTGGTCTATCATGCTAGGACAAAACACATTGAAATGCACTACCACTTTATTAGAGAAAAAGTTCTAGCAAAAAAATTGACCTTATTCATGTCAGTACTAAAGATCAAATTGTTGACATTTTCACAAAGGCTTTAGGTATAGACAAGCTAAAGAAGTTTCGAAAAATGCTTGGTGTACTAGAAGTGGATTTGAGCTTGAGTGGGAATGTTGAGAATTCAAGCTCAACTAGTTAGGTTCCATTAGTTATCGAAGTAGGAAAGTAACTAGGTTATTTTCACAAGGTTGAATCATTTTCTTTACTTATATTAGTTTGGTTATTTGTGGTTTGGTCTTGTTGTTAAATACCTTGGTGTTGATGGTTTGTTTCTCTTTTCTTCATTACACAAGTTTGTGTATTTCATGTGACAAGAACCTTGAGGTGTTTTTGATGTTATGTTTTGTGTTGTGAGCATCATGTTATAATTTCTTTTCAATAAAGTTTTATGTTTGCACTTGAGTAGATCTCCTATTTGTTAACACATTACACAGGTTCGTGTTGTTGGATTATTTGTACACACTCAAGCACATGATTGTTTTCGTGTCTATTATTTTTGTGTGTGCATTAAGTGTGTCGATTTAGATCAACAATGTGTTGATAGTTTTAGAACACTACCTATAGCATGATCAATTCCTTTCAAGATACTCTAGTTAAAAAATGGTCCTCATTGTGCAAGTTTAGGAACACCATTTCTGCAAACCATGCTGGTCCATTTTTAATGCATGAAGTGCAATTTGGAGGTTGCTCTAACTATGATTATTAGCATGGGTCCTTCATTCTAATGACACAGGGTAATCGATGTGGTGTATCTTTGGTGCGTTCACATGACAATTCCAATTTGGCATATAACATTGTTGCCATAAGAATATAAAAGTTTGATGGCTGCTAACTAAATTTACCCAACCAAGTTTCAAATAACTATTCACAACTGAAAAGGAATCTATACGGATTGTTTATGCATTCTAATAGGAAGCATTATAATGGTGAATAATATGTATGTGTTAGTTTTTTTTTGTTGTAGGCGATAGGGCATATATATAGTGGAAGGCAACATAATTGCCAAGATCCAAGACCTACAATAAACACATTGGTGGTGGCTAGAGGAATATCAAGGTCCTCGGTGCATAACTCATGTATTGTTGCAATAACACAACTAGTGATTGGTTCACATTTATTCATCAACCTAAAAATGTTGCTACCTAACACAATTTAACATCATCCTATAATCAAAATTACCAACATCAGATCTACGGGTCCATATTTGGTTGGGTTTTAGTTACATTACTTTTAGTTTTAACTATGGATCTTAAGTAACATTATGAAAGTATTGGTTAGCTTGGAATGTCATATGCATTTGATGTATGCAAGGCACGATGAAATGTTAACCCATAAAAATTTATGTTATAGGATGTTCAACCTTAGAAACACAAGATGCAAGATGTTTAATCATAAAATGACATGTTTTTGTTTTGGCTTGCATAACCAGAAGTCATTTGAGACAATATTTTTACATATAAAAAGCATGACTTAACACTCATTGTTGTCTATTGTTCGTAAACATAATGATTTCATCTCAAGTTCCATAATTGATCTTATAAACTACCATAGGACTGGCATACTTTGAATCTAGTTGCATTATTTCAATTTTCAGTCAATCATACAATTGGTGTAGTATGGCACACGAGAAACATGGAGCCTCTCAAATGGAGCATGGGAAGCAACTAACTATAGACAATTTATTGAGACAAAAATGAAGAGATGACAGGTTGTGGCATAGGGAGTAATAGTTGGCATAAAAGTATGGATTGATTCGCATCAAATGTCCATGTGTTCATTGTTAAGGGGTTTGGTGAGGAACAAAGATTTCCACTATGGAGGATCATTTCATTCATCATGGCCGAAACCCACACATGCGAGTTTGGAAAAGGATTGGTGAAAAAGATAGTTCAGATGATGAGTGGGAATATGTTTATAGGCCACATTGTACACAATTTCCAGAGGGTGCAGTCATAGATGAAGATTTACGATGGGAGGACATGTTCCATGATGCATTTGTTGTACCAACCATGGATGCTAATAGGAATGGAGGACCACTACTAGATAATCAAGTTGATGCCACCAATGGGGTCGCCAATGGTCCTTGTGACGTTGGCACCACCATTCAAATTGAGGAGGCCTTGGCTCATGATGTCCATCAAGCATGTGCAATGCTAGATGATGTAGCAGTAGAACCCCAAACAATGGTAAAGCAGGGTTATGGGCCCCATCGGGTACTGTAGAATGCCAGTTTTGAGAACATGGAATGTGATCAAACAAGGTAAGCTGGCATTGACGACACATCAAATATGCATGGAAGGCAAGATGGGATGGGAGATGGTCCATGTAAGGGAGGAGATACTAGGATTCCAAGTGTACTTGATCTGAGTGAAGCATGTTGTCCATTATACACAAGGGCAAGATGCTCAAAATTATCAGCCACATTGATCTTGTTGAACATCTATACTACCCATGGTTGTTCCAATAAATTTTTGGATGAACTTTTGTCTTTCCTACATAAATTCATTCTCCTTGTTGACAATTGTTTGCCACCCACAGTGTACCATGCAAAGAGCCTCACTCATAAGTTGGGCATGGATTACAATATCATCCATGCATGCAAAATGGGGTGCATATTGTATAGGGTTGCTTATACAGATCTCATGTACCATTGTTCTCCCAATTTCAAATTCAAATGGGAATCCTTTTGTAGATTTTGGCCTACTAGGTAGTACTTGTAGTTTTGTTAGCTTGAACTTTTCAAAGCAAATTGTGTCACCACTCTTTCTGTCTGTAGTTTAGTAGCTTAGAGACCTTCTTATGTCTCTTGTTGTTGCTATTGCAAATTTTGTTATAAATGTTGAAAATGTTTTAGACTTGAAGGTTTCCATCCAATCTTCATATACATCCCCTTCAAAGTATAAATGTTCTTCACTTTTTAGATTATGTCATATTCCCTCTTAATTTTGTAATTATACTCCCTCAATTGTTTCGTTCGTGGAGATGTCATCTATGCTTGTCTAGCTACTTATACCATTGTTAGCATTGTTGTTAGCATTGTTGGCACTATAGATGGTTCCACTCTTTCCCTCATCATTTTTTGTGCCCTCAAATCTATGCTCTCATGTTGCCTTTTCATTCTTAAACCTAAGGCTCCTCCTTCCTCAACTTTGTTGTTCCTTTTGAGAACATTTTTTGGAGAATCTATTCCAATTTTCTTTGTGTTCTTTAGTGTTGTCTACATCTCCTCCTCAGTTCATTTAACCTTGATCGATGGTTTTTGTGGATTGTCCTTTTGATGCACAACCAGATATTGAAAGATTTTTGCCAATACCAAGGCATATTAACATGTATCTTTCTTATCCCCCTTATTCTCCTAAACATATTTATACCACCTATCCAACTCATTACACAAACTATTGAATATAATCTATGTCTAATCTACCTTTTGCCCCTTCTCTATTCCCACCAATGTAATAGCATTCTTTTTGTTAAAATATTGTACCTTCTCCCTCTAATAAATGACAGATATAATGGTAGGATATTTAATAGAGTATGGCAAACCTAGACTTTTTGCATTCCATTGATTTGTAGAAGAATTTACAGGTGCAAGTCTACAACTTTGTAATGCATGAATTGTTAGTGATTTACTAACTTGTCCTTTTGGTTTTTCTACATACCCTTTCGCACACATTCCAAAAACATCTATAATCAATTGTTTGCTAATTAGATACACCTTATTCTTATGCCCAAAATAGATATATGCACCGTTAATTAAGAATGTGTTCAAAAATTCCAACATTGCATCAAACATCAGTACTTCCCACTCCATTAGAAACAAAGGAACAAGTCTTGCTTTAGAAGCTCAATCTTCTTCCTTAGTAATATCCTTCTAGTTTTCCATCCATTCAACATGTTTGTCATAGTTTTGTTTCATTTGTGTCCACATGAAGTGCTTAAGGTTTAGAATTTTAATACCTTTCTCCATAAGTGTAGTTCTATCAAGGATTGTGCATCTTCTTTTCATTACAACTTCTACTTCACACCTCTCCATCTCCATCACCCTTTGTTGTGCTTCTGCCATCCCTTGCACCTTTGTGGATTGATGTACTTCCACTTGTATTTCCAAGGATAGTTGTTCTTCCACCTCAATAATGTTCTCCTCCCTTGTGTCCTTTTCCATTGTCTATGCATCCACAAAATGTTGCTCCACTGCTTTGTCATCCTTCGATTCTTCAATGAACATCGAATCTATTGATGTAGTTCTTGGTCTTGTTTGTTCATTTGGATGCCAATATCTTTTGCTTTTGTGCAAAAACTCTATTATAGATGTTTTAGTTGTATTTATGTCTTAAATTATCATTTGCGCAAATTTTATCTTCTTATTATATGCCTTCCCTTTTACACATTTTGACATTGATGATGAACATGGTGGTGACCTTACAGCCAATGGCTGAATATTCAACAAGCCTCCTCTCTTTGCTATTATCAACTCCTCTTCTACTTTTGTTCTTCTCAATAATTTCATTTCCTCTTCCTGCTTTCATTTGTGTTCATTCTTTTATATGTTTTTCTCCTTTGCTATTTTTTGTAATTTTTCAGTAGCACTTTTTGCACTCGTGCTATTGCAAACTCCATAGTTTCAAAAATGTGGTAAACTTTTTAGCAACAAACATAAACTACTTTCGATAGTTACCTCGTTTTTTTTTGGCTTTGAACATCCTTTCTTTGGCTATTCATTGATTATGGTTTTGAAATATCTTGCGGTTGATTATGTACAACAAAAGTCCCTATTCTATCTTGATCTCTTTGACATTGAACCACAAATTGCAACTTAGAATTATACTACACCCATTCATTTGGGTGAGTAGTTGACCACATCTATGTGTGGAGATCATCATTTGTAACTTTGTCTTCTCTAAAAACCCCTAATCCATATTTCACACCATACCACCTCTTGTGGTAAAAACAACCTATGCCTTTCAAGTTTTCCTTTTGTTATCAACACTCGCTTATCCAACATCAGATTGAAGTATGGGGTTTCTATAAGCCCTACATACTCCTTTCCATATTCAAGATTGTTGTTTGTTTGTCTTTCAAAAATTTGTTGATTTGCCTCCAAGTTCAATTGTCGTTATAAACTCCGAGTCACCATTTAATTCATCATGTTTCACAATTCTTTGTCTTCAGAGTCTGTAGATTACTCTAAAATCCTTATGGCGTTAACCACTTAAACCTTTGATACTTTTTAACATACCCTTATAAATTTTGAATTGAAAAAAAAACAACACTATTCATTGAAACACTATCATTTACAATATAGAACAAAATTTGTAGAAAAACTTCCAATTATTGAAAGAAAAAATAGAAAAAAAATTCCCCACAAGATGGTTGCCAAATGATAGAAGTGAAATTTAATTCTTGTAGAATATTTCACACCACTATAACAATATATTTACATTTCACATGCATACATTCATTATTCCTGCCTTAATTTTCAACATACTTAACACTACCATTCATTAAAACATCATATTCATGGTTATTACATATAATCAAAATCTGCACTTCAGAATACATGATAAAAAACTCTAGAAACAAGATTATAATTCATTTCATCATATTTTGATACTACATAGAATTCATTCAAGAACCTGTCCCTTTGAGTACTCCCTAATCCTCATTATGATTCAAAACCAACAAGAATTCAAAATTCAAACTAACAATATTCCTTGATTGGTCCTTAATTTAAATTTTTTGTTCATCCAAAATCATGTATTCATCTTACCCCCTTAATAGTTCAAAAGTACTAGGTCACAAAAATAAGAGATTCCTAATTTTGAATTGCTTAGTTCAAATTTCATACAAGATGTAAATGTTGGCTAATGGTTGACATATGAACAAAGATTCATGCAAAATGGCATAAAATGGAATATTCAAAGAAGTTTCAATGTTAATTTAAACCTAGGAACCACTAGAAATAACCCTACACTTATCAACTTTTGTCCAATGGCAACTTCAAATTCTGCCCTAGAATGGCATTGGCATTAGAATGACAAAGAATTTGCACTTCTCCAATCTAATAGTAATGGAAGTAAAACCATGGACGTATTATATATCCATTTGTGTTGCACACCTAACAAATAACCAACCCCAATTTTGAAGCTTTGAAAAGATGAAATGTTCAAAGTCTATTAACTCAAGAGTAATTCAAGCATTAATGAATTACCAATCACCTTCCCATTACAAAAATAGAAGCTCAAGGGTGCTTGAAACAAATTGTTACACTCCAATTTTAACAAGGAACACAAATGTTGATTTCTTCAACAAAATTTTCAACTACGCCTTCAACTCTATTCAAAATCTTTCACGCCTAAAAACAATAATCACAAAAATATAGAGGGAAAAATGAAGAGGGAACACTAGTAGAAATCAGTCAAAATGTAACCATTCCATTTACGACTACATGTGACTTATAGTTGTTCACAACTAGATTTAGGAATATTTGCAATTACAAGACCAAATTTCAACTATTTTAGTCATTTTCACAACTATGATGCAACTATTTGAAATTTCATCCTATTGGTTGGATCGATTTTACATTTATTTTCATCCATTAATAGGTTGATATGTCCCATTAGTTGCATCCTAAAGGTATTTTACAATGACATAGGGGTGTATTAATGTATGTATTAAAATTTTATATATATATATAAAATATACATATGTATGTATATTTTTCATGTAATGAATTTCAAAATTAATATTTGAACTTTGAACCTTTTATTCAAATTTGGAAATTGTTATTTCAATTGTTTAAAACATTATTTGAATTTGAATTTTTTGATTCAAATATGATATTTTCAATTTAAATTCAAAAGGCTTATTTGATCTAAAAAATGATATTTGAATTCTAAATTAATATTTTCGAATCCAAAAATTAGTATTTTAATGCAGAAAATTATTAATCGATTATAAAAAAACATTTTAAATTTGATATATGAATATGAAATTTTATATTTCAATTCTGAAAATTTTGCATATAAATTTTAAATAATCATTTGATTTGAACCTGAAATTTCAATTTCAATTTATTATTTTGGATTCTCAAAATTAATACTTTAAGTCTGAAAATTATTAATTTAGTGTAAAAATGGACATTTCAATTTTGAATATTGTTATTTAAATTTGAAAATTGACATTTCAATTTTGGAAATTGTTATGTAAATTCAAAAGACTTATTTGATCTAAAACTTGATAATTGAATTCTAAATTATTATTCTTGAATCTAAAAATTACTATTTCAATTCAAAAACATTTATTGAGTCTAAAAATTGACATTTTGATTTTAAATATTTTTTCGAACTTGAAATTTCATATTTGAATTCTGAAGTTTTAAATTTAAATTTTAAGAAATTACTTGACTTGAAAGTTGAAATTTGAATTCCAAATTATTATTTTGGAGTTTCGAAATTAATATTTCAATTCAGATAATTATTAATTTTAGTCTTAAAATAGACATTTTAATTTTGAATGTTATTATTTGAATATGAAAATTGACATTTCAAATCTGAAATTTGTTATTTAACTTCAAAAACTTATTTGATTTAAACATTGAAATTTGAATTTTGAATTACTATTTGGAATCTTAAATTTATATTTTAATTCAAAACATTATTGATTGAATTTTAACGGTTTTTCCTATGAGTGTTATCCATAATTAATCACTTTTATAAATAATTATAAATGATTATGTTCATTAAATCTAAATTACACTATATAATTATTGTTATAACATAGATTTGTACATTATATAATATATTATTATATTAGAAGAAATTAATTAATGTAATTAATGTGACATTATTTTAAAATCATTTTAATTACTTCAGATAATAATTAATTAGTATGTGCATAATTATTTTCTAATTGAACCATAATTATTCACACTTTGTAGTTTATAACTTCAAACCTGAATTAAAAAGTTGGAAAAATTATAGTATAGATAAAATAATTATTTTACTGATTTTAAATCCACCAATTATTATTATATAATAATATTTTAAAAAATTCTGTGATTATTCATCTATGATAAATATTTTATAGTAATTTTAAAGTAACGAAAATTAATGTTATGTTTAACAAATTATTGTATTTATAGTTAATACAAAAAAATTACTTTACCTATAATAATTTCTACAACAATAAATTTAATTATACAATGAGTAATGTAATTAGTTAAATAATATTTTTTTTTAAATTCGTATAAGAATTTACTTTCTAATAGCAATTGTTAATTCATTACTTATAATTTTAACACAAACATTTAAAATTTAAAATTTTAAAGTATAGTCATTAAATTAGTTTTACATTAATTATATTATATATAATTTGATTAAAATTTAAAAAGTAATAAAATATTTTTAATATTTTATTTATTTAATTATTTATGAGTTATGTATTAATAATTTATGAATAATTAGATAGTTAGTTTGTTAAATATTAAGAAGTTATTTCTTATTTAAATAATTGATAATGAATATTGAATATTTGTTGTGTAAAATCTATAATTTAAATATATGTAAATTGAATGATTATTGATTAAGTGATAATTTAATTATCTAGTACTTGAATTATTTAAAAATCTAAAAACTAAAAAAATAAAGCATGAAGAAATTTTTGGAATTATAATTCAATTTGTCAAGAAGTTGCAACTTTAAAACTTATCCCATATTATTTGTTCTTCATTCCTATTTTGAACATTATATAAACAAGGGGGTGTGGTCATCCAATTTCACATTAAGAAATATGTGCACATGGGATGAGTTAATGAAAAGGCTCAACCCAAAAGAAAAAAACAAATTATGGACATTCTAAAGTACTTGCCTTCCCAACCTACTTATCTACCTAGCGAAGTAGGTACCTAGTTTGACCTACCCACCTAGGTCAACCTATGTACCTATTTATATGAATAGGTATTTAACATAGGAAGGTAGAACCTACCTACCTATTTTTTTACTTAAATAGGTAGGTTGGTATGTAGCTTAAGTTTGTAGGCACCTATTTATGTACCTACTTAGATACCTACAATTTTAATATTAATATTTATTTATTAAATTATTTTTTTAATGCCATGTGGCATACTTGCATTGGGCCACGTGTCATAATATAAAATCATCCAAGTATTTGAATTGAACGTCCTAGATTATTTCAAAATAATAATAATAATAATAATTTAAATAATAAAATATTAGGACACGTGACAACATATCATTTGCCCTCAATTGTGACCAAAAAGTTGCATCTTAGTCGCATGTGACAATACGTATACAATGGAGTCAAAGGATAAAATGTATTTGTTGAATTTTTTTTTCATACAATACCCTTTGTCATTTGTGACTAATTTATCACATGCGACTTGTCTTAGGTGACTAAAAGGATTTTTGTTGCAAAATTTCTCTTGTGACTAAAATATTAGTAAAAAATACATGTTTTTCTTCTAATGGAAAGGAGGGAAAATAAATTTTGCCTACAATTTGGTGGTGCTTGAGTTGGATTTTGCGATGGTGGTGGATCATTAGTTGTTATAATGTTTTGCCGTTAAAAATTACAAGCGTTTTTGGGTCTTTACCCATTCACTTACCTTTCCTTTCCTGAACAATGAATTAGCAACACATCTTGCCCCCTTACCCCATCCCCCTCTAAGCACTAGTTGTCCTTATGAACTTTCTCCTACCTAGGTTCTCAAAATGTACTTTTTCAACACTTTTACTTTAGCAATAGGGATGAACATTTGATTTACTTTATTTTTCTTCGACCCTATGAAGAATGATGAGGAGGTCTACTTGCAATTACAAAACATTCAACAATAAACTATTAAATGTGTTGAGGTTTACTATGAACACCTGTTGAAATAGTTAATTGTTTATAAGTTAAAACAATAGATGTTTTCCTCACTATTGTTTTTAAAATAGGACTATTACCTTACTTCGAATCAATAACAACAAGAATGAAACAAGATACATTGATTGAACACAAGGAAGTTGTTGTGGTTTGTGATTAGGAAAGTGGCCTTGTTAATTTGAGTTATAATGCTTTAGCTATTAATGACACCAAAAGCTAACGGAATTATGTTTAATCCAGTAATACATGTTACTGTTATATCTACATCTACATGTATTAACTATAGTAAAATAGGTCATATTCTTGAAACCTATCATAATTGGAAAAAAAAAGTTGTACTAGTATCAACCGTTGTAGTTAAGTTTATAAAACTTGTAACATGATCTAATGCATAACCTATTAAACCTATTAGAATACTCTTACATTATCCTTGTATTATATGTTTTAGTGTCGATTATCAATTTGGAAATTGTCTTAGGAAAATTGAAATAAAAAATATGTTCACAAGCAAACTTTTTAATTTTAGTATGTAAGCCTCTTAAATTAATAATGTTCTGATAAATGTGGTAGTTGGTATCACTCTTCACAACCAACAACTAGAACAATAGGTGTTGAAAGATCAAAAAACAATTAAAGCCTAAAGAACAACATATTAACAAAAGGAAGAACATCTATGTGATTCATTTGTTGAAATCGTGAAACAACTACAACATAATGAAAATTGGGTAATTGACCATTACGAGACATAGGGAATCATTATAGAGTAATTGGGTTGGATTCCTTGAAAATATTATTGCAAATCATATAGTTGAAAAAAATCAAACCAATGAAATGCCTTTACAACATGTGACATTAGAACAAGTAACATTAGAAAAATTGTGGAAGAAATTGAAAAGAAGAGGCCACAATTGATTGGTGCACGAGGTGTAGTGGGTAGGGTAAACACATTTGGATGTGGTGACAAAATGCTCTAGCAAAAGCTAAACTAGTAAGTCCTTACACTCCCACTTTTGTGTGTTGTTGGATGCATCTTTCTATGTGCATAGATAAACTAAATGGCCTCAATATCATGTGTGCAAAAATCCAAGGCACTTCAAAAGCCCTTCATTGTTTGAGATGGTAAGGGCAAGGCTAAACTTGGTGGGGACACATGGGTACATTATAACCACAACCATGATTGTTATATGTAATTTGAGACAAGGTTAATCATGAGATGATGAACTTGAAGATTCCATATAGTGCTTGAAGGCATTTAAGTGTAAGTAGGTAAATGATTTTTGAGATCAAATTGGGGTTATGTGGGCCTTTTCCATATTAAGTGTGGATGATGATGGTGTGGAAAATATGTGTTCCAAAATCAATGGTGGAATGTGTGACAAGGATCCAATTTCGTGACATTATCATCTTGGATTGGGGCCTCGAATCAAATCGGGTTGAAATGAAAAGGCAATATGCCAAATTGTTAGAATCATGTGATACACAAGCTTAGGACATTGAGTAATTGAATGCAACAATTGAGATGTTCATGACGAAACTATTGGCACATCAAGTGACCCCACATCATATGATGTTTTGGTAGCAACTACATCAAATGGAGAGGTGCACAAGGGAGTGAACAACAACTCCAACTTAACTATCACCATCCTTGCAAATTTGTGATTTGGTAGCATGCAACTATCAACTATCCGTAATGTTAATTAGAGGAGGGGGAAGTGCACATGATGGTGAAGCAAGATTTGGGGTTATTATTGGACTTAAAAAATTTCAAGCCCCATAGTCACATTGCTTTGATCTAGTGGTAGTGTCACAATAAAAGGAGGCCAATTTGCATGTCCAACATCCTTTACTAGAATCTAAGGTGGCCATGAGAAGGTAAGCAACAATGGACACTAAAAGAAATTTGAAAATCAATGACTAAATTTGTGACTCATTTATAATTATAATGGACACATGCAACTAAAAATAGCCTAGTTGCTTTGGACAAGTGCCATAAGATAGTTAATCACAAAAGAGATGACATGGCCATGAAGTTGAAAGTCTAGTTGCAAACCTTACAACTAGGCCAGAATTTTTCATCCATTACCATGGATGATTTTTAGTATGATGTGGAACCCTAATATGCAATTGCATTTGTGACTACATTTGGGATAGTTGCCATTGATGGGTGGTTAGAATTTAACCATGTGGTTATTTAAAAAGCCAATGGCCATAAAATGTGTGGCAACTTTCCATTTGTTCAAAAAATAAATTTTATAATTATGGTGATTAAATATTGTAATTAAATTAATTAAATATTATAAATATTTAATTATAATCAATCTTATGCTAAACTATAATAGGTAACCTATTTTATGCTAGGTTAAGGTAGAATAAGCTATTTAGCATAGGTTAAATAGATAGGTAGTAGGATCTTATTTATTTTGTTGGGGACAAGCCTTTTGATTGGTTCATCCCAAATGGCACATGCACCATGTTTATAATGCATACCATGAATCTAGTCCATTCTTTCACCTACTTATATATTTTACAAGTTTAAAGTTATAGACAAAAGATATGGGATAAATTCTAATAAAAGGGAAACACTACGAGACTACAACACTATCACATCCTTTGTCCCATACAGAAACATTATGATATATATCCACACAATAAAATATTTACTATTTTCCTTAACTATTTACTACATATCCTATTTACTATCTACTCATTAACTTAGCTACATACTACGTACTACTTATCCTGCTTATTACATATTACATAAGTTACATACCTACTATCTATTAACTAACCTACATTTAATAAATTAATTACCTAACCTACCTAATTTATTACATTATTATTATAAATATCATATATCCACAAAATAAAATACCTCTTGCTTAATTTAACCTACCTACTTGCTACCTATTAATACTTATCCTACTTATTTCATAATACCTTAGAGCCTATCTAATTAATTGATTGAGTACCTAAACTAATCTAATTAACTAATTAATATGAAAACATGATCATATATTCACACAATAAACTAATTAACCTACCTACTACCTATCCTACTTATTACCTACTACCTAGTCTATTTATTAATTAATGACCTACCCTACTAACTACTTATTTAGTTTACCTAGCCTAACTAGGTTTAACCTTCATCACCTAGCCTATTAACTATAGCTATAACACTAGCCTACTATTACTTAATGATAACATAGGCCAATTAACTAAGTATGCAAGCTAAGCTAAGCTAAGCTACCAATGTACATAGGCTTACTTAGTCTAACATAACTTATTAAGCTTCTTAACTTAATTTACCAACTAAGTTATAATAGCCTTTTCTAGTAACCGTTAGCTATTAAATATTATATCATGGAAGACCCATGGATGGGTACATTGAACATATAATAATCCAATTGAAATAGCAAAATTTGCCATGTGTGGTCTATGTTTCTTTATACATGTGGTAGAATATATTATTGTAGTTGCAAAAAAATTCATTATAGTTACAAAAATAGTTATGTTATGCAATCAAAATTGGATGACATTTTTCACTTTTCATTTACATTTTCTATGAAAAATCATATTAGTTGTAAGTTGTAGTCATATTTATGACTAGAATTTGGTTCAATCTTTCTTGTAATTGCATATGTGACTACAACAAGTTGTAACTACATAGACACATAGGACTAACACATCGCTAGTTGTAAAATAAGTTGGTTTGGACACTAGTTGCATAGTAGTTGCAAAAATATGGTTAAAATGGACAACATGTCTTCTAGTGGGAAGGGCATGTGTGGTCTCTATTATGGGGTTTGTTGGTATGTGTAACTAAAGAGGTCTCGATGGGAGATGCTGTAGTAATTAAACCTAAAAGACATTGAAATATGTGCCTTATGGGTTGGCCAAGTAGGTTTATGTGTTTTGGTAGCAATACTCTGCCATTTGGGTAGTTATTAGTCCATTAGAGATGCATGTGGTATAAGTTACCTACCACATCTTAAAACTTAAACCCCATTTGTTGGTCATTGGACCTATATAAATGAGGGCGAGAAATGCTATAGTAGTCAAAGATAAAAGACTTTGGGATAGTTGTGTTATGGGTTTGTCTTGGTTTTATATGTCATGACTGTAATATAAAGCCATTTAGCTAGCTTTTGGTGGTAAATGTGGATTAATTCCTCCAAAACCAATTTGCATTTACTCTAACAACATATTTGCATTACAAATATACATTCATTCACAACTTTGCACTGATTCTAAACACACATCTATCTATAGTCCATCAGTACACCATATTCATGATTATTTCTAATAACTAAAATCTATAATCCAGGATACAATGTGAAAAACTACAAATAGAATTATAATTCATTTTTTGATATTTTTAATACCACAAATGATTCACACATCAAATTGAATATGGAAATTAATGGAAAAGTTTGTACTTCCTTGTTTATTGAAAACTTCAACAAAATTACAGCAAAAATCCATGTTCTATGGAAGTGTAATCAAACAACAAATCAAATATGTAATATTCAACATTAGAATCTATAGTTTTTCAACAAATCCCTACATATCTATTTTTATTCCAAAAATGTGTGTCTACAAATGTTTGCAACTTTCCCAAAACTCCTACTCTTGATAGTCCCCAAGTCACCATCAACATGAATTACAAAACCAAAATTCAAAATTCAAACCCCCAATTGTCCAATTGTTTATTCCTATCTATAGTGCCTTGTAAGTCCCAAAAACTATGTAATCTACCTACTCCCTTAACATCTAGTCCATGAGGTTGCATGTGGTATAATCTTTTTATTATATCATTACAACGAAAGGTGTCCTTGTATGCCAAGTGATTTCATTAGATTTTGAGTGAATTCATTGGTTGGAATGAATGGGGATTAGTGAAAAAACAATGAATCCATTGGTCTAATGGATGGGGACTAGTGAAAAAAAATGAATTCATTGGTTTAATGAACATGGGTAAATGAACTGAACCCACATTTTGTAATGTTGTATCCAATTACATTAAACCCCATGTTTTTTACAATATTTATACCAAAGAAATCCAATGTTGGACTTATAGCCATCTATAATACCCAATGTGTTGATAATATTGTTGCCCAATATGTGAGGTGTTTGCATAGACATTTTAGTACATTAACATTGTTTGAATAATGTATTACTTTTCACTACACCAAGATGCGTCCTAATTCACTCTAGGTTTCATTAGATTTTGAGTGAATTTGGACATTTTTATCATGGTGAAATTGGTCAAAACTCCAGTGAATGGGGTTTAGTTATTATGGACAATGAATTAATCCATTAGTACTTAATGAAACAAGGTTACTTTCAAGTGAAATACAAATTTATCAAGTCATTTCACTTGCTAGTTAATTAATTAGGCAACATGAAAATCAATTAAATTTAAATTATTTAATATTTAATGTATTATTTAATATTATTGATAATTTCATGACTTTCAACTTATGAATTATTGACATGAGTCACTACATATCCTAGGTTAAAAATTTAATTTAGATACATAGGCCATGTAATCAACCTAAGTAAACATTTATTTTACAGAACTACATAGGAGAATATTCAGTCAACTTACCATTGTTGAGTAGAAACACACCATTTGTGTGGTTTGATCGTTTGATTTTTAGGATGGAGGTAATCACCCCTACTATCAAGCCACCACACTTGTTGTGATAATGTGTTACATTGCATTCTGTTTATGAAATACTTCATTTTAAACATTACAAAAACATAAACTTTAAAAATTCATATCTTATTGAAATTTTGTCCAAATGGAATGTTTAAATTTTAATTAATTTTAAAAAATTGTACATAATTACATTTATTTCCTTTTGAAAATGTAAAATCATTTGAATAAATTATTTTTGAATGTCATTATTCAATAACATATCAAAGTTCATTCTTTTGAAAAAAAAAGGTTTAAAAAATGGATAACTTTTTTTAATATAATAATATTATCTATGGTACGCTACTTTCAAGTATTTTAGGGTTACTTTTCATCATTCTAAATTATTTCACTTTACATTATTTATGGGTATTTATGGTTATTCTTAACGTTTTTGGTTATTTTTAACTATTTCACCCTAGGTTACTTTTGGTTAGTTTAAATTACTTTTGGCTATTTTAAATTATTTCACCTTTAGCTAATTTTGACTATTGTAATTTTTTTTTTTCTATTCTATGTTATTTTTTGTTATTTTAGGCTATTTCATTTTAGGTTATTTGCAAAAATTATAAATTATTTTTGGTTATTTCAAGTTATTTCGTTTTAAACTATTTTTGGTTATGTGACACTATTGTTGGTTAGTTTTGGCTATTAAAGGTTAGTTCACCTTATGCTATTATTGGTTATTTTAGGCTATATTACCATAGGCTATTTATGGCTATTATCTTGGTGGCTATTGTTGGTTATTCTATTGATAACTACTGGTGCCTATTTTATTGGTGCTTACATATTTCATTGGTGATTATTGGTGGTTATTTGAAGTTAAATTACCATAGGTTATTAATGATTATTGGTGGAACCATTTTATTAATGGATATTGGTGGATATTTTATTAATGGATATTGGTGGTTATTATATTAGTGGTTATTTTATCAATGATTATTAATGGCTAAATTACCATAATTTATTAGTGGTTATTGCTGGTTATTTTTTATTATTTTAAATTATATTATGACTATTGGTGGTTATTTTACTTTTGGTTGTTATATTTTATTTTAAATTATTTTAAATTTTTATATTTAAGATAAAATAAAATATAATAACATAAAGTATTATGACCTTGAATAACCTAAAATATAACTTGAAATAATATATATTAATTTAAAATGAAATAACCTAAGGTATAACTTAAGGTTATTTGAATAATTTAATTAAAAATAATTTAAAGTTAAAAACCTATAATAAGCTAATTAAGATATCTTAAAATAGAATAATGTATAATAATTCAGGGTATAATAATTTATAATATCCTATAATAACTTAGGGTACAAAGTTAGAATAATTAATGTAACCTAAAATAATATAGAATATATCATAAAGTAGCATAGAGTATTTAAAACAACATAAAAATAAGCCTATTATCACAATAAATTATAATAATGAATTATGCCAAGTAGTAGTGAAACATGATGTTTACATAGTGATATTGTAATGAAATAACTTTAATTAAGGTGAAGTCATGAAAGTGCAATGAACTTATTTCACTTTTAAGACCTCATAATGATTTAAGCTAGTGAACTACACCCCATGTTTGTATTAATGTTTGTTTAAAAAGGTACATGTATAAGTTGCACATGCTGTAATGCACCTTGCAAGGGACCCTAAACACTTCATAGTGCATATGCATAATGGGTTTTTGAATGGGATGGGGTGGGTGATAAACAGGTTTTGGAAGGAAAGTTTAGTTGAGGACACAGCAACACTTGGGCCAATGGCACAGACCACACTAAATAACTTATTAAATTAAGAAACAAGTTGAGTCTCTATGTTGAAACCATTGGTGCTCTGTCACCACAAGAATAGTTGCTATCCTTTTATGTATATTCAGATTGGTATTTGGGCCCACATTTAACCCTAAATATGTTACGAACAGGAATAATTATGGTTGGTTAGTTAAGTACATTAAGCCATATATCCCACACTTCAACAGGCAAAACAGGTATGCATTTTAAGGTGCTCACAGTTTAAGGATGTTATTTAGCTTTGAAGACCTTTCCTGCCAAAGCAACGGGCAAAGCCCTGAAACATTAATTCCTCTTTTGACCCTTGATTCTTTATGACTTTCGCATGAGATTGTGACATGTGGAACGAAAAAAAAGTCACATTGGCAAGACCAAGGGTATGTTGTAATTAGAATTGGCAAATTCCTCCTTTGGAAGTACATTCGTCTCCCTTTTTGGATTTTTGTTGAACCCATTGTGTTCCCATCATGTTTTCAACATGATCCCTAAGTTTCCGATGTGTTCACCCAAATGTTCCTTCTATTTTTAATGTGTTTCTTAACATGTTCCCAATAGCACCTCACTTTATCCCATGTACATTGCCTTAAGGTTTACTTAGTGATTCTTTTGGTGATGAAGTTTTGCCATTTTGTGAAAAGCATTTTGAAAAAAAATTCTGTCACAAATTCCCTGTTTTTAAAAGAAAATTCAACAAATTTCCAAAAAAAAAAAAAGATTCGCCAAAAATTGTCACAATTGCTTGCAACATGAAAGGCTGCTTAAGATTTTGTACTTTCATACTTTGAATAGTGCCAAACTTGGTTAAATATACTTATGGATCATCGTCACTTGAGCAATATCGAAAAATCGGAAAAAAGTAAATCTGGTGCTACTCCTTTTGGGGTCCCCAGGGCCCACAACAAATTAATTCGAGTCATACTATATTATGTCATTTAACAAGGTTTTAAGACACTTTAGCAACAGTCTAAGGGGTTTAGCTAGAGGTATTCAGATTTTTTGTTTTCTTCATTTTTGTGATATAGCTGAAGTGGCCATCATCCATAAGACAGTTTAGCCAAATTTCTTTTTGTTATAAATAGGATTTGAAAGAAAAGAAGTTGAGGCATCTTTCACAATTTTGCTACATGCTAAAACCTACTCGAGAAATCTGGAAATTTCTCAAAGAACATTTGGTAACTAGAAAACCAGAAAAACACAAGTTTTTAACCATTTTGAAAAAAAAGAACTGGCTAAATTTTGCAAGAGAAAATACCAAGGATACTAGAGAGAGGATCTCATCCAGGGTTTTAGTTGCTTAAACATCAAGAAATAGATTTTCTACTAGGAGGCCATGACCGAGCACCACCTGCTGAGTCCCTACAATTGGATTTGTGGAATATTTTCTAAATTTGTGATGGTGATCAGCAATGATAAGAATTAATTGGCAGGGAAGCGTTCGTTCTTCTACACTTAGTCGGCTTTACCTTCCCTTTTTCCAGTTGATATGCTTCAAGCAACTGGTGAAGGTTTCAGTACTTAGTGGTTCCCT
>Ga0209208_10003592_pt1 | contig 22184 bp, 13 predicted proteins | sample S1TSphfallax_3_FD_187694 | JGI IMG/M metagenome (GOLD analysis project Ga0209208, IMG submission 187694) | Host-associated microbial communities from peat moss isolated from Minnesota, USA - S1T2_Fd - Sphagnum fallax MG (SPAdes) (version 2) | ecosystem: Host-associated > Plants > Peat moss >...
CTGCGCCACGTTTCGGGGACTACATCCAAATGGCTCTTTTTCCCGGGACTCCCGGGACTCCCGGCCGGGAGTCCCGAAATCCCGCCCTGCGGGACTCCCGGGACTTTGGAGCCCCATAACTTTGCGATCAGACCTCGGATCGAAGTGCGGTCTGAAGCAAAGTTGTAGCTCTTGTCGAGAGCTTTCCAACGGTATGTCGCACGTTGTCTGCAGCTAAGTATTTCGGGTCGATTCCCGACTTTTAGTGGTCGGGAGTCAAAACTGGCAGACTCCCGGGAGTTCGACTCCCGGCCCTTCTTTTGGTCATAACTTGTGTTTCAGATATCCAAATGAGCAATGCGAGCCCATTTTAGACATCTACGCTTCAAGAGCTTTCCATTGATATAAAGAGCGCAACAAGCCATTGAGATTTCACCCCTCAAATCGCTCTCTGAAGTTTCGGGAGTCCACCGGGACTCCCTCTCCCAACTTGGGAGTTGTCTTGGGAGTGTGAAGGCTCACTCCCTCACACTCTTCTACACTCCCAGGAGTATCTGATGTGACTCCCGGGCTTCCTCTTGGCCCGCACCCTTGCAACCCCTTTGCCTTGGTCGCGAGCCCAAAGCTAGGGTTGCGACACTACACTTGCTCAACTTCAAGGTTTTTAAACACAAAACAAAGGATGAAATTAAAGAATTTCGAAATTAAGTTTAGATTTTTTGGTTCATTCATATTACTTATTAAACACAACTTCCCATAATTAATATGGCATTAACATTGGACCACATAGACATATATAACAAAGTTTGTAGTTTTGACAATCATCCAACATTGTTTTTAACTTGTTTGAATGTGATTAAACCCATATAGGATATGCATCAATAATATGCATTTGAAAAAAATAGAAGAAAATATAACATATGTACAAGAAAGACTTATAATAGGTATTAATCTATAATAGCAAGATGGAAAAGGTAAATGTAATTTATAATAAAAGTTTAGAATAAAAGAAGGTAGCATTAATGAAGTGTTATTTACTTGGTCTACACAAGGAGTTGATGAAGGCCTAGATGTAACAACTTGGTGGTTCACTTATTTGGGTTGTAATGCACACCTTTGTCCTCACCTTGTATGTTTAAATTTTGGAACCAAAAAAATCATTTTTTATTGCATGTTTTGTCCTCATAGAGGTGAACCAAATGTTTATTGTCTATATTAACTTTGTGGGTACCAAACAAAGTTTTCATAATTTGAAATGTTAGATGGCATAGAGATTTTTTATTGATGCATTTTAAAAATTAAAATTGAGCATTTCATGCATGATGCTTCTTTAGTCACATATAATCACCTTATTTATTTAGTCACGCATAATTACCTTATTTCTTTCATCATTCAACCCAAACTAAAAAAACAAACAAATATATGGTCCCAAAATTCAATTCAAACATTAAAAAAATTAAATTTAGGGTGATAGGTTTAAATATGTGAATATTAAATTTAAAATAATAAAGTGGGAAAAATAAAGCCCCTTCACCTAATAACCCCCAAACAATAATTTTTTTGACATATGTAGTGGGAAAAATTAACACATAGTCTCCCCCATGCTCCCAATTACCCCATTAATTTTTTTAAAAAAAACATTACATCACAAATTTACAATATCATGAAATTTTAATAGATCTATGTGAAAATTGTAAAATATTATGTCCGTGCAAAATTTGTGGGCTTCAAAGTGTAAAAATGACACAAAAAATATATATATCATTTTTGTATAAATGATGTGTCTTTTCTACTTGTGATGTTTTGATTTGAAATGTGTACAATTTACATTTAAACTAAATTTGTGCAATTATTGTAATGTAATTTTGGATAAAATTATGCAATTTAAAACTGAATGTCTCGTTTATTTAAATATTTAAGATATTGAATACATAAAAACATCATTCATATTAACCATAACATAAAAATTATGCAATTTTTGTATGCTTATGAAAACTAGATTTTGCACAAATTTTGTATGAACAATGAAGCTTGGTAAGTTTGTAATGTAGGTACCTGAAGAGCACCACAAGCTATGGTATTCTTTACAAGAAAGGCAATAACATTGAAGTAAAAACCTATGTGGACATTGATTAATGATGTAATACATAAGTTAAAAGGTCTATTAATGGTTACATCCTTAAAATTGGAATTTTTTTATTGTCACAATGTGGGAGAAGTATTATATGGTGGTTTTATATTCAACTAAAGCCTATTTATCTATGTAGCATTACTAGAAGGCCTTAAGGTGATTGTTTAGCTAAGGAGGTTCTTAAGTGAGATTGAACATATATAACCTTAGCATTATGTTTTGTGACAATGCTAGCAATATCAAAATGGTTAGACGTTTGGCTTTCCACATGTTAGGACAAATAATGACATGCCCCCAAAGGTTTACCACAAGGTATCAATTAGTAAACTCTTCAATATGGTGCATTACAAAAAACTTGAAAATATTGGGTGCATTTTTTAACTCCACACATTGGGACAAAAGAGGTGTGTGGGAACTTTGGATGGGATTATGACAAACTCTTGCCAATTTTCAATTTTACATGAAAGAAGGCAAAGATCATGACATCCATTTTCCTTCATGTTGGCAAGGACATTTTGTTGTCCATCCTAGGAGTTGACTATACACCTAAGTTGAGTAAAGACAAAACACATCAAATGCCACTACCATTTTGTGTAAGAAAAAGTAATGTCAAAATAAACTAACATTACGCATGTCCCAAGTACCCAATAATGAGTACACCTTTTCACAAAGCCCTTAGGGAGAATGAAGTTTGAAAGTTTGCAATAAATAATTGGAGTAATTTTATGTTCACTAACCTAGCATCTTGAATGTAACTTGATCAATTGTACAATCATGAAAACAAAAAAATTTGGTTTGAAGGAAGGTGTAAAATACATGTAATATACACCCCATATATAGTAAACTAGTTATGATTTTTTGGTATGTGGTTTTGTGTGTTTTCACTATACAAGCTAAATTGATTTGTGGTTCAAAAACCATGACTCTAAATAAAACAATGACTTTGAATTACAATCAATAAAAATTTAATTTATTACTAGTTTTCAGCTCTATGTTAATTATTAAAAAAAACCATGTAGATGTGAGGATGATGGTCTTGGAATAGATGTAATTTTATTTGTCACTTAACCTCCAACCGTATTAGAATTCTAAGGTCCTTTATCTCTTTCTCTCTCTTAGAGACTTTGATGCACACATAAATTTGTTACAAATTGAAAACATAATGAATTACTTTGAGTGGTGGTAGTACCAAACTTTATAGTTTACATACAAAATATTTCATGTTTGCTTCTAATACTTGCATTTGCTTTTGTGAGCTTCTAGAGTTTGATTCCCAGAGTTTGGCATTAAGACTTGAATGTGAATCGCTCCATGTAATTGTTAAAAAAAGGAAAAAGTTATTATTATCTTATTGTAGTTACTATACTAGTTGGGTAAATAATAGTTTACCTTGGTAAGCAAAGTGGACTTTCCTTACCTACTTTCTGGTAAAAGGAATTGGTTATTTAGGTGAAGAAAGATCTTGAAAAGGAGAGTATGCTGGTGTGGTGTGGTTGTGTGTGTGTGAGAGAGAGAGGAGTGAAGGGTAGAACCATTTGGTTGTAGTGGAATAATTTAAAGGAAGTGACTATTTTAGTAGGTCAAGAGACATGTGTAATTGGAATCTACATTAAGTTATGAGTTTCTTATGAGTTTTGAACTAATGTACGGAATTGTCCTTGTATCCTTTATTGTACCTTACTGGTTGTATTTTGCACTCAACCATCTTTCAACTATTTTGTAGTTTTTAATGTAGTAATCAAGTTGGGTAATTTCTTCTTATTGTTTGTTTCTTCAAGTTTTTCAAGTTAACTTTGTTTTTTTCCTTTTTGTAGTAGTAGAACTAAATTTTGTAGTGTTCACATGAACTAATGTGGAGCTACCCCAACCTTCCATAACAATTCTTTTCCATGATGGTTGATTCCAATAAAACAGTAGTAGTATTGAACATTTTATTAGGTTTCAAAAAAGAGAAATTCTCCAATCATGAATGGTTTGTGGTCCAATTGTTATGAGTGCCATAAGGAATTTAATTCACTAGCTTCTTCAATATGAATTGGTTTTAAATTTAGATTTTGTCTTACAAGCATCAATTTCGAAAAGATCACCACAACAAAACCATAGCTTTTTCACTAGTAGTATTATGCTTAGATTGACTTTAAATTCAAGGTTAATTAATCATGTATGTTTTGATTGAAATGACTATCTATGTCTATTTTGATTAAGATGAAAGGTAGGTGTGTTTGTTATGATTCATTACCACTAGGTATTTATTAGTTCAAACAATGTTATACATGTGAAAGATTCATTATTTATGCGCATTTTGGACCTTGACTATTGTGAATAAAATAAATCACTCAAACACATCACCATGATCCTAATTGTGATGCCACACCATACATGTGACTATAATGCTAATTTTGATGCAATATTATAGGTAGTAGGTATCAAATGTAAGTACTAGATACCTATGTAGGTACCTACCTATGCAAAGTACTTATCAAATAAATAGGTAGGTATGTAGGTAGGTAGTTACCTACCTACTTGGTACCTATGTACCTAGGTACTAATTTACCTAGACCTACATACCTACCTATGTACATACTTGCCTAGCGATATAGGTTTGTACTTACATACCTAACTACTAGGTACCTATGTAGGTACATACTTAATTAGTGTACTTACCAAAAACATAAGTAAGTAGGTAAGTAGGTAGGCCCCAATGTATGTGTGCACCGACCTACTCAAGTAGGTATAGTGTAAATAGGTAAGCACTTATGTAGGCATGTTACTAGGTAGGTACCTAGGTACCTACCAAATCAAAATTTAATTACATTATGTAAATAATTAGGTAGGCAAGTACATGTACCTACATACCTACCTATTAGGTACGTATTTTACAAATCAAATTTAAATTTCATAATTGTCACATTATTACATAATTTAAAATATACATGTGTTTATAATTTTTGCAATGACACTATTTGTCACCATGCAATGTGGTTGAAGAGGTGAGGGTTCAATTTTCACTTTGGATGTTTTATGATCATGACTTTAAATAATCATGATGATATGGTAAAAGGTTGGGTAAGTAGGTTAAATAGGTAGGTAGGTATGTAGGTCAAGGTGCAATCACACTAACAAAAGCCAAAGTAGTTGTAGCCAATGCTTAATTTTTCATGTTTTTGTATTAAAAATTGTAATAATGTTGCAAGTAATATGTTATGGAAACATATGATATGATTTGGAATGAATTTAATGAAAATAAACTATTCAAAAGCATTCATTAATTAAACATTGTAAGGAATTTTAATTTTTGGAAGATTTTTTTTAACATGACATATTTTGAAAGAGGTTTTTAAAACATATATTTACATAGTAGTATATTACAACTTCATTTTGGGTCAAATTCCGGTTTTTTGAACTTTCAAAGAGAATATAACAAGAATATTTTTAAAATATTTCAAATTATACAAACTCAAATACAAGACAATAAATCAAGATAGTGGAGACAATCTACAAATTCAACAAGTAGTATCATTAAAACAAAACCATGGTTTTTACGCTAACTTAACATTGTGACTAAGTTAATTATAGAATCAAGGCTATTAGTTTGAAATGATTGATTATGTTTAATTTGACTAACATTGATATTAGGTTTGTCTATTTTAAATTTTAAAAACTAGGTACTTAATCAAATCAAAGACCATGTTATACATGTGATGAATACAACACCCACGTGGCTTGTTGTTCAATTTGATGAATCATTAATGTTACTACATTCAATCATGCAAACATGACACATTGTGATTATAATGCTATTTTTGGACATGGGGCAAGACTAAAATGGAAAAATATTATATAATTATTTTCACAAATGTGTTATTGAACTTGAATTAACTACATTAATTAATGTCATTACATAATTACCAACGATCAAAAGACATTACATCATAATTTTTGGAATAAATTTTTGAACTAATTTAATGGTTTTAATGTGGTTGAAAAAAGTAAAAATAAAATTTATAGAAAAAACGTGGATTTTAATTACATAATCTAAAAAATGAAATTAATTTTATTTTGATATTTTAAAAGTAAAATTTAATACAATATTATAGTTGAACTTATAACCTAAATAATTTATTTAGAAAGTTATACTATTTTTTTGAAATAAGTATTTAGAATATTGTAATACTTTTTATGTTAAGAAAAAAAAACTAATATAATTATGGAATTGAAATTTTTAAAAAAATACACGTGTAATCAATTTCATTATGAAACTACCTATTTATGTAATAAGGTCATAATGCACAATGTTTAAAAAAAGAAAGTATGTTTACATGTTTTGAGATAAGATTTTTTGTTAGTAGGTTAGGTGCAGTATTAAAATAAATTAGATGGCATCAAAAAAATTATACTCAAATCTATAACCCAAATGATTAGATTACATTTTTTGAATATAACATTTAAAATTATTGCATTTAAAAAATTGAAAAAAAATGAATCAATTAATGAAATAAAAAAGTATAATCTGTTATCATGAAACTATCAAATTATGTAATATGGTTATAATCCATGAATTTCAAAATACATGTATGTTTAATGTTCATATATGTTATAATAACAATTCTCGTCACTGGATGGAATGGTTAGGTGGTAAAAGGTCTTGGATTTTGGTCAATTGCCGGTGAGAAGGTGAAGGTTCAAATCTCACTTTGAACACTTTATTGTCATGATTTACATGACTAAAAAAATCATTATGTTGCAAGAAAAAAAACTAATAATAAATTCACATATGTCAAATCACATTTTTAACAATCTCTTGCATGGTGCACATTTGATCAACTTGTCAACAACTCAAGGAAAACAAAAACTTGTTTTTGGGTGTTGGTATCATGGGTTTAAGTTGATGACATTTTGTAGACATGGAGTTCTATCAAAAACAAGAAAACAATTATCATTACAAACAAAATTCCATTAAAAGTTAAGCCACATCAATTACTAGTTTAGTCATCTTAAATCGTTTTAGACATAGTCATATTAGTCATCTCAATAAACGCAAACTTACTCAAATTTGACTGAACCCATCTTTGCCTGGTGTCTATTAGTCATAAAAACTAGCATAAAAACAATGGTTTTGTAGTAGTGTATTACTCTATCAGAATCATCCAGCAAATTTGACTCTCTTAGAAAACTGACATGATACTACTATTTCATATGATCAACTCATAAGTAGCCACCTAAAACTAAGTGTACATGTACAAAAAGCTTTTTGGCTACATGCAGAGAAACTAGCATGGCAGCAAGCTCTGACCCTTGGACAAAGATGCGTCTCAGAGTCCATGACTCTCTATTCATATTTATAGGCTGGAAGGACTGTTACTTTAAGTGAGTGGCACATGACTAGTAACAATGCTAATAATTCCTTCATCCAGAAGCTTGCACAGAGGTCATATGAAATATTTCATTCAATAGTATTCACACTACTGTCAGTGTTTGGTTGGTGTTCCATCCTCACTAAGGCCTCCAAATACGACTCCACATTGTCCAGACCACACAATAGTTTGATTCGATCCACTGTTGCAGGGGTGTCTAGACGGAAAATGTTTGTGTTGTGTTTACTTTCTTCTTCTACATTGGGTTGTGCACACCATCGGGCATTCTCTTTCCGGGCAGCTTTGATGGCACTTTGAATTGCCATGTGGACTGATCCTGCCAGTAGCAAAGGAGGCTCCCCGACCGCTGCCATGAACCAAAACCTCACATCAACATCAAAAGCACTTGGTCTACGGGAGAAGAAGCAGCATGACCTACAGGAGTTATGCATGAAGAACAAACAACCCATTAGTAGTTCAGGAGTGAGTGCAAGGGTACCTTTAGAGGAGAGAACCCGGTGCTGGTGAGCAGGACCATTGTAGAGCTCAACATGAAAGCGTTGTGGAATGGTGTCCACTGTGGGAACTTTGTACGTCCATGTTCCATCTGACACCAGAGTTCCATTCTTCATCTCCACATCCTCTGTCATGAAAAACCCAATGCCTTGTACAAATGCACCTTCAACCTGCACAGTTGCCATGACTCAGAACAGGTATGCTCTTTATGCTGATGGTCCTTGAAAATTTAGCAGCTTCCTTGACATAGTTTTGTAATGCTGTGATCTAAATCAGCAAGGTACTTCAGAGCAGACAAATTGTATAGAAAGGATGAAGGATGCACCTGGCCAATATCAACTGCTGGGTTCAAACTCTTGCCACAATCATATATGAGATCTGTTGCCAAGATGCTTCTTTCACCTGTGAGCACATTGATTTCCACCTGCCATTTCAACAGAAGTGCATATGGGCTTAATTTTTGTTTGTCATACCAATCAAGAGCCCACTGTGCAGGAAGGCCCCTGCAACAATCCTATTGAAATTACTCATTGAAAACCTACTCAAAATTCACATTGTCAAAACATTCTGAAAAGGCCTCACCTCACAAGATGCAACTCCATAGAGAAGGTAATGCCCTGCATCTGGTGTCCACTGTGCATATGCTGTCAAGTCTGCAGCGAATGCTGCCTGTTTACATGATTTGCTCCAGACATGGCCATGTAAGTTTCCAGATGTACTTCATAGACATCCCTAAGTTGATGGATCTTCTTCCATGGAAATTGCTTTAAACATGCAAATTGTATTTCACTGAACTAGAAGCCCCCCAACAATTCCCACTAGAAGTTTCTGTTGTGACTCTCAAGAAGGAAAATGTGCTACAATTGTCATAAGCTTTTGAAAGGATCCTGAGATGATCACATTGCATAGACACTAGCTCATGCAGACAATACAGAAATCTCAAGCTTGCATCTTCATCCAGTTCTCAATTGCCACACACCACCATCAGAAATTCAATTTAGCACACAAGGACAATTTTACCCACAATTTCTTCTCATTTCTTATGACATAGGTTATCCTTGAAAGCCTAGAGTAGTAAGAACTTCATGAGAACTTGATGTACCTGTGCAATGAGGGTCTCCCAAGGAAGTTCACCAGTAATCCCTTCCTTCTCAAGTTTTTCCTTGATAGGTCGTAATCTGGCAACCAACATTTCACTAGCTGCTCGGACAGCAGCACAACTTCCCTCTGATGTGGTGCTATCACTTGTCATACCTGTGTTTGCCAAGCTGATTGTGTCTGCCTGGACTATCCGTATCTTTGACATGTCAACTCCTCTTCCCTGTTTAAACAAGCATATTTTTTCCAGATTTGTGCATCAATGCCACAAAACTGCAAATTTAATTATCCTATGGCCAAGAGCTTGTGTTCAAATGTACTGTTCTGCAATGATTGTAGAATCTGCCTGGAGGGATGTTTTGTGGAAACTACACAAAACAAGAAGCAACAAGAAGTCTGAACAACAGACCATGGTAATGTGAGCTGACCTGTGACCACAATTGGCTCAAGGAAAATGCAATCATCTGTCTCACTTTTGTGTAGAGTCCCTGCCCTATTTCAATTCCACCAACTTCTGCTACAATTGAGCCATCAGAATAAATGCTCACTTTTGCTACATTGCTATATGAAGAAACCATGTATATACATGGCACCATTGCAAGGCCTTGCTTGATCCAAATGTTCTCAGCATTGAATCTCTCAACTTGTTGTTTTCTCTCTTCCCATTTTGCTGATTCCTTGAGCCTGGCCCATAGCTTAGGTAGGGTATATTCTCCAGACTCATCCACAAACTCTGGTTCATTCGTAATTTCTGGCCCATAGAACCTTCCCAGACTCATTGAAGTGTGAAGATTTCGTTCTCTTACTTCATCCGCATCCATACCCAACTCAGAGGCCACACGTTCCACAATTGCATCAGCAATAAATGAGCCTTGAGTGTGACCAGGGCCTCGAAATGCAGTGGTTGGAACCTTGTTCGTCTTACATACTCTAACATCAATATCCATTGCACCCCAGTCATATTTTCTCAAGCCTCGCATCAGAAAAGAAGGAAACACATTAGAAAAATCAGGTTCAAACCCTGCCTCCCAGAATATCTGAGCTTGGAGAGCCAAGATCTTGCCCTCCTTTGTGAACCCAACCTTAAATTTTGTGTGTGTGAGACAGCGGCCTCCGGTAAGGACCATATCTGTGTTGCGGTCAAGCACCATTCGCACTGGCTGCTTTAGCTTGTATGCCGCCAGAGCACATGACACTGCAAGCTGAAGTCAGGAAAATTGTGCAGTGATTAGAAACCATAGAAACAAGGACCATTGTACATAAAGACCTTGTGATTCCATACACTTGGGGCCCAGCAGTGATCTGCAGATTTGTCCTTCACCCCTCAGAGCAAAACACCCATTTAGTGTTCCTTTTACTTCATTGCCAAAGAATTTTCAATTCCCAAACCTGAACCCTGATTAGAAATAATGGGGACAGTAGATAATCTTACAGGAAGACATCGAGTAACCTTGCCTCCAAAGCCACCCCCAATCCGGCGGGTGATAACACGGATATTGTGCATTGGTAAACCAAGGCAAGTGGCAATGCCTTGCTGCACATAGGAAGGACATTGTGTGGAGCAATACACAAGCATGCAGCCATCCTCATCTGGGATCACTAATGTGGCCTGTGTCTCCATATAGAAGTGCTTCTGTGAGTTTGTGGAAACCTGTATTCAACATTACATCAAGCAAAAATCTAACAGCTTCATTTGGCAAGTCAGATTTAAGGGATTATATTTCTAAGAATTGCACTAAGCTTTGAACTCATACCATCTTGAAGATTCATCTTCTACAAAACAGTTTGAAGTCAAAAAAATTGAACAAAGTATACAGCTGAAACAGGATCGTAAACATATGTACCTCAGCTCCTTCAATTATCAGGTCAGCACCTGCAAACCCGTTGAGTATATCTCCAACAGGGTACATTGAGTTCAATGCAAGCCAGTGCAATTGGTGATAGGAATTTTGATTTATAGCATCCTCAATTGACAGAACTGGGGGACCAACTGTTGTGGTATCATAACCCACTACTACTTTAGCCGCTGCCTTCCGAGCATGCTCTGCTGTATCTGCAACCTGTTCACTTACACAAGTTTTAAATGCTGACAACTGCAATGCCCTTATGGCCAGCTCTTGCCTCTCATTGCCTAATTTACTAGGAGACTGCAACAATGCAACAATCCCACTTTGTAAAGAACTAATTTCCAATCAGCATAGACAATCAATACTTTACTTGCAAGTGTACATACCACAACACCCAAAAGGTGGCCCACATATTCAACTACATCTGTGGCAAAAAGAGGCTCCTGATGGAAAATGGTGGCAGCTGAAACATTCTTCCCACCAGGTGGCACATCCAGGGCAGAGACATATGTCACAATGCCAGCAGACTCCAAGGCTGCCTTCAAATCAATGTGTTGTACTTTGGCAAAAGCCTCTTGACTATATACAAATGCACCATGCAGGCAATTCTCAGGTGATGGTATGTCATCCACATATGTAGCCTCTCCTGCCAGAAATGGTTTAAGGTTTAGGGGTTAACCCTGAGCAGCACACTTAACCCACTGATTGCACTTCCTGTGTGCACAACAAGTCTAAAATCTTCAATACGAATGCAAAGTGCAGAATCATATTTTTCTTTGAGTTGGCTCTGTGCAAAATGTGAAAAGGATTATGAATTCTCATTGACATTCTACCATCGAAAAACCTTGATAAGTCTAATCTCTGTATTGGTCAAAATGATTGGAGAGCTGAATACCAGATGCTTGCAGCTCAGCCACCATTTTAGGTACAGGTTGACCAACAGGATAATTATCATCAAGAGGAGTAAAGGTCTGCTTTCCCTTATTCAACAACTGATTCTTATGTTGCCACTTCTTGACACCGTTCTCCTGTTTGATGTTCTGACATCAAAGAAAAGATATCCAAAAATTAAGAACATAAATTCGTGAGGCTAGTGAATTATGGGAAGCAAATAGTCAATATGAATTGAAATGCCAGAAATAAATTAAGTATGACATTTTGGCGCATGATCTGACCTTGGGGATTGTAATAGCTGCAGCTCCAAGAAAAGGTCTGAAAAACTCAAACAAAAAAGCAACAGCAACGCTCACTCTGTACTCAGCCTTGCTTGTTTCAGTGGATGGAACAACATCAATCTTCAGTAACTGGAGAGCCTCCAATACCACACTTGGAGTCACAGCTTTATGTGAAAGAAATTTCTCAACCCCATGGGCTCGAATTGCATGTTTTGTTCCAAAGGCACCAAACGCAAATCGTCCTTCCTCAATAACATTTTGGGTGGGGTTGTTTCCCTCCTCCTCTTTGGGTGTAGACACCCGGGCAAAGAAGGCTGCATTCACATAGGCAAGAGCATTTCCCAAGGGCCTAGGTGATGCTCTGAAGGTCTTGAACATCACCCGGGAGCAACAAGAAGAGTTTCCAAGAGTATCATCACCCTTGTTGCTTTTGTGCCGATCTGTTAAAGGTATTCTCACAGACTGCAGAACACAACCATTACCAGGTATCCCTTTTGCAAGAAAATCCTCCAAGCTAGATTCCTCCAACAGCACATGGTTTCCCCTTTTGCCAAGACACTTAACACTAGCTCCTGCTCCAAGAAGGATGGTAGCAATGTCTGATGGGAACTGGAATTGCTGGGCAATTATCAAATTCCCCCCTACACTCCCTCGATTTCGCACATGTCCAGTGGCCACTTTCTTGAGGTGGGAAGCTAAAGCCAATGCTATTGAATCCACCCCTGTCCCCTCCGCTTGTCTAAACCCAATTTCACAATCATGCAAATGAGACTCATCTTTTGTAGGTTGAAAATTCTCAAGGAGGTCAATAAGCTTTGCAAGGCTGATGGCTGCACCAACTTCAATTGCATAGGCATCTTGATCAATAGACAATAGCTCAGGTACCTGGAGAAACTCAACAGGAATGAGCTCTAATAGATGGATGCATCATGATTGATGCAAAATGTTACTGAATCACAAAGTACCTTTCATTCTTTAAAGCACATCTTAGGTGATAACAGAATATAATATCCACATGATGCTATCACCCTAGCACCCACAGAATGAGAGAGAATTACAAGCAACAAGGATACCATGATCCCTTTGATCGTCTTCTTGCAGGGACATATATGATAAGCATGGGAGTAATTTTACCTGACTGATGTCAATGAAGACCTCCGGGTTCACATGTTTGTAATAGCCGGCACTTGTGTTGCCCACCACAAGCTTCACTTTCCTCTCACCTTCATACTTTGCCATTGCATCAAAGACCTCCTCTATCTTTGTTGCAGTGATCCAGAGCCGTTCTTGAGTATCAGCTCCTCCTGCTCCACTTTCAACATGAATGAACCTCACTTGCCCTGATTCATCCATTGCTGATGCATTGCCAGTAGCTCCTTTGACCCAAGCTTGATATCGTGCAACATGTCTCTCAGTAGCATCTATCTCCTCCAGCAAAAATTGAGGGAAAACAGGGTCTAAACTTTGGTCATAAGGCGGAAGAGAAACACCTTTTGATGCTCGTGTGAACTCATTGATTCCTAGATCCTCTAAATCAACATTGCTTGCAAAGCTCTTGCATGCATCAAGAATGGGTCTATAACCTGTACACCTGCATATATTCCCAGACACCGCTCTCTCAGCATCTACATCTGTCAAGCCAGAAAGCCCACGCTGCTTTTCATGCCCATTTTCATGGCATGGCTCATGTGTTGTAGCAGGAGCACATTTCCTGAGACAACCATATATTGCCATTGTCATTCCTGGAGTGCAATAGCCACACTGAGAAGCATGGAACCCCGAAAGCCTTTCATGAATTGGATGAAGTCCAGTTCGCTGGTTTCCAAGACCTTCAGTTGTGGTGATTGCACAGCGATCTATGGAGCCAAGGAGTGTAAGACAGGAGTTGATGGTCATCTCTTCCATTCTCTTGCTGTTTCGATTGTATCTTGAAAGGAACACCACACATGCTCCACATCCCCCTGTTCAACACCGTGCCACAGCAGAACCCCAAATCCAGGACCCAACAAAATCCATCATTCTCTCTGTGTGTCTGTGTAGCTCTCTGTCCCTCTCTGTGTGTGCTCGTCTACACAAAACTAAATTGCCAATCTATTCACCTGAAGGAAATCCTGCACACCACACCGGCCTGAAACACACATCTGAATTCTGTTTGCAATTTATCCATATATGACAACATGAAAACGATATGAGGACCCAACCCCATGTACTACTATTGCTCTTCACCCACCTTCTCCACAGCCACACTTGGTGCCACGAAAAGTAGTCTGAGTTCGAAGGTAAGTGAGGAGAGTCATAGCTGGATCGATGTTAGCGAGCTCAACGCGAGTCCCATTCAGAGCGAAGACGAGGGGCTCAGCAGCTGCTGCTGCTGCTCCACCTGGAAGTTCCAGGCCCGGTGCCATGGGGATGGCGGAGCTATAATTTTTGTAGCTATTGCAATGTATTGTCTACTGCTTCCAAAGAAGTGATACAGTGAGCTGATCACTCTTTGTGCTGCAGATCAGAGCTCAAGCTCCTTCGCCAAGAATGACACACAAAGGAACCCAAGCTTGTTGCAACACAAAAATTGTAAAGTTTTTGGAGCTAACCACGGACACAAAGAGTGCAGGGTTTTTACGACAAGACGAAAGGCCCCAAGAAAAAGGGAGACACAGAGAGCGAAAGAGAGACGAGAAAAGGGCACACACACCAAAAAAAATGTGCCCCCATTGCTGACGACTCATGTGACAAATCTGAATGTTTTCAGATAAATAAATTATTGAGCACTTGGGCCAAACCCTCCCAGGTATTACAGTATGCAAATATAGAATGACATGAAGACAAACACACAGGTGGTCCCAAAAAAAGGAAGCACATATAGAGGTGGGCCAAAGGGGGGGGAACTCTATACTTCAAAATAGAACCTTCTATTTTGGGGGGGCCTCCATAGTTTCATAGTTTTTTTGAGTGATGGGCAAAGCAAATTGGCTCATTGCAAAAAACAAAAAAATGAACTTGGGAGGCACTTCATCTTAATTAATGCAAAGCACAATAGGTATATCACCTATATCACCTACTTTCCTAGACAAGTCAGTTGCTGGACCACTACATTTCCTGCAAATGGATTTGCCTCCTTACAGGGAGTTGGGGGTCACGAAATATGCTGCATTTCTTGATGTTAAATAGTAGCATGTTCATTGACATATCAAACTTTTTACTTATCATTTACAATGAGACACAAAGGGTCCATCAACCCTCAGTTGGTGGGAGGAGAAGGCCTATTTGACAATGGTTGTTTTTATTTTTATTTTTTTTGTGAAGTGTTGACATCGATGAAAGATGCTTCATGTGTGCAACCCCATGTACATTACATTTGTTGTAAGTTAGATGCACTGGACAAATAAAACATCATTTACAAAATTTGCAACAATTCCAAAGCAAGTTGAGAAACAAAGTCCATGGAATGAAGTAAAAATAAAAAAAAATCTTGCATTGATTTTGGATGTAGATGTTTAAGGCTGAGAAATCAAGGTGACAATTTTTGAAAACCAATTATAAAAAAGTTGGGAATTGTTTTTTGAAATTTGTCCTTTCATCAATTAAAATGAAGTCAACATTCTTGTGATTTTGGGGTGGGTGGCTTTTAGTGGTACCACCCAAAAAGCCTTCACCCAAATGGTAGTGGGGAACCCATTTTGAGAATGTGGCAAGAATTCTAAACATTTTTTAACATTGCAAAATTTGATTTTTGCCTAATATCCCTTTAGTGACGAGCAATAACAATTTTTGAAAGGCTGCAATAATCTAAAATAAGTCATGAAATTCAAAGAGGACTTAAGTTCATATTGCATGTGTCCATAATATAACACAACGATCAATTGCAATTCCAATTTGACCTTGTGTGTAACACCAAGAAACACCTCCACATGATCATAGTCTAAATAGCAAAGGGAAAATTGTCTTACATTGAACTTGCAACAATTTGATAATGTTGATCTCAAAATGGGTAGTTAACAATTAAAAGCGCCAAGAAATCCTGAGAAGTCGCACCTCCTAACCTATTTTTCAATTGGCATTGCTAGTAAAGGCCAATGACACATATGCAATAAACTAAGATCCCAACATGGTATGAACATGGTGGAAATAACCCTTCACAAAATACAAATCCCTTTTTGATTTTTTAAAGTTACAATTTAATTGCATGGATGTGATATCAAATGACCAGAAGCCAAGCTCTTATAGAAATTTGGTTACCCATCATTCACAAAATTGCATGCAACTTGCGCAAGTGTATTTGTAGCCACTTGAAACTTCCTAATGGCTACCACCAGTGGATTGTAGGGATGATGAATGCTAATATATTAAAGTCCAATGTGGTAAACATTAGCCTTTTTCCCAATAACACCTTTTCCTTTTCTATTTCATAGACATCTTGAACATGTACACACATCATAGTCATCATCAATACCCAAAGTTATTATAGACCTTAATGATAGAAAAATGCAAACCACATATTCAAACCTTACGCTTGGCCATGACTTTCCAAAATCCCTAATTAGCCATTGGCCATTGTAGAATTTCATTGATGGTTTTGCCTCTAACAAAAATAATGCACACCGTGTTCAAGAAATCAGGACAATGCATCTTTATATTTATTAATTATACTCCTCACTTATGGTTGGATAGCACAAGAATGCAACAAAAGCTACAAATGTTGCAAGTAGAGATATATTAATGGTTGCCTCATATTTTGATTTCACCATTTTTTTACATCAAAGGCTCTAACTTTACATGTTATATCTATTGTAGCAAGAACTCCTCTTGCCACCATCTCATTATTATTGTTACTTTCAAATCCCCCTTCCCAAACCCTAAAACACACTTATCCCAGAAAACTTGTCAGCAATGAAAACTCTAACATGCCACAAAAGTCTATAAGTATTTTCATTAACCATGTTTAGTAAAGTTTGATAGGTTTGTGAGAATTTTTGGAGGACCAATGAAATTACTAAAAAAAGATCACTTTTTTCAATGTTCAATAAAATAGGGTTACATGTAGGCCTAAAGATTTTTTTTCAAACCAATGGCATTATTGAATTTGATGAGTTTTTAAAACAAATCTTGAATAAAATAACAATTAAAATGTGTAATTGTTATTTACAAATAAAATGTTAGTAGAATACTTGTGCACTTTATTTTAAAGATCTCATTTGAGATTTCAAATAAAGATAGGGTGACATTTTCATACCAATGGGATTACTAAATTTGGTAATTTGATTTTTTAAAAAAATTATCTTCGATGAACCAACAATCAAAATGTGTAATTACTATTTATAGATAAGGTTTTAACCCAAAAAAAAATTCCTATAACCCCCACCAATTCAAGTTTTAAAATCTCATGTGTAATTTCAAATATAGACAAGGTGACATGACTTCACAAATATCGAATATTTTTGGAAGGCACCAAGGCCTTCTCCTGAATAAGGGGAAGGAGGAAAAATGGGAAAAGTCGATTTAGAGTTTAAGGTTTAAAGTTTATATTAATGTTGGGCGGGTATTAGAAAAAATGTGAAAACTGAATAAGGTTTCAAGTCGATTTTCAATTTGAAACCTTCATGGTATCACATTGAATGATGCCCTTTCTGAAATTCAATTAGAAGGATTTATATAATGTGAGAATTGGGCCTTTGAAACACTGATCAAATGTATATTTAAATTTATTAAAACCCTGACAAGGTACTAAAAAAAGTCAAGGTTAGGGTTTAATGTTTAATTAATAGTTAGCAATTAGTTTAGGGTTTAGGTAGGTTTAGGGTTTAGTAAGCAAGTGGTGCCGCTTGATGTTTTATATAAAACAAATTTTTTAAACATTTTTTTCCTTGTGTGTGAATTTGTTTTGTTATCTTCTTTGATTGTTGCTTAGACTAATTTGTTTGATTAATTTGGTTTGCTTAATAGTTGGTTTGTTTTAATCCTTGCTCAAGCTCTTGCTATTCTCGAGTTCTTATTGTTCTTCTTACTCAATGTTGTTGCTCCTCTTGTTTGTTGTTGCTACTTTTTTTACTTGATGATATTGCTTTTTGCTTAATGATTTTGTTCCTTGTTTAACATTGTTGCTCCTTTTTTTCGATCCTACTAATGCTATGTTTTTTCCTCCTCAATGGGTTTGTTTAGGTTTTTTTTTTGTTACACTTGTGATGTTGCTACTCCTTGTTCTTTCCTTAATGTTGTTACTCTTGTTCCTCTTGTTTTAGATTGGTACTCCCCCTCCTTAGTTTTTTGTAAATATGAAAGTTGTTATCCAAATTCAAGTTCTTGGTGCCAAACTTGGAAGGTGAGATTTTTTTTTCAATCTTTGTTTATTGATGAATTTTTTTAATTATCCATGTTTTTGGGAAATGTTGGTTGACAATTTGTTTTTTTGTTGTGTGCACGAATTATTTGGACATTGTATGTTTAATTATACATATTTCATCTTTTTTATTTTTCTGTCAATGGCTTGTAAATGTTTAAGTTAATTTTCAAATAGTTGGCATAATCTTATTTTAGAAAAAAAAATATTTATTTTTAATTTCTCCTTCAAGGTAGGTAATATTCTAGTAGAAAATGAAGCAACAAAATCAAAATGAAAATTTAATTTTGATGAAAGAAAATGGGACCAATGAAAATTAAATGAACATTGAAGAACACGTGGAAAGAGTAGAAAGTGCAAATGTGAAAACACAAAAAACATAATTGAACAAAATGGAGAACAAAGAGTGAAGAAATATTTGCAAAAATTACATGTGCAAAGAACTTTTTTGAGAGGCCATAACATAAATTCTTTATTTTGGGCATTCTATTGTGTGAATGATGGGAAAAAGGTTGAAGTTGGATCCCATCAAGTCATGAGATGTATTTTATGTTATGATAATGTTGTAGATATTCCTAATCCAAGAACTAAAGAAAGAACATGTTTAATAACCTATTAAAAAACTTATGGTATAACTATTTTGAAGAAAGATGTAGATGCAAATCATTTTAGAATTGTAAAGAAATTTCACTAGTAGAAATCTTCTTTTCTATAACCAATTTTTGCAACTAGTTTTTGGTTTGTGCAACTACTTATTAATTACATAAATGAAAAACTAGTTGCAAAAGGTAGTTGCAAAATACAAGACTTTTTCTAGTGTTTGAAGAACAAAATTAATAATGAAATAACAATAAATGTTGAAAGACAAATTGTAAAAAAGGCCAAATGTCCCAACAAGTGCAATATTTGTTTTTTTGTTGTAAAAGAACCTTTCAAAAAGGATGATGTGTAGCAAAAAGACTTTTTGCAAGACCTTGGCCTTTTGATTATGAAAAATAACTTACCATTACAGTTTGTTGAAAGTGTATGGTTTAAACATTAATATTACATTTGTTTCCTAAAGTTGTGTTCCTTTCTTTAAATTTATTTTTAGGAAATATTACCTAACTTGGTGGAGAAAACGAAACAAGTATATGTTTTGCCAAAATTAATAGATTGTATTTCTACCATGGCAAGCTTTGATTTGTGGGTGTCAAAGGGTGCAAATGATATATTTGTTCTTGTTATAAACTTTTTGGGATTTGATTGGCAACCCGAATAGGTAACTATTAGTTTGTTTGAAACAATAGAAACTACTAGGCAAACATTAGCCCACAAATTTGACAAAATTACTTGATCAATATGGGTTAAGAAACAAAATCATGGCCTATGTTAAAAATGAGGGTTCAAATTTAAATGCTATGACAATTGTTTTGAAATCTGTTGTAAAATGTGAAATCCTTGGTTTAGATGAAATTTTATAGGGTTCTTGTTTTGGTCATGTTTTTTCCAAAGCATGTTAATATGCTACTACTAACAATGTTTTTTGTAGGAATTTCAAGTTTGTTTCAATCAAGTTGCCTAATTAAATTTGCATAAATGTATAATTTGGCCTTAAAATTTTGGAAAAGGTAGACAAGAATGGAACAAGGCTTGTTCACATTCAAAGCTACCTCAAAGAAAATCAAATACTCCAATGAAGACAAGGTGATTATTTAATTTATTGCAATTTTTTTGCATAATTATTATCTTTTCTGTTTCTTATTGATTTGTTTTAGTTAAATGTTTTAACATTGTAATCTTAAATTTGTTTCCAAATTTGCCACCAAAATCATTATGTTTCAGGAAACCTTATAATTCAAGGATGTTGTTATTCTTTGTTATAGTTGGTAGAATATTGTTAGAATAAATGGAAGAATGCCTCTTCTTCTTACTTGGCACATTTCTAAAATAATTGTGGATTCCTTATCTCCTATTATGAGTGCTTGTGTTTTGAACCAATTTAGCAGCCATTAATTTTCTAATGCATTAGAGTTTGCCATTATTATGTGTTTAAAATGTAGGGAAGAAATTACAAACCCATCTACATGGGCTATCGATTTGATTAATGATGGTTTTTGGATAGCTTTTGAGTTGTCTTTGTTTGCTTGTTTGCTTCCAACATCAGAAGAGAAGTTTGTGGAGTTTTGGATTCTTTTCTTTCTTTTTAAAGAAGATTTGAAAAAAGAAAAGCTCATAACATGTCTTTGATGCTAGACCTTAGATTCAAAAACCTTTGTTTAGTATATACTTTTGTTGACTGAAAAGAAGGTGTAAGTATTGTGGATAAATATGATAGGAAAACTTTATATCCTATGCTTTTGAAATGTTATCATCATTTGCATCCAATGATAGAATCTATCGGATGTGTAGATCAAACAAGTGATGAAGATTCTAATTTGGAAATTTTCACCAAACTACATTCACAAATGAACCATCAAATGAACTTGTCACCGAGGAATTATTGATTTTCAAATGTTGCCAAATGAATACCAATTAAAACATCAAGTGTCCTCTTCAATGTTGGGAAACATGAAGTTATGTTTCCTACTGTTGATTTTTTGGCCCATCAAATCTTAGGCATTGTAAGGTCGTAATTGAAATAGAAATATTTTTTTCTTTAATGGGCATACTTACAAACCTAAGGATATGTCATTTACAATTAGAAAGCTTAGAAAATTTGATTTTTGTTAACAAAAATTGGCCAAGTGATCCTAGAGATAAATGTAAACCACCTTCCAATTGAATAGAGTTAATTCAAACAAATTTAAGTTTTGAAGAGGAATTAAAAGAATTTGAAGGCTCATTTGAATGAGATGAAATAGTGGACATATAAAATGTTGAAAATTAAATAAACTTTTTTTGCATAATTTTGTTATTTTTAAACATTAAAGAGTTAACATTTGAGATAATAAAAATAATAATAAAATGTATGTGAAAACCGGCTTTGAAAACCAATTGGTATAAAATGTCTGAAAACCAGCGCTTTGAAACCTGGGTGATTTTTTTCTTCGCATGGGCCTTTAAAAGATGAAAAAAAAATTTGAAAAAAGAACCGGGTCAAGTCTTTCAAAACATTCTAATACCCGGACCGACTGATTCTTAAAAAAACACTAGAGAACGGCCCAACACTTGTCTATATCTCTTTTTCACGAAGTTTCTAGCAATGGAGGTGGGTACGTGGGTCTGTAGGTGAGACACTAAATACCCACCTCCTCCCCCCACCCCCCAATCGATCTCTGTCCGTCGTGTTTTCCTTGTCTTCTTTCACATGTTTTTTGGGCCCTGCATGGTTCTGCATAAAACCACGCAGCACCATTTTACATGTTCTTTTATTCAGCAAAAGAACTTGTCAATGTTCTTCATATTTTAAGTCAAACCCTGCGGCAGAACCGCAGGGCTGCACTGTCAGGCCCAGAAAGGGCGCCGGACAGTGCTTGATGGGGGGGTATTTGGCGTCTTGCGGTCTGTTGGGGAGCCCCCAAAAAAGGGTATAATACGGTACAGAGGACTCAGACAGACAGACAGACATCATAGATTTTTATCACACTAGTGGGTGCCCGTGGCCGAAGGCCACTGTGAAGCCCCTGTGTGAAATCCAGGTTTCAAAATTGAGATCCCACATCCTGAAAATCACGTCCTAAAAGTTTTCAGGTTTCGGTCTTGGAAACCGAAAACCATGTCCTAAAAGTTTTCAGGTTTCGGTCCTGAAAACCATAATAAGTCCTGGGC
>Ga0209208_10003593_pt1 | contig 22183 bp, 14 predicted proteins | sample S1TSphfallax_3_FD_187694 | JGI IMG/M metagenome (GOLD analysis project Ga0209208, IMG submission 187694) | Host-associated microbial communities from peat moss isolated from Minnesota, USA - S1T2_Fd - Sphagnum fallax MG (SPAdes) (version 2) | ecosystem: Host-associated > Plants > Peat moss >...
TGTTGCCTTCTTTGCTACGTTGCGCTGTAGCACCACAAGAACATAGCAAAGAAGAACAAACAAAATAAACAAAACAAACAAACGAGAAAAAAAAGTAAAAATGCTTACCTGGGTCCCGCTTTGGCTCCAGCCACAGCTCCCCTGCTCCAAGCTCCTGCTCCAACAGGTCGGGTTCTAGCTCCAAGTTCGCTCCCGCTTGATGTCTCTGGAGCTCTGGCAATGGAGTGAGGGGGGGAGGGGTTGGTAGGTGGTAGGTAGAGGGGGGAAAATTTTGGGGTAGAGAAGAGGTGGGAAAAAAAAATCCATGCGGGCAGGGAGGATGGGATTTTTGTTCATCCGCAAAACGGCTTCAACGGGCTCATCCTGAACTGGTGCATTGGTGGCTGCTGGTTCACTCCAGGCCTTTCATTCCACTACCTGTAAATATTTTGAATTGATACATGCTATAACTTCAGCTTTTTTTGTACAGAGGGTAGAAACATATCAACCCACCATGGGAAAAGGATTTACAAAAGTTGTCTGCAAAGCTGAAAAACAAAGAAGTAAGTTCTCAGTTATCCTGATAAAGGTAGGTAATACCCATTTTAAAAAATGCCTTTCTTTTCTTTCTTTCATTTTTCTTTTTGGGTTTAGGCGTGTAGTAGGTACAGGTGGATATTTTCATTGGTTGTACAGTTCTAGTAACTAGAAAATTCTCAGTTTCGAGCTATGTATAGGTTGCTAGAACCAGATCCAGTTTGGAATCAGACTCAGTTTTTTTTAAAGAAAAAGAACTGAGAACTGAGAGTCTTGAAATGTGAAGAATGCGACTGGGGGATTCTTTTAAATTAAAAAAGAAATTGGAACTGGGACCAGATGTTCTCTTCAAAAGTAAGAAGTAAGAACAGGACAACACTGGTCATTTCTGGGTGGGGTCAGGGTATGATTAACACTGTACGTTGGTAAACATGGATATTGGCCCAACAGAGGGGCTGTGGGTGGGGAATGGGGATGCCCAAACAAGACTCAAAGTTGAAAATCATACAAACTCATCTACTTTTACGCCAAATTCATATACGTACACAAAAAGGAGGCAGCAATCATCTCGGCTCTTGACCAGCAAACCCCAATTATAAAAATTCTCACAGTCAACTTCCCAACAGACACCTGCTGCATGAGCTACATTGATGCTACTATGAAGGTACTTCTGAAGTCTATGGACTCCTCCCTTCCTTCAGCCGGGATGAGCATTTTTTTCATGGCGAAACTTCCCCAGAAAGCGAAAAGAAAATTCGAAAATGATGTGATTTTTGGAAGGTTTCAATCGCCAAAAGTGAGGAAAAATGATAAAAATGGCCATATTTCTATAGTTGGTTTTCAGTGTCTATCCATGAGGATAGAAGTTTGATTTTAGAAAATTTTACTTCAGATCTGGTTTATAGCCAAATTTGGCTAAATCTTCCTAGAGATGACCGGTACCTAGGCTACATGTAAAAATACCTTAAAAAACACTGGCCGGGACAAGACAGGGGCGGCAATGTGCCTGTTTTTGAGGAACCGATGTAGCCACAGCCATGAGGGTAATGTGACTGCAATGCACCAGTTAGTACTTCTACGATTTTGGTATAAGAGATGTAAAAGTGGGGTCATCCACGCGGCGCCGCAACAACTTTCCTCACTGCCTAACGTTCGTGCAGTTTTAGCGTCGGAACTCAGAATGAATGGAGTAAGTCACACGTATACGCATTGCATGGCCACCACAGCAGGAGAGAGAATTTCGGCACAAAGGAATAAAACGGAGGAAAGAATTTTGCGCAGTCGTATCGAGAAAGATCGAGAGCTGCACACGCAATAGAAGAAGCAAATTCCACAAACGAAAAAACCTCCAATAAATATCGTAGTGTATCTGGACGCACCCGTACAGAGCGGAAGAACCCGAAGGGTATTTCGGAAAACAGAACGGGCTCCTATAATTCGGACAGAAGATGACACAAAAGCATCAAAGGAAACAATTTGCGCAGCGCTCATATAGAGAGAAGTAAGATCGAGAGATAGAAGCACACACTGGGCTGAACTGGAATCTTCAAGTGGATCAAGCGCTACTCGTCAAACCGACGTTGTATCCACGCACGCACTACGCCAACATCTGATTTGTAACTATGGTAAATTCATGGCATCCATTCTTGTGGTGCCGGATAATGTGTCTCCAGAGACGTTAATTTCTAGTGTCCAACATAATATGACCTCGAATTAGTTTTCATGAATCTTCCGTATACTCCGGGAAGACTTACCTTCATATTGACTCGGCCAGTTCGTGGGACGTTATCATTCTTCCGAGAGAGAGATATCAGTCGATGTTGATTGCAGTCGTTGGACTAGAAGTTGGAAGTTTCTAGCGCGCGTCGTTCTAGGCATTGGGTTATAGTATATGGGTGGTGAAGATGGAGTGCAGTATTTTCTCTAGCTCTCGACAAGGAGCTCTCGGATGATTCCCTTGTGGGAAAATTGTGTAACTTTCCCTCAAAGAATAGACTGAAAACGCAAGAAACAGGGAATTGTGCAACACAGGGAGTTTTGCAACATTCCCAGGGAGCCTCACAGGAAAGTTCATTATGTCATCTAGAAGGTTACTGTGAACCAATGTCAAGGGGGAAGGTAGTAAACTTTTTCCTGGTTGGAAACCATCCACTGGGGGAAACGAATTTTCCCTTTGACATCGGTTCTTAGGGGAAATTCTAACAGGGATAACTGAGAGCTTTCCCACATTGCACACAGGGAGTTGCACGAAAACAAATTTGCATGACAGGGAAAATAAAACTGGAATTTCGGATCAGGTGCAGGGAGTAGAGGAGTATGAGCAGGTGAGAGCGGAGTTGCTGCGGGTATTGAATAGCAGAAGGAAGAAACAAGGTCAGTTAGCTTAACATAAACCTGTTTAACAAGAGCAGTTTTATTGCACGGTTGGATGTAATCTATAAGTTGTACAGACAAACCAGAGAGCTTATATAGCTTCGATGTAGACCTGGAGTTTCACCACCATACTCTGACCTACTTTTTGCGTTTTTCTTTTTGTTGCAGTACCACTGCAGGTTTATCCAGCGAACCCACACAAACCCTACTGTCAGCAAGAAGCTTCTTCATCAAATTCATTGGTATGTTAACGGATGAATCGGATCCTGCCTCCTCGCATTCCAGCAGCGGCATATAATGACAATACTATGAGAGTCGTAGGTAGTAGCCAGAAAGCCCAGTTCTTTCGTCTTGATTGCGTAGAAATTTAAACTTTTGATTTCACGTGCAGGTTGTCGGACTGTGTCCCAAAGGAGATTGCTGTGACAATGAGCAGGATCTTGAAGAGGAGAACCTCATCTTAACCACTGAGGCAAGTTCCATACCGTACGCCTTGTCTTAAATCAAAGCTTACATTTCCTTTCACCCACTTGCGTTGTTGCAACCTTTTATTTTGTTTTGGCAAATAAGATGATCTTACTGCAAGAAAGTGTTGTTGCAACTTTCGTCACTACAGTCTCGTGCACAATTTGGTACAGTGATTGGAATTGTACGTCTTCAATGCCTCCAGAACTTTTTAAGTTCAATATGGTGTGTCGCTTGCATTGATGTGCAGGAAGGGGAGCAAGGACGGGTGCCGCTGTTAATAATCAGGCCAAAGACGTCTAACAAGGTGACGGCACGAAGGCCGACGGTGGTGTGTCTGCACAGCACTGGGGTTAGCAAGGAGACAATGAGGCCCTTCATGGAGGTAGGCAAATTACTTTTGACTACACCACAGATCTCTGTTTTGCACGTGGTATCTTGGTCTATTTTTATTCGCTAAAGTAGTCTGTACAGTGACAGGTATTGCTTTGATAGGCCTCTGTGAAGAGCTATAGACAAGGTAAGTTACAATAAGGTAAGTTACAACAAATTAAACGCATCTCAGGCGAGTCTTGACAGGAGGTTATCTCTTATCTCTCCCCCCTCTTCTTCAATGAACTTCAGAGCGCTTATCATTTGGTACCTCGCATGGGTTTGCCCAGAATCTTGTGGTTCATGTTCAGATATTCTGCACAAAACAAAAGGTTTGATACGTTTTACAACTCATCATGAGATTTGAACCCATCACCATAATGAATTATTCGCCTACTTTTTGGTCCTTGAAACAACTTCCCCCAAATTTGTATTTATTTTTCACTTTTTGGTTATCAATCAAACCCTATGACAAAACTGTGCAGACATCGCAGTCCTTTTTCTGACACCCGGCAAAGTTCGATTTAGGGAGGGAGAGGGGGGAAGCATGTTTAGCGTTCTCTCTGCAAGGTTGGTCGTACTCATTAGAGGGCCCCCCACCTTAATATTTTGGAAGACCCTGCCCTAATTGTTCATGAGTAGGTCAGACTTCCCTTGATGTATTGGTCAACACATATGATAAGAGATTTTCACATGTCATTGAGTTTTCATTTTCATTTTCCATTTCTATTGCTTAATTTATGTTCATTGTCATCTTTTTTAATTTTTGTAGTCTCTTTCTTTATTTAACCCATTTTATTGCATTTCCATCGTTTTCAGCTTTGATTTTCATCATCATTAATATTGGATTTCAACTTTTCAAAAAGTTCATTTTTCACCTTTCATTTCATCCACTATCATTCTTGATTATCAATCTTTCTAGTCCAGTCCATAAATCTTTTTTCCTTGCCCATATACGATTAATTATCTTTTTCCACTAGTTCAACTATTACGCACATAGAATCTACTGTTGAGCTTCCACCTTTGTGAACTCCATTTGCATCCATTAGACTTTGCAACTTGTTTGACACACAAATCCACCATGACCAGTTAAGGTATCATTACTTGAAAATAAAAGCTAAATCTAAAATGTTAAATGGGATTTGCATACTCATGAGTGCCAAAACCCAGTCATGGTGCTTTTAGTCTTAACAAAAAAAAGTGCCAATGATGTGGTTCTTCCATGGTGCGGTGGAGTTCATTCCAGTTTTCCCCTGAGCAAATCTGCACGTCTGTGGGCAGTACCTACTGCAGGGTGAAGGTTCCGTGAAATTGCATGTACAGCAGCATGAGGTTTCATGGCGCTCGAGTGTTACACCTTTGCCATGCCTTTTTTCCTTGCTGAGTTTTTCTTGCTTGGATTTTTGGCTTGGTGAACCACTAAAACGTACCCAGGCCCAAGACCCTAGATTTTGTCATGGTTTTCTTTTTTGAGAAGCACAACAGCAGACCCGACCTGACAAGCCGTTGGCACCCCCAAAGTCAAGCTCATTGGCAGAGGGCCTGCAGGAGTTTCACCTGCACAGCACTGGGTTTGAAACCCAGGACTAATTGTGGGGTTTATAACTTTATACCCCTGGGGATTTGTCATGGTTTTTGACATTTGATTATTTGACAGGCTTATGCTTCTTCGGGCTATGTGACTGTAGCAATCGACGCTCGTCATCATGGGGATCGGGGACATGCCCCTCATGCCTACGCTGAAGTAAGCTGAAGTTTCCACACTTTTGTTCGAATTTTGCAACATAGCCAGCTGCTATGGTATTTTGAATGGTATAGAGTGGACGTGATCACGTTTTTCAAGCTGATGAGCGAAGGATACCGATGTATGGGAACAGGCATTAGTTGCTGCATGGGAAACGGGCGAGGAAATGCCTTTCATATTTGATACAGTAAGTTTGAAGAACCAGCATTGTTATGATACTCTGTATCTAGCTCCAATGTCAGCATTTTGTTATGACTGAGTTTTGGAGTTTTTGGTGTTAAACTTTCTCAGGTATGGGACATCATTAAGGTAATGGATTATTTGACTACAAGGCCTGATATTGATCCGGCACACATTGGAATGATGGGAATTTCACTTGGAGGTTTGTTGTCCCGCCCTTAAGACATTCGGTGTAGTATCTTCTTTGATCTGTGCAGAGATGAGCAGATGGGTTTGACAGGGTGCTCATTTCCTCCATGATTGTAGTTTTGGAGCTTATAACAGCTTATGCAGTTCTTTGACTAGCTAGAATTTCTACAGGAAAGCCCAGTTGTATGCTCCCAACACCCAGTTTGTAGAGCATATGGGAATCATCTAAAGATTAGGTTCACATTTGTATTTCAATGAGTTATTTGAGTCTGCTTGAAGGTAATGGCCACATATGTGTGAATTGGCTTGGAAACACAAGAAACTGATGTTGCTTCATAATACAGGAATGAACACATGGTTTGCAGCAGCTGCAGATCCACGAATTGCTGTGGCTGTCGCCCTGATTGGTGTACAGGTAGCCATATTGATTCACATATCCTGCAATTGTCGATAGAGTTGTCCATAGACATTAATTTTACTAGTTTTAATCATGAACATTGTGAGGATGTAAGTAGAGACCAACAATCATGGAATGAGATTGCACTTCCCACCTCAAAACATGTCATAATTTTACTGTTCTATGTCCTTAATTTAGCTTTGTTCTGTAATGTCAGGGCTTCATCAACTTTCTAAATGAACTTGAAGTACCTCTATGTGAGTTAGATATGTGAACACTATTGAGATGTTTGGAAGCATCACAATTCTGATCTTACCCTGCTGGATATTAGTCTTTTGGATGGGCCATCAGTAAGGAGCAATGGCATGCACGGGTGGCCACCATTCCATACCCATTTCAGGGTGAGTGACGATACATTTATGTGCATCTGATAATGTTTACACTTTGAATATTGTTTGCTCTGCCTCCACTAATTGATTGCATCATGTTTCTTTAGGGTTGAAGTGAGTATTATTCAAGTAGATTGGATACTTTTGTGATTCCTGTCTCTCTCAACTTTCAATATCACATCCTTGACGTTAAGATGTAGCATGGGGATGGGGTTCTGTAACAGCTGCAGCACAAGATTTCGGTAGAGAGACCATTGATACTGAGATTGTGGCTGCTGTAAATTTTTTGCTGTCCCTCTCATATTATTAATGTTTGCATATTCAGAAATTCATGTCAGATGGTGTTGGATTTGATGACTGCCAAATCTGCATTTTGTGGCCATTTGCCAACATGTAAACTACCACATAGCAGCTGATTTGTGCTGTAGGCTGCAGGTTTGGGAAAGAATTGCACCTGGTATAATGGACAAGCTTGATTCTCCTCACACCATTCCAGCCATTGCACCTCGCCCTCTTCTTATATGCAATGGTTTGTTTCTGATTTTGGAATGGAGCTTTTGAATTTAGGCATCCAAATTTTCTGGCCCATGAATTGCCTCTGAGATGGGTTTTGCAACATGTTAGTTGAAATGCACATTGGGGTTTGGACTTCTTCTCTCACACTGCAAAGTTTATTTGCTGTATGACACTTGGAATATCACAGAAAATGGAAATCTCTGAAATCTGTAGTGAAACTTTGCAGATAGAATCCCTAATAGTATAAATCAATGCTTCAAACAGTTTTATTGTGGAAGGGGCAGACAGGGCCCAGTTAAAGCTCAAGACCTGATTGTGAAATTTTGCATGGAATGGAGCATCATCTAATTTTGTATACTGTCCCTGTACTAGGTGCATGTATTGTGTCTTCTTGGATGATGTCTCTTGAAGAGGCTAGGATTTGGAGCTGGGTACTAACCATAAGGCAATGTAACTGCAGGGAAAGATGATCCTAGATGCCCGGTGGGAGGCCTGGAGAGAGTCTTGAACAAAACAATGGAAGTATATGCTAGCATGGGGGTGCCCCATCACTTCAAGGTACAACTGCAGTTTCACACAGAGTGTTCTCTCGATTACAATTTACGATCACAGGATTTGCTAGTCTCTGAACAAGCTAACTCTGTGATGCACTGGAATGTGGTTGGTGCAGTTCATAGCAGAGGAAGGAATCGAACATGCCATTACACAGACTATGGTGGAGGAAGCAATGTCTTGGTTCAACAAATTTTTATATACTGGTCAGAACAAGTTAGTATATTAGCACACTGATTTTGCAACACAAGTCTGCCTGATGAATCCTCAAGGTTTTGGGAAGATTACTCATAGCTCAGGTCTTGTACGTGATCACCAATTCTCTGCCTGTTTGATTTCAGGATGTTAGGATGAAATTTCATTCAATTCTAACTTTCATCCCTCTGGAGAGTTACATGCTACATCTAGCTGTTAATATTCAGATCCATTTTAGTCTAGTCTCTCCTCAAAAGTAGAGAACTTGTTTTGAATAATAGTTTTCAAAATGAAGTTAGTGGATAGTCATAGTAACTTCTTGCTGCTATTTGTGATTAAGGTCATCTTGGCTGAGTCCTGACACTTCATCAGCAATCTCATAAGGTTATGACTGTACTCATGTTGTCTATTATCTTCAGATTGTCAATGTTGTGATTTCTCAACAATTTCATACTACATAGATATATTGACCAAGATTATATGTCATAAGATCACTCTAACATAACTTGTTTCACTACTCTGCAATTATGCGGCCTGGAGAGTGGTGATTAAGTGCAGTGCCCATGCCCAACTGAACACCTACAAACTGAGAAGTTCATCATACTACATGATTCCTTCAGCAACCTCCTCCGTTCCCTGCAATGTTCTGTTAACACGGATCTCTTTCTTGCTCTGTGACTAGGTTCAGCCCCATCATTGGATTTACTTGTCTCAAAGCCCATCCCTGAGTCTTCAGATCACAACCAGTTGACAAGTTGAAGACAACCCAGCAACTATGGAAAAGGAGGGGCATAAGTACCAATTTGCAGAAGACTTACACTAACAAAGCCAAACACAAACTTTGAGCAGATTGGAAGTTAAGAAGTTGAGCTTCTTGTACTCAAGCTCTGGAATATCTGCCATCCACAAACGAAAAATTCCTACATAAAATATTTACTCCATTGTGAAGGAGAGAACGGCTGAGAATCCACCAAAAATTCCATTGACTTCAATAATAGATGACAACGAAAAAGCATTAAATGCATCACTCCCCCTTCAGCTTAAAACCAATTGTAGAGTCTTCACTTTTTAAGAAAATAGTCAATGAAGTCAAATGGGACAGTCATTTTCATTCATTTTTGTTCAATGGATCAAAATTTCAGAATATCACTTGTCATAGAATGTTACGAGAGTATGAGACCCTTTGAAAGCTTAATTTCATAGCCCTGTATTATTCAGGGTGGGGGCAATTGGTTTTCATGCAACATGGCAAAATTGTGAGAAGAACTTGTTTTGAGTTTGGATCAATATATGTTTTTTGATGTGTTCGTTTTTGTTTTGATAGTGCATTTACACGTGTGTCGATTCATTTGTTTGTTTTTCCACTTAGTGATTATGAGACTAATTACAAGGTTACTTGAGGTGGGTTGGATGATTTCTTGGAGTGGGGAGAGTCAATGTGGGCAGTTTGCATGTGTGTACGTTATGAAGATTGTGCAAATGTAATGTACACCATAAATAAAACTAATTCCTTGAATCCACTAGCTGAATATGTGGAATTATGTTTTTTTGTGTATATTGTTTTGTAAGTTACATTTTCATTGGGGCTGGTTCAACCACATTGCATAGCTACCTCCACAATCATATCAAAATTGAACAAAGGTAATGACATTATTCAAACCTTATCAGCTTTGTATATATATTAGTAATGTGCATCAATCATAAGGCATTAATGAGTACATTAATGAGTTCTATTGTACACTTCCATATCTGCAATTTGCCCCTTTCCCAAGAAAGTCAGTTATATTAAGTCGCTGTAGCCTGTGACTCCAAAGAGTTCTTGCCCTTTTTATCTCAGTTCATCATAATGTTATGTAACGAAAATGGAGACCAGCTTCTTGTACTCTCACCCATGCAGAGTATACATGCAAATGCTGCTCATTTTAACTTCCATGCATCTGATTTTCGCTCAGACCGCACAGAGACTTGCAATGCAGGATTTATAACAGCTAGCAGGTCACATACCAGCTGTGATACACAAGTTATTCATTTAGTTCAAACAAAAGACCATTTCCACTTTTAGAATTCATAGCAAATGTAGTGGCGAGCTCCTTTACTCCTGATATCAAAAACAAGAAATCACATAAGGATGCATCAAGCGGCAATTTATGAGAGTTGTCCATATAGTTTGGGCCCCAATTTGACCCTGTAATCCCTGTTTTATCCCCAATTTGAGTGTAGCTATAAAGTGTTAAAAACTGGGCACCGTTTAATGAAACTGGGTATTAATTCACAAGATTTGCAGGATTCTATTTTGACAAGACTTGATTTAATGAAGAACAGCAGCAGCAGTGAAGACAAAGGTAAGGCAAATCTAAGACTTGGGGTGAAACTCCTCTGAGGATCAATTTAAGGTGAAAGAACTAGTCTGATCCCCTCTTTTTTCTTGTGTAATGTTTTCATCTTGACTTTTGATTTCATCCCCAGTTTTGCCAAAACTGGGGGCCACTACCCCCAGTTTGGGGTACTTTATGGATAACTCTATTTTTGAAACAGAAAACGGCACAAGTTCAAAAACCTCCATTCTGCTGTATGCGAAACACAGCTGAAGTCCTCTACCCAGTAGATTCTCATCTGTAGCCTTAAAAACAGACTACCACACCTGTCGCCCACACCTGTGGTATATATATATGTGCCATGATGGGAAGGACAAAATGATGCATTAAAAACAAAAGACAGTGCCATTTGAGGAAAGTAGACATCTCAATGTTCTTCCATTGCGTTACCTTTTCCCTTACAGTGCGCTCTTTTCTTAATGCCCTCAAAATTCCCCTCTTCAGTGTGGCATGACTTCTCACTCCTTTCTAAGTTCTATCCGGTCTACCACAGGTTTATTGAACCAACTGTAACCTGAAACAGTGTCAAAATTTTCTTTGGATGAGCATGGATGGGAAATTGAAACCCTAATTCTGGATGGGGCAGATGATGACAAATATTGAGTGGTTATTCATCATCAAGAAGCGTGGATGCCAAAAGTTTGATGTCTTGTGTTTTTTATTATGTTTGGGTGTTGTTTGTTTGTTTGCAGGTTAATGTGTTTGATGGGTTTGTTTGATGGTTGTTTTTCAATGGAGTAGTAGGAATGCACTGGTTTCAGTGATGAAGCCGATTCCTTGCTACATTGTTGATGTACTTTATGGGGAATGTGAATCGCGTCTCTTGGTGATGGTAGGTGTTGTGGTTTTTGGGGGGCGGATGCATGGTGTAGAGAAGAGGTTATAGAGGAGAGGTTATAAGATTCTGGTTACAAAGGGGGAAAGCTAGATTGAGAGAGTTAAGTTCTACTTCCAAATTAGTGAAATTGCATTGTTCTGGTTTGGTGTGTTTTAGTGTGGTGTGCTAAACAGCTGGGGAAGAATGTCCCTCTATTGAATTTTTATACCTTCCTTTGAGCAAATTCTTTTGCTGTGCTATGAACTTCAAGCAGGGTGCAAAAAGTTTAGTATTAAAAGTTCAAGATCTATCAAAGGAAAGTGATGATAGAGTCTAGAAATCTCATAAGCAGGCATGATGGCAATCTTCATTTTGTTGTAAGGTCTTATGGGTTTTGTGGGTAATTGTCCAACAATTTATTTTGGATAAGAATACTAGTGATGTCATTGGAGCTCTGAGGAAAGTGAAAAGTTAAGGGCAATTGTGGGTTATGAAAAACAAATCTTACAATGTCTAGTTTCATATTCTTCTCTGTTCCACTTCCAAAGGGAGGAATCTGATGAAAATGGGAAATTAGTCAATCATTATGTTGTTGTTACAAATAAGCTATGACATTCATGCCTAGTTGGCTCTTGAGAGGAGATCAAGAGTGATCTAATGCTTTGAGTCCTTCGTCTTTGTGTTGTATTTTTAAGCAACAGAACTAAAAGGTTAGCAACTTGGAGATGTATACATGTTACTCCATTCATTGATTTGTTGTGTAACCATTAAGTTGGCAAACTTTGATTCTTTTATAGAGGGTTTGAATCAAGTCACCCCTCCCCTTTTTTGGTGACACAACACTTATTTCTTACTCATTTGGCTAAGGTTGCTCATCATGACTACTCTCCTACTTTGTTGCACCAAATTGGTCATAATTTGGCATATCTTCCATGTTATTTTCACCTTTGGCCCACATCACCTATGCATCATGCACTTCCTCCTTACTTGCATGTCTATCCTGTATGTTCATCTACCCTTCTTTTAAGGTTTTGGTGTTTTGCTCAGCTATCTCACCCTTCACCCTCTTTACCCACCCACACCTTCTGGATTTGGCATTTATGTAAAAACTGCACAGTTTTGTTTCATGTTATCACAGTATCCTTACATAGCATAACATGCTGACCACTGAGGTAGGCATTTCATTTTTTGAAAATCCCATCATCATTTTTTACTTTTTTTTCTGTGATACTTGTCAAGCATTCAGCAGGTATCACAATTTATATATATTTTAAAACCACTCTGCAAACCCTTATAGACAAGCTTTACAGGAATGAGGCTGACACTCAGACTTTACCCTACACAAAATTTGCTACTGATCTTATTTGATTCCATCACTCAAATTTCAAACCTTTTGGGGGGTGGGGGGGGGGAGGAGAGTCATTTACTTACTACGATTTACTTACCAGATAAAGGGTCAGGTCCAAATTTCTGGAATTGGACCAAACTGATGTGGATACCTAACTTTATATTGGGCTTGGCAGGTACATTTTGTTTTTGACCCACCCACTACATGGCCTGAATGGTATAAAAAAATGTTATATACCAAGACCTGAGGTTAGGTGAGAAAACCTTCAAGTTTAAATCTTGATGAATACATGTTTGCTCCAGTGGTGCACCTAGTATGTTCTTTTTTTAATACCTATAGCAGCATGAGCAACTTTGTTATGAATGTGAGACTGATACATCAATATATTTTGGGCTGGTTATAAGTCTTAAGCATTGGCATTTATTTTCTTTAAAAGGGGGCATATATGAGCAATGGTATGATATATATGCAATGGTATGACATTTCTACTGATCACCATACACAGAACAAAACGCCAGGAGCCTTCATAAGGGCAATTTGTTGTAAGAACATTGCTGCAATTCTACAGCCATAATGTAGGACATTGAAGGAGCCACACCCTATTCCAACATATCCACAAAAGCCTTATGTCATACCAAACTCACAACCTCTCCCAACCTTCTGCAAAATCTCACAGCGAGACTCTGTAACAGCTTGTGGATGTTAACCCTCCTCCTCGTCATGTACATGTACAACCACACAACTTTCACTATCTGTCTGCTTGGCAACTCGCATGTAACCTCTTTGACTAGCTGCAAAGTATCCATACACCTTACTGTTAGTAGCTACTATGTTCAGTTTTATTACTTCATTACCTCGAAAACGATATACCCTTAAATATTTAGGAAATGTTTTTCCAGCCAACTCCATTGCCCCAAGGGCAGAGGAAAAAGGCACCTCCCAATATTCAAATACACAAAACATGGACTTCATCATGTTTTCTACCTACCTACCTACCTACCTTCTGAGACCAATTCTTTACATTTCCTCGCCACACGCTAAATGAAATAGTTGGAACTAAAGAAGTCATGACACGTCGCGGAGAGCCTTCCTCGCGCACGTCTGCAAGCTTTCGGCTTCTTGTAAGGGTTGTGCTTGTGGACGTCAGGGAAGCCCCATTCGGTGCATTCTCTTATAAATTCTACCTTCCGAAATACCTTTGACACGGATCTTTATGGGGTTCACGTTACCATTATCCCGTTCCACTTTGAGTTCTTGACACTTCTTCCAGGCCAGAGAGCCGAGCCGCTTCCAACGGCTTGTTGATTGTACTCCCCTAAACAGTCCAATGACCCCGAGCTCCAACACCGAACAAATGTCTTTAGTCTAGGGTAGTGGCTACTTTGCGAATGGCTTTCGCTACAAATCTAGCTGCGTGGTCAACCTCTGAAGATTCAAGTGCTGAATGTTGAAGGGTGAACAGATATTGGCGTCCTTCTTATGCCTCTTTGTCGTCTTTGAGTTTCGGTTGTCCTAGACTCCTAGTAGGCTACAATTTGCTACTCGTCGTGAGTAGAAACTTTCTGTCTTTAAGCACATACTGTTTCCCTCTTGAACTCGGTAAGCTTATCATCCTGACTGCAGAACTAATTGACAAGCAGAGCGATAAAATGCTTGTAGTTGAAAATTGAAACTTGTGATCCCTTGTGATCATCTGGTTTTCGCAATCATCATCATCAAGCCAATATACCCCTCTGGATATGACAAGTTATTGCAATCTCTTGCAAGTGATTATAAGTTACTTGTATCAATTCAATTTTCCACAAGTTGCATGCTGCACGTTACTACTCAAAAGGGCAACCCAGATCTAGTGGGGAACAGGGAATCGATCAACCCACCATACAAAGGGCTGAGGTTTAAGCACCCATATTGTTGGCCCGGTTATGACTTAGACTATTCAACTATGTAAAGAACTGGAAAGATTTCATTTTCAGTTTTTTTTTTCTTACCGTTTTTCATTATTTATTTCACTCTAAAGCATTGATTGTCACACTAAGTTCACCATTTGTTGTTTCGCTTCGCTTCTTTTTTCTTCTTTTGTGCATCGCTTTACATGCAACTCCATCATTTCTTGCTTTTTTGTTTGTCTATGTTTTTTGCAGGTCTACAAAGTAATACAAGAGGCTAAAGTGGCTCACTCCAACGCTCTGAATTTTCTTTTGTTTCTTATTGTTTCTTTTTGGACTCTCTTCTGGTTGTATCTGCAGGTTGGAGATGTCTACAACATTGCCCCTCTCTGCTTGTTTTTCTTTGTTTTGTAGAAGTGTTCTATTGTTCTGTTGTTATTGTTCTTTTTTTCTTTTGGAGTGTTCCATTGTCCTGGCTCTTATAGTTTTTGTTTCAATTTGTCTACTACTTTGCCCTCCATGGTTCAATGCATCATTCATTGTTAGAGTCCCTTGCAACATATTGGTCCACACTTTAGAAATTCGCCTTGTAATGGTAATGTTTTGCCTTAGTGACAAAAGCTTGACAATCTAGAGGTCCATTATCCTACTGAATTTGTTGAAGAATAGTGGTATTGTAGAGCTATTGACTAAGCCTAGATCTAAGCTTCAAGGAAGAGAGAACGAGGGGTTTTGTTGAAATTTTTAATAAAAGAAAAGAAATATGTCTGTAAAGAAAATGAAAAAATTTCTTAAAGGAAAAATGAGGAACAAGTATTTTAAGAAACTTGTAAGTGCAAGTGCCAACATGGCGGGATCTTCCACTGGTCATAAGGGTTTAGGGTGCGAAAATTTGCGCCCCAAAACTAAGCGAAATATACGCAGGGAAAATCCTATCAGTTCTTTACATATCTAGAAGAATTGCACTGTTCTTCACGTACATTCTCACAGACCTATGTTAGAAGCCCAAATGGAGGAAATGAATGAATGTAGATAGTGATACAGCCTCTGCTTTTTGCGTGCAATCGGCTGTTCACAATAAATTACACCACAGTTATATAGACTTTGCACTTATCTTGAAGTCCCACTATCCACAATGGCATATGTGTGGTCAGCCTAGGCCCTAGTGTGATGCACGATGTGATGCATGGTGTGCTGAGCAATGTGATGAGATGATAGATGTGTGTGTGTGCTGCCGAGAGTGTGATGTATGAGCAGACATCTGGTGTGATACATGTTGTGACACCCAGTACAAATGGTGGGCAGGTGAATGTGCAAATGAGATGGCAGATACACTGAAAGATAGAGGTCTAGAGATCTTCATACTGGCAGGACAGAGCAACATGTCTGGGAGAGGTGGAATGCAACTTAAGGAAGCAGCTGATGGCTATAAATACATGATGTGGGATGGCGTTGTACCAGAGGAGTGTAATGCAGAACCAGGCTCTATCCTCAGGTTAACAGCAAGTCTAGAGTGGGAAGAAGCTCATGAACCTTTACATTATGACATTGACCCAGGTGGTTCTTCCTCATGCTCCTCAGAGAAACCTTTCCTTTCTATACATCTCCCATTTCTGATCTTCATGTATTCGATTCGTGGATCGATTCAACTCTATATATCTCACTGAGTTTCTAACTGCCATCTACTAATGCCTAGACGTGAACCTTGCACCAGCAAAACAACTAAATGTTTGCATGATCTGAATCATCAATTCTCAGTTGACAATAGGCAATTTTGGTTTTCAACACAAATTGTTGATCGATAAGCACCACTGATGCAAAGTTGATCGACAAACACTGCTGATGATCCATTAAATATATACTCAGAACTGGATGCTTAAAATTTATCTAAAATTTCAATACGTCGTCTTGTTTAGAAGCTCCATCTGTAATTGACCCAATTGCATGTGCATTGAACAGCTGGACCTATAGGTGTTGGACCAGGCCTGGTGTTCGCAGCATCACTCCTTAGATCTCATGAGGCCAAGTTTGGAAAAGGAACAGCACCAATGATTGGTCTAGTGCCATGTGCAGTTGGAGCTACAAGCATGTCGAAATGGAAGAAAGGCAGTTTTCTTTATAACAAAATGATACTGCGCACAAAGGCAGCAATTCAGAAGGGTGGGACACTAAAAGGTTTGCTATGGTGTCAAGGTGAGAGTGACACCATAAATGAAGAATTAGGTGCTTCATTTGCACTCAAGTTGGCCACATTTTTACAAGATGTGCGCACAAATCTGCAGTCCAACAATTTTCCCATCATCCAGGTAAACCTTTAAATAATGAGAGGTTTAAATTCTTCTTTCACATTTTCTAGGGTTGGAAGTATCTGTTGCATAACTTTGAGCTTAGTGCCAAAATAGCTTCTGTAGTAGAAGGTACCTTCCAGTAATGTGTCAAACCAATGTTCAGGTGGGGATACCATGGGCTCACCATCCGCATCCAAAAATCTTAAAGGAAGTACGGCAGGCACAAATTGCACAGGCCAATGCATCAGAGCACGTCTTTATTGTGGATGCTCTTGGACTCCCATTACAAAGTGACAATGTGCATCTCACAACTGAAGCACAGACCACACTAGGTTTGATGCTCGTTGAGAAGTTCAATAGTGTTACAGATTCATACCTGGTATCATCCCATATGTAGGTGGCATGACATCTGGGTGTTTGTCGTTTCTAACTATATTTCAGAATCACATTTCAAACCTGTCTATAGTGACAATTTCCAGGTTATTAATTTCTTCTAGGAAACAGGATCTCCAAAGGAAATTTTTATGTTATGCATCTCTAAAAGGACATTTCCAAGAAATACCACCCTCTAGTCTCTCCAGTCATCATATCATCCACTATCCCACATTTGTGTCACCTATAGTTTAAGCACCCACTCAAATCAATAGGTTTTGTGTCACCTCATAATTATGCTTTCGATAGTAAATCAAACACATATTTGAATTTTTTCGAGAGGGTCTTCTGTCATATGTTAACAATGTGTGGGAGTTATTTTGTGTTTGGGAAAGTTATGTGTAAGGTAAAGCCCTAGGGTGAGGGCATTCTCAAAATAAGGGGCCTAGGACAAAGCAATAGCCCAGTCCTACCTCACATTTTGGGAATGACCCCCACCACCCATGGGCTTTACTTATTGTGAAGCACCAGGCAAAATTTATCATCAAACAAACCTATGTAGATCACAAGGTGTATGGATGGGAGGGTTCTTATGCCTATTCCTTAATAGTGGGAGTGTTCTTACATCTATAAGTAGGCATAATTTCCTCCTATACTTGAGGAGTAGGCATAATATTCCTCCTAATTCCCAATAAGGAAATTCATGGATATAAGGTGCCTTCCACATATGCTTACAAATTTCCTCGAGTGTTTTACAGATGTTGTTGAATGGTTTTGACATTTTGAATAACACGCTTGCTTGTACCCAAGAGTGTTCCCTATGGGCAAAGTGAAGAAATAAAACTCATCAAATCAAGTAAACTTGCTCAAGGACATTGTTCTACATGTCAAAATTTAACAATGTTTAACTCAAGTGCATCCCTCCTTGCTATCTTGTGACCATCTAGCTTTTGACACTTAGCATGTATATGTCATTTTCTTCCATTTTTTCTTTCTCAACTATCAGTGTTGCTATTGAAAGATAAAAGTCATTATGAGTCCACCTTATGTGAAAGTTACTATCTTCCCACATGCTAGCAAGATTAAAAAGATTTAGGGGGAAGTTTTTTGATGCAATCCATTGAGCAATATCAACACAGTGTTACAACAAGCCCTTTATCAATAGTTTTTTTGCATACCTAGTAAAGGATGGTGACTCCTTTTCTCATTCCTTTTTGCCACATCTCCTACAACAAGTTAGACGTTGAGTATATCCGATATAAAAAGCTCTCTAGTTGGTTCATTTTTCCACAATGATACAAGCTTTGTCCATTTTGCTGTCTATTCTTATGCCTAGTCTATTCCTATTATGAGGTACTCCAAGATGTAAAAGCAAGCAACACATAATCTCTCACATAATCTCTTGCTTACATTCTACCAAGTCTTCCAACCCTATGTGGGTATGCACATTCTAGGAATATTTGTTTCAAGGTTTAAGAGTTTAGGATGTTTGTAACACCATCCAAGAAGCAACATGACCTAATTTGGACTAGACCAAAATTCTTCAAACTATGCCAAGAAGAAGCATTTCCATGATTGTTGATTCAACTTTTAGAATTGTATTTTGTGATTCTCAAAAATTATATTGCTTATGTTGCTAGCCGAATACTTAGGAGTTTTTTAAAAATCATGGATTTGTAAACACTTGTAGGTGGCAAAGGTCCATATCATTGTTGTCCAATTTTTTATTTCAAAATATATTGCAATCTTCCATCTAATTTTATTTTTTTTATTGAACCTTTGAATTGATCTTGAGACCAATTCTTTGGATTTCTAAAACCTTTAGTTTCAATCATCTTCACAAAGAATTTAAAGTCAATTTGGTTTAAGACCAAGTTTGGTTCCATCTCCATTACACATGATTAAACAATTTATTCTTCTATGTAATATTAATTTATTCAACTAATGCACATAGTTCAAGATAGAGATTATGTAATATTGATTATATGTACAACCAATCAAATGCAACAATTTGCCTAAGATGTATGGTCAAGCTTTTTTATATATATAAAGTTATGTCTAACTATCAAAATAACATGAAGTTATATAAAATGCATGCAACATCATCGGTTCATGTCTTAATTTAATTTTAAAAAGAAGTCAATTGTCTACTTAATAAGTTCCAATGGTGGTTTCAACAAAACTCAAAAACTCTAGTCTAAGGACCTAGAATTTGATTTATAACTTGCACATAAACCTATTTAATTCCTAGAACCTACCAACATTAGTCCATACCTATTCCATGTTTTGTTCACATCTATGTACACACAATTTCTCATCAATTTGAACAATTTGGTTATTTATTATTGGTAGGCCTTAATACCACTATAATATAATTGAGCCATGAGCTTTATAACTCAAAAAGGGATAGAACATTTGAAAATGCATGGCAATGTCCCACATGTTGGATCTCTAAAAAGCAAATTTGATTTCCCATAAAAATAAAATAAAATTTAAGTGCATTAAAGACATAACATTCACAAGAAAACTTTGAAGTTAGTTATGTTTTTTAATCGATCCATGACTCTTCACAAAATTGTGTACAATGAAAATAATTGGAGAAAAATGGCATGACACAACTTCTCAAAAAATTGTAGGTCCATTGGCATAATGTAGAACCGGTAATTGCATTGTAAACCCCATGCAATTGCAAGTCCATTAATTAACAACTTAACATGTTTAAACCACATGGGCTATTAGGACACATTTCATTCAAAATTATTCACCCATGTTCCAAAATATTTGTAGATGATGGATAAATTATACCATAGTATCTTTTCAAGTTTGGTGATAATTAAATTATTTTTGGAAATTTTGAGTTTCAAAAAATAATTTGTTTGAAATGTAAAACTTTAAAGAAGTTACAAAAGAAGGAAAAATGCAAAAGTTGGTGGCATTTTAAAAGTTTAATGCTTCAAGCTAATCCAATAATTGACGACATTTATCTATCCTCTAATTTGGTCCAAAACATTATTTTTCCCCATTTTTGCAAAAGGAAGCAATAAACAATGTTGTAAAAGGTTTCATTATGTTTGAAGTTCAAGGTCCAAAGAACCTGCAAAGAAATAACTACTTATATATTACCAAAATGTCATAAACTTAGATTCCGCATTATTGTGCACTACAAATGATAATCAAATGATCAATGGGTGAAAATCCTTTAAGGTGTACCACATAGGATGAAAGGGTCTAGTCATTATTGTAGCTTTTTTTTTACCCTATATTTTGATCCCCATAGAAAATAATGAATTAAAAGTTGTCAAAAAAATTAGAAGGACTATATTTTAGACCATTACAATTCTAAATTCCATCATAATCATCCATAAATGTCTCTTTACATGGTAAAAAAAGACTAGGTAAAAAAATAGAAAAAGGTGATGTCGTCACAAGATTTTGGTACACCTTAAAGAATTTGGACCCCAATTGATGAAAAAAATGAATTAATTTTGTGAAAATTAAATTCCACATGTATGAAAATGTTAAATGAAATTTCATGCACCTTGAATTGAATTTAAATTCAATTTGAATTCTTCAATTTAATTCAATTCAAATAAATTGAATTGAATTTAGATTTTATTTGAATTCCTAAATTGAATTCAAATTCAAATTATAAATTCAACTCAACAATTGGATTAAAATTCAATTCAATTCAAATTCAATTGAAAATAAATGGGATGTAAATTGGTGAAAAAGATAAATAAAATTTGATCATGAATATGGTGTTAGGAAAAAAAATTAAACATAGATCCAAAAAACACCTTTTTCATGCCTCTTTCCTTGGGAATGCATTACTCTTTTTCCAGCAATAGAAAGGAAACAAAGTTAGCCTTGAACTAGAGACATTTTTTTAAAAAACTTTCAAAATACCTCATTAAATGGGCATTTTTTCATTTCTTTAATCCACATTATACAATAAGACTTGTAATGTCAAAGGGAATGAGAATTGGACTTCCTTGCCATCATTAAATCCTAAAATTTTAGCAATTCATGCAACAATTTTTTAAATTTTCACCACTTTAAAATAATAATTTATGTGATTAGTGCCAAGTTTATTAAGGTATTATAATATTGGTAAATACTTGGGGAAAGGATTTCCCTCTTTTAAGTTACACCTACTTAATGAACTTTTAAAAGGTCACTAGTTACAAGATTAGTAGTACCTACTTTTGATGGATGACATATTGTGATACTTGCCAAGATGTTAATTGCAAAGACACGAATTAACCACACATGGTAATAGCACTTTCCATGTGAAAGTTTAGAACCCAAGGTTTTATTACTTGATGAGGGACTATTTTTTATCATAAATACCATGATGTATAATGACCAACAATCCTTAGATATTAGGGAAATAATGGATCTTGATAATGGATTGAAATTGCAATTTACACAAAATTAGTTTGACTTTTGTGTATATTTCTACAAAATTAAACAATCCATCTTTTTGACATATTGTTCCTTAGTGGAGATGTAAATATGGTTAAAAAGTTGGAAATGGTCAAATAAGTGGTGTTTTTTTTAGTGGTGAAATATCACCAAATTTCAACCCAAAATTTGCTCCTTCCACTACTAGAAAACATGGTATTTTTTCATTGGCAAATCTAATTAAAAAATACCCAATTTGAACAAGCGTAAAAAAAACCACTTCGTCATTTTGGACAAGTCGATTTCGACATGTCCACTGTGATTGGGGTGGTTCTTTTTGCTAGTAGAATATGGACCATTTGATTGGTTGTTTCAATTGGTCATTTTTTATTGTTAAAATTTCTACCCATATGAAAAATAATTGTGGCAAGTAGGTAGGTAGGTCATAAAAAGGTACATAGATAGGTGGTAGCCTACCCTATCCTATTTGACCTACCTTAACTTAACCTAATATATCATATTTAGCCTACATCTTATCTACTTTAGCCTTTAAACATGTACATAGGTTATAATGTTAGGAATTGAACATTTGACCTCCCCAATGATAAACCAAATTCTTAACCAATGGACCACACCATCAAAAAGTGTTCAACTTTTGTCAATTTTTTTATTTGACACGTTCATTTTGACATTTTGCTACAAGACTATGAGGTATCAAGGTAGGTAGGTTATAGGAAATAGGTGGGCGGGTGGGTGGGTATGTAGGTACATAGTACATGTATGTAAGTAGATGTGTGTGTATAAG
>Ga0209208_10003594_pt1 | contig 22183 bp, 15 predicted proteins | sample S1TSphfallax_3_FD_187694 | JGI IMG/M metagenome (GOLD analysis project Ga0209208, IMG submission 187694) | Host-associated microbial communities from peat moss isolated from Minnesota, USA - S1T2_Fd - Sphagnum fallax MG (SPAdes) (version 2) | ecosystem: Host-associated > Plants > Peat moss >...
TGCTTATCTACACCCACTGTTGGGAGCTGATGAACTCAGTGGGTAGTCATGGCAGCTTGTCACTGCCGTTTGTGATGAAGGTGATGGTCTGTCACTTTGTGAGCGACTCTCATAAGATTATGACCACACTCATTGTTGTGTTATATTTAATTGCTGTTGTGGAGATTTCTCTGCAACTTCATCAAGCTTATTATGTCTCAGAGTAGATAGTGAGAGCCCAACATATACATGGGATGCTTTTGTTTTTTAGCTCCATAAATGATATTCATATGCATGGGGAATAGGATCTGGTTACGTAGTGTATATATATTTGCCTATTTATTTGCTGGCTGCGCATGGTCACAATATTGGGGTTGGCTGTCTTGGAGTTTGTAGGATTTGCATGTTATGACTGCATCCATTCTTCTTGTATTTATTTTGGTTTGGTTGGATCTGACACAAATATTACCTTTAAAGTATTGTATGGTGTTTTCTCTCCAATATCATAGATGTGTACAATTTACAACATGGCTTCTGTTTTGATTTTATGTAGTATACATTGTGTGGTAATGACATTATTGACACTGGTTGTTTCAGAGATTGCAATTGAGACAGCAAACTGGGCTGGTGAGCATGGCATTACAATGCCCATGGCTCCAGGAGGTTGATCTTACTGAGTGTGAGTCATTAACAGACTCAGTATGCAACGTCTTCAGTGATGGTGGTGGCTGCCCAAAGCTTAACTGCCTGACTCTTGATAACTGCGATGTATGTGTGACACTCTTGTTAGTCTCTATAGACCACAACAAATGAACAAAGCAGAGCTTTCAGCATGGGTTCAGACTGATTAGCTTTTGTCAGTTCTCAATTGAGCTGTAGTCTAGATTAGACTACCATTCACTGTCAACCCAATGTATTGACTAATTTACGTCAGATTCCAAAATCCTGTATGCAGGGCTTGACAAGTGTGAATCTTTCTACATCATCACTCAGCACACTATCGCTTGTGGGTTGCCGCAACATTTCCTCTCTCTCACTCTCTTGCCCCATCCTGCAGCGCCTCCAGCTGGAAGGGTGTGACCGTCTCATGGATGCCACATTTACTCCGGTCTATTTCTTGCTCTCTTTTTCTTTTACCTTTTTTTTTTTTAATGGTTGTTTTCTTGGTTTCAATTTGCTGAAATGCTTTTTTTTTCACTCCCATATGCATCATTGAAGTTCACCTATACTAACCAGATGGTTGGGTACATGGGTGGGGGAAATGGGTTGGATTTTATCATACAGGTGGGGCTTGTCTCTTTAAATCTTGGAATATGCCCCCACTTAATGAAACTGGAGATTGAGGCAGCTCAGATGACTGCCCTAGATTTACGTGGATGTGGTGTGCTCTCCCAAGCCTCCATTTGTTGCCCTCGCCTACTGTCTCTGGATGCCTCTTATTGCAGGTACCATTTGACAAGATTCTTTATTTCAGAGTCTCTTAAAGAAGCATAGTTTGCTTATGTGTTTTTTGATGAGAGTCATCATGATGTTTTCATTTCCTTGCTGCCTTAGAATTTGGGTCGATTTAAATGTTTCTTTTGCAGCTCCTCGACACTGCAGTCTGTACATGTCCTATGCTGATTACAAGTGGTTTTTTGTTGTTCAGCAAACTGGGAGATGACTGCCTGGCTGCCACAGCAGCAGCATGCCCAGCCATACAGTCCTTGGTCTTGGCTACCTGCCATGCGGTAGGGCCTCCAGGATTACTGTCGCTCAAAAAGCTCTGTGACCTAACCATTCTGGATCTATCCTACACTTTCCTCATTGACCTTTCACCCATTTTTGAGGCTTGCCCACATCTGAAGGTACTTCAACACACCTGGCTCATGCACTCCTTTTGCTGAGCAGCATGAATTAAAGAGTGAGTATGTAAAGTGGGAATTTACCCTCACCAAGTCAATTTTTCCAAGATATATATACTGGTGGTAAGCCTGTGAAGCAGTGCTATCATACCCAATGAAACTCCATGGTCTTGTATAGTAGGCAACAAAGCTCTTGTCCATATAACTACTATTTCAGTTGTCCTGAGGGAGTCTGTGGTACTTGTTCCTGGTCCAGTTGATGAGATATCTAGAACAGGGAAGTGTTTATCAATGAAGAGTTTCCAGCTTAGAAAGGGTGTTTGCCTTGCAGGTATTACGGTTGTCAGCATGTAAGTATCTGAGTGAGACAGCACTTGATGCCTTACATGGAGGCAAGGTACTTTCTGAGCTGCGGGAGCTGGATATGTCCTATGGAAGCCTGGGTCGTGCTGCAATAGAAGGAGTTCTGGCACTTTGCCCTCATCTTATACAAGTCAGTCTGAACGGCTGTGCTCATGTAACAGACTACCTATGGAGCCACCTTGCTTGTCCCCCTATTCCCCTAGTACTGGGAACATCTGAAGACATGGGTATGGAAGATGTTGTCATTGATCAGCAAAGCCCTATGGATATCACATCTCCTGGTTCCATTCTTTCTTCTGAGATGATGCAAGAAATCATGTGTGATGAAAATCTGGGCACTGAAGAAATGAAGGAAGGTGTCTGGAACTTGAGCTCAACTGATGATTCCATCTCACCTGAATCAAAGTGTAGCCTTTTTAATCAGGCTGTTAAGAGCTCAGAAGATCCAATGTTGGGATTGCACACACACAGTCCTGCAGGAGCTCTCCAGGTGGGCCCTGAAAATGGTGACAATCCAAACCAGATCCTCTTCCCTATGCTGGTGGGGGAAATTGCTGAATCAGTACGAGCACTTCAGATTCTCAGCTGTGTGGGCTGCCCCAACATTCAAACAGTCAAGATCCCTCGAGATGCTGCCTGTCTCTTTCTCTCATCACTCAACCTTTCCCTTTCCAACAACATTCGCGAGGTTCGACTTGGGTGCATCAACTTAACACACCTGAACTTGAGGTGAGTATTTCACTGTTGGTTGCATTCCAGTACTTATTGTCATGTAAGGAGCAAAAGTTGGATCTAGAGCCCAGTGAAGCTCAATCTGATGAGAATTAGCTTAGGTTGACAAGGGGATTAGGGTTTACTATCTTAATCTGCAGAGGCATTTGGTTATTGCTTTCCATTGGTGAAGTCTTATAGTCTGGTAAAACACAGGTGTGCCACAGGCAGTGCTAAATAATCAAGTTCTTGTATATCCATGCTGTGTCTATTGCCTCACATTCTGCTTGCCTCGTCTTTTGGGTGTGGCAGCCACTGTGCAGCATTGGTCATTCTAGAGCTGGAGTGCCCCCGCCTCATTACTCTATGTCTGCAGGTATCATCTGAAGTCTGTAATTCAAGTTTCTCTTGTCTATTTCCTTACTTTGTCACTCAATAAGAAGCAGACTCTGGTTACAGTATCTGCAAGTTCTGTGCAACTCAAAACAGTTGATGAGACTAGGCAATTTGCACAGAAAACTATGAAAGTGATTTCCATGATGGTAAATTGGGTGTTTGTTTTTAGGATTGTGGAGTTGAAGCTGAGATGCTGGAGCATGCTGTCCTGGGCTGCAGTCTTCTAGAAACATTGGATGTCCGTAGTTGTTTGAAGGTGTATCTCTTTCTACTGCTTGAATTGCAATTTTTTTTTATCAACAGGAATGAATTTATCCTCTGTAGGGGAGAAGATAGGGCTAATTGGTTTTGGTCATGGGAACTGGAATTGTTGGTGATGGAGATACTAGAAGTAGACTTCTAGTGCATGAGTTGAAGATATATTGTTGTTATGCAGTCAGGACTTGGTAGGTGAAGCAAAGAGTTGGCAGCTTTCTGAAAGTATCATTGTTTCATGTGTGGGACATCTCTGACAGGTATCTTCAGCAGCATTGACACGGATACGAGCAGTGTGCCCAGGGCTCAAACGCCTCTACAGCACCTCATCCTCTTAAGTAAATAACAGGGGTGACAGTGCAACATACATTATGGTAATACATCAGCAATCTCCAGCTCAAGTTGATGTCATTTTTGATCCACACTCACGATCACTGGTCCAAAAAATGTGAAAGGTGTGTTCTGAGTTGCCATCACCCTTTTTCCACAGATAGAGCAAAAAGCCATCCTCTTTCATTTGGTGTTCCAGTTGATTGTCAAGCTGACACTCCTGAAAGTGACAATAGTGGAGTTGGTACAGTACACATCAACTTCTGGTCAAAGGAATTTCATGTTGCATGTCTATCCCTGAAGGTTTGGTTTGGTTGCTCCCTGGTGATAGGAAGTGTGAATGAGTGCTCTTCCCTCTGTTGTACTTATCAAGGCAGATGTTGCTCTGTGCAGGCTGGTTTTCCTTCAACATATTCTCATGTTTCCGTATTTTTGATATATCCTTCCCCACCACTGTGATCCTCATCTGCTTGTAGGGGGCTATGGTTTACCATGACAGTAAAAAGTCATGGACAATCATGTGGACGCAGGGGACAGACACATTAGAGTCCAAGGAAGGCTTTATCTCATTCAAGTAGAAAGCTGACATCCAAGGTGCACAAAATTTTTGTTTTTCCTACTGTGAGCATGAGTTTTCTATGCCAGGATGGAATGCTAGATAGACTCTTGAGGCAGCTTAAAGTTGCTGCAACCAACTGTAGATTTTTAAAAACAGATTTGCTTCTGTTTGGCACTCTCTTGGCTGTGTACTTTTTCCAAAGGAGGCTGTATTTTTTCTTTCTGATTTGATCACTCCAATTCACCTTTTTTTTCTAAAATTCTCGGAAATCTCTACTAGTAGATGGTATATTTTCTAGCAAGTTTTGGGGGAGACCTTGCATCTCCTTCCCAAAGGTGTACACACTTTAAACAGAGGAGTGCTAAATTTATATCCTTTCAGACAAATTCTGGAGTTCATTGCTGGAACTGTTCTTCTGCAAGGTTGCAGATATTTTGTCAGCTGAAGACCAGGAAGGTTGTCGGTTTTTCTTCCTGTTAAATTTCAATGTAGTTCTTTCCCGTTGTCCATGTCCATAGTGTTCTGGCAGCAGTGACTTGAGTTGGAATGATAAGGAGTGTGTTTCATGAAGTGTTGAGAACTTTTCAAGACTTCAAAGACAACCTGAATAGAACTGAGGTATGAGTTAATAGTAATAGCTAATATGGAATTTCAGCTCCACCAATGAAGCACTGAACAAGTAACAATTGAAAGGGATTTGCAAGAGGGGTCCTAAACCCTAAACCCAAAAACCAAAGAGCATGACAAGAGGCTCTCTTCAATTGATTTTTGGTTTGATATTTTACAATTTTTTAATTTGATATCTTTTATAAAGCAATTAGAAGAACATGCATTTGTTACTTACCTTGAATATACTCTATATTTTTATGGTCTTGGGATTTGTACATGAAAGAAAAAATAAATAAATTCTAACGAGACCTAAATGTTTGCCACCAACTTGATTGGGTCCAAGGGGGGAAAAAATCATGAACCTTCAAGTGCATCAAAAGCACCGTAATGGGGTCAGGAGGGACAAAGATCTAGTTACTAAATAAAACACCTTACATGATCCTATTACATAAGCACCAGGCGCACACACCATATTACTAAGGTTGCCATTATTTTTGTATATTGAAAGTTGATAAACCAATACTTAGAAAATGCTAGGGACACTAAGGAAAGAGGGCATACCTCTTTTAGGAAAGCTAATAGGCGATGGAACATCCTTTTAACATCATTTTGAAACCATATGAAAGGGAGAACAAGGACATGAAAAATGGGACTAACATGTGTGCTAATGGCAACAAAGGACCAAGCAGTTGTAAAATGGGTTTTAATTATGCAAAAAATGGCTCTAAGCATTATCTTGGTGCAACTTAAAATGCCAATGGCTAAGTTCCCATAGATTCTATTTGTGCCTTTTTGAAAGGGGATACTTATAAAATAGTTGGTGATTTTGGTTCAAATGACAACATCAAAAGCAAAAAATTCGGATAGCCAAAGGATTTAAAGTTTTTAGGATAGCGGGGTTGACCATCACATTTTGAACATCATTTTACACCAACATGCAAGGCTTGTACACATAACACAACTGTAACTTTGATCACATATGGAATTGTGATGATATTGGTGTTTAGGCTGGTTGACAATCCGGTGCAAGGGTGTTGGTCAAGCATGATGTGTATGGTAACATCTTCAAATCTAGGGAGTGGTCATTTATCAACTATGGTTTTTTTTGCATTTTTACATTTTAAAGGTGAGTGTATACAAGAAGACTAGATCAAGATGTGCAAGCCAATAACTTGCATGGTAATGCAAAAGGTGTGGATGATGGTTTACCTTTTCTCCAAGTTTATTGCTTTTTTCATAAGGTTAGTCCCATGTTGTGTTTCCCAAACTAATCATCATTTATTGATTCTAAATGGACATGGCTCTCATGTGACATTGAAAACAACACAACAAGCATAAGACTTTGGATTAGGCATTGTGATTCTTTTATTTCACACCTCACATGCCCTTCAACCTCTAAAAATTTATTGTTTCAAACCATTCAAAATTGCATTTAAGGAACAAAGATGAAGCCATGATTATAAACAATTACCTTGAACTTGACAAAATGAACTAATTAATTAGGCAGACTATACATTGCATTAAGTTTTGTAAAAACATTGTTGTGTTAAGGTTCAAGGTCACAAGGATATGGCCATTAAACAAGGCCATGGATGAAAAGATAAGCCCAAACAAGGTTTCCACAAAAGTTTAAACAAAAGAAGATGAGGATGGCTATTTGAAAGAAAACAATGATCACACTTACAAATAAAAGGATGGGATGAATGGTAGCAGGTTGATGTTAAATGATGTAAAATTGGTTGAACATGAAGAAAACAAAGGCTAGGATCCACCTTCACCACCACAACAATGGAATTATGCGGAAATGCCAATGAACCCCATCCTTGCAAATGCTTACACACTAGATGACCCCTTAGTGGTGAATTTGGATTCCCCATATTTTTAGAAAAGACATTCAACTAGATGTAAGCTTGAAAGAAGAGGTGTTAGTGTTTGAAAACTTATTATCTTAGCCACAATTGCAACAAGGAGGACTAGGGGTAGAGAGCCTATAATTGATTATAATTAATTGCATGCAGTTACTTCAACCGAATATTAAGTATTATGCATGGAAGGTGTTGGAGAGGGAGGTTTTCAATAAGATCATGGAATAATGGAAAAAAAAAGAAGGAATAGAAGTCGTGTAAGTTAATGCAAGAATGTAACTACAATTGAATGAGGAGTTCAACACCACATGAACAAGTAGCAACAAGTTGAATTTTTGGCATTTTGGACAACTTTTGCAATGAAAGACTATGGAGAGAAGTTTCATATGATTGTCCAAACAAACATCTGAACTAATGCATATGGTCTTTAAGATGAGAACCTTGGTAGCAAGTTTGATGCATGACAAGAAGAAGAAAGGTAGATAATGGCGTGATATGCTCAACAAAGGATAATAGTGAAAATGCAAGTTGTTGGGCACCTCAGAATGCATCTATGAAACTCACATTAAAACCTTGTAAACACAAGAGGGAATTGGTCGGTGGAGACTATATGAGCATTAATGCAAAAATAAATGAACATTAGTGTGAAAATCAAATGAACACCAATGTTAAGGTTAGATGAACATTGATAGGACCAATGTGAATATTAGACTTGTGTTATTTACATTAATATGAAAATTAGAAAACATCAAGAACACCAACATGATTGGGAGATGAACAAGAGGTACAATTTGAATACCAAAATAACATCAAAAACTCTAGTAGTGAAACTTGTGGATGAGGAAGAACATTAATGAAGCTTGAACTAAGGAGAGCACAAGGTAAAGAAAACAAAGTAGAAGACCATTATGTAGGTGGAACTTGTTCAAGACTACAAAACCAAGTCCAACAAGCAACATTAAAGGAAGATGAACATGTGGGGAATAACATCAACATGAGATCAAACCTAGAAGAGCATAGAGATAATAAGGTGAGCTTAAGAGCACCATCACTTAGGTCAAACCATGGTAAACAAGAGAATCACAAAAATGAAGATCACTAATGGAAACACAAGAAGATGTGTAGGAACAGTGAGATTTAAACACATCACTCAAGAGGACTACAAGTAAAAAGATGCACAAAAGCTCCAATTGGTAGCAAGTAAGAAGATAAGCAAAAACTTCAATTGGTAGCAAGTTGCATGAGAAGAAGACTAACAAGAAAATGAGTAAACCTTCCCACACTTGAACAAGGAAGATGTAAAGTTAAGTGTGACCTCAATGGACATGGCAATGGGGCTTGAACCATTGAAGCTGCTATAAGAAAAATGTGATGACAATGATAAGAGTCACCAAGCTCCTTCAACATGTGGCACCTTGAGACTTGTTAGATGCAAAGAATGAATCAGATTATGGCCATTGATTCACACAAGTCTTCATTTTGTACAAAAACTTTTGTATAGGTCAATATCACATGTTTTAGGCTTTTTAATGTTAATTTGCGCTTTTGCACATATCTCACCATCAATATAAAAGGAAGTTCATGGAATAAAATTAATCTTGTTTTTGTGGCAGGAAAACTAATGTTGAAAAACCAAGCTTGGCATGTTTGGTGATACAGTGTACATTGGATGCACATGGGAGGAAATGTGTTAAAAAAGAAGTGGGAATTGTTTAGGACCCCCCTTACTTTGGGGCAGCATATCTCACTCATTTCTAAACAGAATGCAGTCCTGTAAATGACTATAGAGGTGCTGGGTTGAGGACCTATAGTATTTGGAGCTCCAAATTTTGAAAGTGACAAGATAGCAAATGTTAGCTCTTCCAGCCCTTAAGTGTCTGCCCACTGACCTATCTACCCTAGTTCAAACTTCAAAAGTTCAAACCAACAACAAGAGAAGATAAAATAGGAAATGTTTCATGAAGTTCACAATAAAATGAACTCACACAATTTGTTCACAGTAACACCAAGTGAATGAAAATCCTCAAAATGTGGAACCAAGTGACAAAAATACACTAATCCCTGGTCTCTTTTATAGGTATTACATGCAAGTCCAACAAGAGGAACAGAGAAGACACCCAAAGCCCTACTACTGGACTACAACAAGCCACTAAAGGCCCCCTTGGTGGGAGGGGGCACAGAAGGGGTTTGATGGTGACCATGCATTGCACACAACATCAGGTTGCCACCTACAATTGTTGCAGTCTACAATAGCATCCCACCAAGATTGTTGATTGTAAAAAAAAGTGGCCTTTTTGAAGGTGAAACATATGAGCAGCCAAGAGCCTAAGGTGGAGTAGAATATGTTACTATGAAGAATAAAACTACAAGGGTGCTTCTTTCTCAATTTGACGCTAACACTTCTGTAGCCAAATGAAGCAATGAGGTTATTATGTTATTTCAGGAGTTACTGGTATTTGATGGTAAGCATCATCTGGATCTTTGTTTGAGAAAAGCAAAGAACATACACCATCTAATGAATTTTGCTTATGGTAGCAAGGTCTTCAACAACAAATGGAACAATGTTCTGATATGCCTCCTACAATTGGTCTCTAATCCTGGGTGTCTATTACCATTTCAGTGACCCAAATTCTTGTGTGGATAGTTTACACACAGAGTCAACTCAACACATAAACAAGTAACAAGACTTGCACATGTAGAGCTCACATACCATATGTGTAGCACATTTAGGCCCGAGCCCTCACCAGCGTCCAGAATTTCTTGCAGGGGTCATAAGCCTCCTCCTCAACCAGAAAGAAGAGAACAAAAACATGCACAAGGTGGCCGAGCAAGCACAAGCGTGGCAGAACAATGGCCGCGATGACAAATCCAGAAACCAATTTAGCTTGCTTGCTTGCTTGATCAGCGGTGTAAAGAATTGGGAATGCATGCAGCTGCGATGAAAAATCCAGAAACGAATTGTGCTTGCTTGTTTGCTTTCTTTATCAGGGGCGTAGAGTACTGGAATATGTGCATGCATACATGCAGGCAAGCAAGCAAGCAAAGAGGGGGATGCAAGGGAGCAATGCGAGGAGGAGAGAAAGGTGTGAGTTGGGGAAAGAGTAGCGACGGGGATTGGAACCCCTCTGAAGATTGGAATTAGGGCAAGGATTAGGGTTTGGCGCTTACACTCTGTACCTTTTGTTTTTCTTGGCCATTGCTGCGATTGAAGCGAGGTTTTGGAATGTCTGAGTGATTGATGAGAGGGAGTCATAGCTATGGGAGCAGAGACCAATTTGGGGGAGAAGCGCAAGCGTAGTGACACGGACTTTGTTGTCTCGAAGCCTACTAGTGGTGGTATCTCCTCCTCCTCCGCGCTCTCCTCGCTGTCATTGCCTTTCCCGCTTCCTTCTTGTGATTCACACAATTCTCAGCAGCAGCTTCCTTTCTGCTCCTCCATGCCCCTTTCGCTTGACTCGCACTCGCTTCCGGATCACCCCGGAAGTTCGCTTGAAGATGACGATGATGCTGAGAACGGGCGGCATAATAATCACGAGCAGCAATCGGATGGCGTCAATGGGGGCAAGAATGGACAGAGTTATGGTGGATTTGAAGGCGCCAATGGAGGTGATGGTGACGAGGAGGACGAGGACGATGAGGAAGATGATGGGGATGGTAATGAAGAGGATGGCGATCAAGAAGATGGTAAAACCCTGGACCTTAAAAACCCTTGACCTTCTTGTTCTCTTTTTCTTTTTCCATGAAGTTAGACCTTCTTCTTCTTCCCAAGAAGCAGCTTTTGTATCTCTCTTGATGTTGGTAATCAGAAAAATCGTCATATTACACTCCCTGACAGCTGAGCTGTGTAGTACAGAAGGGGAGGAGGAAGAGGAGGAAGATGATGAAGAAGAAGAAGACACCATGCAGACCTTTTCAGCTGCGCGGCTTGACGGTTGGTGTTTACTACAGACCAGCTAAGTAGAAGGAGAAATAGGGGGAGACCCAAGGCAACTTAGGTCATCATCAGAGTCCTTTGCAATTTTGTGCATGTAGTTGGTTGTCATCACTTGTGCCTGATATCTCTAATGTCAATGTCTATTATAGTGGAGAAGATCCTTCCATTTTATGTGTGGTACATTGTCTGAGGGTCATTCCTTCAAGCAATGCTGACACAAGAGTCCAGAAGCTCAACTTTTGATTTGTACATTCTTGGGTGTGTCATACAATTTTTTTGTGCAGCAGCACCTGCCCATGTAGTTCCTAGAGTGAAGGCTGAACTGGCAACAGAGGGTGGGGTGCGAGAAACAGGGGTGGCGGCACAGTCAGCCATTCTGGGTTCCAATCCTGCTGGAGCAGCTGTAGGGCCAGTAGAAGTGAAGCCTAGTGTTGCAGATACTATTCAAACAAGTGGGGCTTACTGTTCTCGTGAAGAGAATCTAAAGAAAGAGGTATGATATGAATTCTGTCACTTTGACACAGCTGTTTTGAAGTCTATGTTTTAGGGTTGTCTGAGGGCTCTCCTTGTTGTGGGGGGTTTTTCCTTTCCCAAAGTTGATAAAATACAGGGAGTGTCTAACAAGAAGATTTCAGATTTCAGATCTTCTTGTTGAATTTGTGCAGGAGGATGCAGGAAGGCTTCGATTTGTGTGCCATTCCAATGACGGGATTGACCAACACATGATCTGGTGCCTGTCTTCTCATCTAGTCTGTGCATTTCTTTAGAGGGAAAAGGTTGGAGGAAATGTGGCCACCAGATCTGTGAACCAAAAGCTAGGTAGGTGTATATTTTGTGCAGGTTATTGAGGAAGAGGATTTCTATAGAAGGCTTTTCACAGGCTCAATTCCATGGGTGCTGCTGTAATTGCAGGCTTATAGGGTTGAAGAACATTTTTGCAAGGCAACTGCCAAATATGCCTAAAGAGTATATTGTGCGGCTTGTGATGGACAGGTAAATTTACAGAGATACCTGCTGGAACCATACTTCTGGCTCCAGCTCCTAGCAGTAGTGTAGACATTAAATTTGATGTTTAGCTTTTCACTCATGAATGCTGAAGGCATTCTTCATCTACTGGGGGAGGAATACACACCAAATGCTGAGGGCTTTCTCCTATTCCCTGTATTCTTTAGTTCAAGGTTTGCCATTCTAACAAATTCCTCAAGGTACATTGTTACACAAGCAGGAGCCATAAGTCCATGATGATCATCAAGAACAATTCAGTGGTGGGGGGAATAACCTACAGACCATATCTCAGGTAAGTTCACTCTATATCCAGAGTGTGGAAAATGAGAAAGACTGTGGAGCAATTTGAGTTTCCAGGGGATGGTTGAGATATATCCTGTAGACCATATTTGGGGTCTTTCACTGACAGCCCTTTTGCCATAGTTTTCCTTAACTGTGGTTATCACATAATTTCCTTCAGGTTTTAATATACAGTTTTGTGTGCAGTCAGAAGTTTGGAGAAATCGCATTCTGTGCCATCACTGCAGATGAACAGGTGAGTAGTGTACTAAGTGCTCACAAGTTAAGGCAGTGCAGGCATACCTCTTGCTTGGTATAGAATGCCCTTTGAATTTCCTGTAGACCAAATTCATTCAAGCATCCTTCCCATCAGTGATTCCTAGTTATGATGGGTAAATAGGGCAGTCTCCTTCTCTCTCTGCAGCTATGTTGAGTCATATGAGGGAAGGTCTTGCAACATGGCTTAGGAAATTATTCATCTTTTATCCTTTGTTGTGTCTATAGACCAGTGGCACTTTATTGAATGCTCGATGGCAAGGGAGCAGGTGAAGGGATATGGTACACGGTTGATGAACCATTTGAAACAGTATTCACGTGATGTTGATGGACTCACTCACTTTCTCACCTATGCTGACAACAATGCTGTTGGCTACTTCACCAAACAGGTAATTTTTGTTTTAACTTACATTTGAGTATGCTGTCAACTCCTCGCAAATGTCACAGATGCATTGATACTTTTGCAGTAGCATGAGAATTTATTGACACCATAGCCAGTAATGTTATTAGTTAGCTCCAGCTATTAATGGGTTCTGAATGGTGTGCAATTGTGCTCTTTGGCTCACAGGGCTTTGCAAAAGAGATTGAAATGGAGAAAGAGAGGTGGCAAGGGTAAGCTTCTAGCTGAGCAATCATTTGTGCAGCTAAAGGATGCAGTTGTTATACTGCCTAGACCACCTGTCTGCAGGTATAGTGTATTAGGATTGTCATGATTGCAAACCAGTAAGACATGTCAAGCTGCAGATACATCAAGGACTATGATGGGGGAACACTAATGGAGTGTCGCATTGATCCAAAACTGCCGTATGTTGATCTACCTGCCATGATCCGTCGCCAGCGCCAGGTCTCCCATGTTTTTCTTCTAGAAGTTGTTGCATTCTGTATACTGTATGGATGTTGGGAGATTTGATTCATTGAGGTAGAGAAGCATGTGTTTTTGATGCCTCAAAGTTAAAACTCTGTTACATTGATCTGTTCCTGCTCTGCAATCAAATGTGGTTTCTTTCTAATATAATCTTTAATGCTTGGAGGAAAGTACAGGCAATTGATGAGAAGATACGGGAGTTATCTAATTGTCATCTGGTCTATCAGGGCCTTGATATTCCTAAGGCACACTCTTTTCCCCTGTTTTACCCCCACCCTGCTTATTTCTGTACCTGAAAAATATTCTGTATTTGGAAAATGGCTGATCTAGAGAAATCTACTAACAGAGGCAATTTGATGCAAGCTTTTTATCTGCATTGCTTGCTTATGCTTTCACAACTCACAGTCTACACTGGGCAGGTTCTTACAAACTATATTATTATCTGCATTGGGTGCAGAAGGAGGCTGGAGTGCCACGGAGGCCAATGCGCATTGAGGACATTCCGGGTGTTAGTAAGTTCTGTCATCCTTTGTCTCTTCATGCAGATAGGGCATCAATCATAACTCTTTTGCTCTCCCCTTGTGAATTTTGTTGAATAGAGGCAGGGTTGGCCCTGGGGCAGTGTTTTCTCTTCCCCCAATTTTCTGATTTCTCAAAATTGGCTAATTTTTGCTAAAAAACACACTGAGAAGCATGTTTTTGCAAGTTATCCCACAAAAGATTCGACGAAGTAGTGAATTTTTGCCACAAAAGAAAACCTATTAATCTGGGGATAGTTTTGTTGTCATGCAAGGGCATCCTCATACCAGCAAGTTTTGTTTGTTTCTTTTCAATTGTGGCACAAAATGTCATCCTTGTCTTGTGTGCTTGTTTGGATGATTCAGAAGAGGCAGGGTGGGTGCCTGAACAGGCGGGATACTCACGCATTAGGCTTGTGAATGCAACATCAGATGGCCCTCCAACACGTCAGTCTCTTCATGCTTTCATGCGATCATTGCTCAAGGTAGCACACATGTTTATCCTGACCCAGAAAGTGACCACTTACCAGTCTGCTACTTTTATCAATGTCTCTTCAGTGCTAGCCAAGTTTTTCTGTTGCTCTTTGAAATATGAAAGAAACTCAGGAGGTAGCTGTTTGTCTGTATTAGTTCCCTTGAAACTTGGATAATCTACACATATCTACTGAAAGCAAGTAAATGTTGAATGAATAGGTGGTGGCAGAGCATGCTGATGCATGGCCATTTAAAGAACCAGTGGATGCACGGGAAGTCCCCGACTACTATGATATTATCAAAGATCCAATTGGTGAATCCTCAGCCTTCTACCTAGTACCAGTATGTTTGTTTTTGTGATTCATGTGGAGATTTTTGGGTGTTTTTGTCCACCTGTTGATTTGCTGGTTTCTGTCTATGAATATTACAGATTTGAGAACCATATCAAGGCGACTAGACAGCGAGCAGTATTTTATCACTCTGGATATGTTCGTAGCAGACATGAAGCGCATGTTCAGTAATGCACGCACATACAACTCACCTGACACCATCTATTACAAGTGTACCAACCGGTATAGAGTCCCCTTTCTCTGTTCCCTTGTTTTTGGTTTTGCCTGGACCATGAATGTTGTGTGAGGAAAGTCCTTCTGACAACTAAGTGGAAGTTGTTTCAGGTTGGATGCTTTCTTCATGAATAAGCTTCAGGCGGGCATTCAGGTAACAAGTCGACCAACACATGCCTAGCTTGTTTCAGGTAGAAACATCTTCTGCTGGACTGCTATCTTGATTATGAGGTCAAATCCACCCTGTGTATTTTAGCTGCATTTGTAGTGCTTTTAATTGACCTTCACTAGGCTATCTAGCTCACCCAGTTGGGTTTGCTATTATCACTTGTCTATGTTTCCAAGATTTGATGTAGATTGGGGTTTTTGGATTGATACTATTCCCATTTTACGTGTCTCTTTGCCAATCTTCTCAAATATCTTTACTTATTGAAAATTGTCCCATTGTTTTCATTTATCCATCATAATTAGCCGCTTCTTTTCCTCTCTCTATCAGAGGCTCATCTTACATTTACAACAACAATCTGGGCACCATCATCCCTTTGTTGTTTCTCCTAGTATTCATTTTGATTTGGTAAAATTAGTGATGGTAACATGTTTTCAGTTGGCTTATGTGTTGGCTGCTATACTGGGATTTCCAAATTGAGTATTTAGCATAAAGGAAATGAGGAGCCCAAACTAAGTCATATGACATCTATGTCTCTACCAAGGTGTTAATACGTGGTCTAGTAGATCCTCACATAATCAACAGTCATCATACGACATGTTGCAAAGCTATTCAATCAATTGGGGTGAGTGTTAATATGCAGACTAGTCTGAATGACTATCTTATGTACTCAGTTAGCTCTGAAGTACTGATTGTAAGTGTTTGATGTTGTATGCACCAAACTCTTGTATGATTTAAGGTAGTTCTTTACATTTGTCAACAAGATAATTCCAACTATCTTTCCCAAGAAAAATTCTTGGTGTCTAGATAACTATTATTAATTTTGAACTAGTTCTCAGCTTTTTCTATGGAAAAGGTTTCTTTCAGCTGTTTTTTTAATCACTTTGCTTTATAGTCATGTTTTACTTGCATTCATTGTATTTTCTTAGTAGTGTTCATTGTTGAGCTCATTTTTAGTAGGCTATTTCATTGTATTACCAAGTTATTCCTCCATCACCCAGAGAACATTTGAAGGGATGCTGTTGAATGAGATCCTAGTTTTCTGCCTACTAGGGTAGCTGACCCTCTTATTGGATATTGAAGAAACCCAAAGTGCTCTTGTGCAAGGATAGGAAACACCAGTGTGATACAGTAGGATTTTTGTGTACAAGGATAGTGAGTAACAGAGAGTGGCCATAAGGGAAAATTCATGCGATGATAGGGGAATTGCAAACAAAAGATTTTAAATTGATGAATCATTAATAGAAAAATTAATCTCATGTATACCTTCCAAAGATAGGGAGTACTTTAGTTTAAAAGAAGTGACCTTGAGTGAATATGAGTGGGACCTGGACCAAATGTGCGGTGGCTCCTAGATTGCAAGTAATACTTGATGCAGTGCCCTAACTAGCTTTTGGTAACTTGCCAGATGCAGATGTTATACTTGATATGGAACCTTGACATGTTTTGGTAACTTGTTCGATTCCTTGAAATATTTTATATGTGAAAGTTGCATGCAATGAAATGTAAGGCAACAAATATATTGACTGCTTAATTTTATTTTAATGTGTTTATACAACAATGTTTCTAACATATTGTTAAAACATTTAGAACAATATAAGATGAATATAATGATTATAGAGTACTCAAAAGCATTTAAAAAGTAATGTAATTAATGTTTTTTATTGTTTAGCCTTATATTTAAATGATTTGAAGTGACTCAAAAATGACATAATCATGGAATGATGATTGAAATACACCTACATAATAATAAATTATGATTTTTTTTGTCATGGGTATTTTTTGGCATTGAAAAAATCATGGATTTATGATCCCTCTCAACTTTTGTAATCAACCTTGATCGATCATGTTTAACATGATTGTCTAACCCTTTGTTCCATGTTGTTGCATTATTCTTTTTTGTATTCATGGAATCCATATCTATCTATTAAGGAAGGTAGTTTGTTAGTTTTGTTTGTTTGTCATGATGAAATTTCTTGAAGGATGGCACCCCTTGTTGTGCACTTGGTTTGTATTATTGGAAAATGCACAATGAATAGTATTTTATGGAGGTGGTTTCATATATTTTAGACCTAATGTGCAGGAGATATTGAATTTTGAATCACCTTTGTCCATTAACAATTGAACAAATGTTCAAAATTCAAATTTGAATGAAAATTAGATTTAACCATTTTTCCTTTAAATTTCATTCAATTGGGCCAATGGCACATGCCATGCTTGTATTTAATAAAATTGCAAGCAACCATGATGGTGTTTTGAACTTTCATTATCAATTTTTTTATTGATTAAAATTACACATTTAAAACTTCACATCTTAAAACCAAAGAAAATATTTTTTAGTGTAAATCACATAGCTTTCACAAATGTTTTTATCAATGCATTGTCCAATGAGAATGAAAGTCATGTAATGTTACATACATAAATACTAAACTTCTAGAAGATTTTTTTTTTAAAAATCATGTATATAAAAAAGGTAGAAACAGGAATCCATCCACAAGAAGTATAAGGCAAATAAAAGCACAAGAACACATGTCATGGAAGAACACAACAATTAGGAACACTATTAATAAAATAATAAAATAAAAGACTATATATTAAAAAGTTATCATCTATCACAAATTGGTTAATGATGGAGGGGTGTTGGTTGTGATGTGTTGAAGAGACGAGGAATGTTTCCCAAGCACAACAACACACGAAGAATTACAATGGCTTGCACACACTATTAGTAATACTTGAAATAAACATTGCATGAACTAAAGAGGACCATTGTAGATGAGTTAGATTGGCTTGAACACAATAATTAAATAAAAAGTTGAAACAAAACTGAAAACAACCATAGGTTTTTATGGCAAGGGGAATGAGGTTGTCTCCTTATGCACGTATGACCTTGTTTTCTCTTGAATAGCAACGGCCATTGCATGCATTGTTGTGGAGGATGCACATTGTACCACATGTGAACAAGTTCGATCAACTATCACAATGTCCTCTAAGGTCTAAAAGCCATATTTGGTGGTAAGAATATTGACTTGATGTCGAATGTGGTGAGGGAGAAAGTGGGAAACCACTCTTTGTACATGTGTTTCATTTTCCAAAAAATAGTTGTGATGGTATCTTGAACAATATTGTGGGCTATAATGCACTCACTATCTTGCATAATCATTGAAACAAATGGATATTTAAATCATCAATAATGGTATGTCCACACACTAACAATGTGAAAGATGTGCAAGTGTAGGATGTGGCAAACCAAGGTAGGTACTAAACACTATAAGGAAATGAATTGAGGACAAATGGAATGCATGTGTTGTAAGACATGTTAATAACCAAACACATGTGGCTGGACTCACAAAAGATCGGAAATGTGCTTGCGTGACATTCAAGGGAACATCTACTATAAGTGTGGTAAATTCCTGCTTATGCAAGCGGTCCATGAAAAAAACTTGTAAATGAAAATACACAAGATTTAGAAAGGGGACTTGTGAACGTACAACCTAAGGTAGTAAATCTCAAGTATCCCACACTTCTACCTAGAAGGGAAAGATGTTGCTCTTGATATGTGCCATCACATTAAGAATAATAGGATGATCATTTCACTGGGAATGAATGACAAATGTAGGAACGATCAATGCCCAACATCTCATGACAGTAACGGTAATAAATTGAACCATTAAGGGTAAACCAAACCCTTTGAAGAAACAAGTAAAGTGATTTGGTGACAAACCAAATGACCCACCATAATATCGAGAGATTTCACACTTAATAACTCTTCTAGCATAGCCATGGTATGTGAATCAAACTTGGTGTAATGTTGCAAGATACTTAGAAATGGAAATATGATAAAGAATATATAGCTTGAGTGTTGGGCATAATAAAGTGAAAACATTGCAAAGACTACATGTGGATTTACAAACATAGGGATGTTGATTATGATGTTTAGATCTTCCTGAAATGCCTTTATGACAAAGGACTCCACAAATGGCATAAAACCCATTCATGCACTTAAAATATGGAAGCATGTGTTAGGTGTAAGAAAGCCTAGAAGAATATAGATGGGTCTAATCCCGATGGAAACCAAATTACATATTTTGTTGGTTGAGTGGAAAATCTTAATGTTACAAACTTAACTTGTAATCATAAAAAGTCAAATATCACATTTGAGACAAAACTAACAATATGTGTATAATCAACAAATGAAAGAAAAACACACATAGGGTGGGTTGTGGGTGAAAGCACATTATGGTGACCCCCTTTGGCACATTGTACTACTTTCCAAAGGTGTGCATATTTGAGTGTATCCCACTTCAAACTTTTGAAAAACATTCACAATATTGTTCATATTATCTTAAAATATAACCTAAGAAAGATATTTTTAAATATATATTTCATTTCATTGTATAAAGTGGGAGATTGGAATATATTTGTGAAAACAAATGTAGCATACCTTTGTATTTTAAAATATTCTTCAAAAAAAATTTAATTAATTTTTAATGTTTAGGAAAGTTGAAAGTATATTGAACCATGTCATTTCACATAGTTTGAATCATGTTTGGAAAACATGTGATTAATTTGAAAATTTTCATCTTAAAAAATGAATTTTGTAGCAAAGATGTGATAAATGTATTATAAATTGAAAATTTGATGAATATTCACATTCACATGGAAGATGACCAACATAGTTAGATAAACCCTTTTTTTATTTCATTAAAATTGATTATTTCAATGACTAATGAAACCTTAAAATTAGTGTAATCAAAATTAAATGCCTTACTATACCAATGTATATTATGATATAGATAATGATATTTATTATTAATTTAAAAATAATGTTACATAACATTAATTTTGTAAAAATAATAATTGTAAAGCCTGAAAATCAAAATTGAAACTCAAAATAAATGTATTATTCTTTTGAAACAATTATGTTGCATGGACCATAAAACTAGACCCAAAAGTGTCCCAAAGGGGGTCACTATAGTGTGTTTTCACCCTTGTTGCAATAAGGCAAAAAGTCTGAAGATGTGTTGAAATAAACAACATTCCGCCCATGGGATTCCCATATTGTGTACCAAACTTGGACAAAAGGATTATATGGGGATGAGAAATTTGTGAGAAATATATGGGGATGGGCATCTATAAAATTGTCGGAGAAATGGGAAAATTTGATCCAAGGTATGATAAAAGACCACAACTCTTAAAAAATGGTTCTTTGTAATATGGAATTGAATATGGAATTTTTTGGAATATGGAATTAAACCTATAGTACCACCTAATTTGGAAGCAAATCTAATATAACACAAACCCCAGGACCACTGTTTCACACCCATCTTGAGTCACCACATGAAATTGATGAAGATTAAAATGTTCTGCAAATGTCCTTGAATTGAATATTCAATGTGCAAGCAACTAACTAATGCCATTAGTTTATTTTTCCAAAGCCAATAATCATGATGTTATAGCAAATGCAGTACAAATGGGGAAACATGACTATGAGTAAATGTGCCCACATATTATTTTTAAAAATTCAAAACCACTTGCAAAGGTAATTGGGACAAAATAATATTGTAAAAGTTCATACACAATACTTGAAGGACCACTAAATGAAAGACATAGTGAACATGCTAAAATGTTTCCTGATTTAAAGTAACTTTTGTCTTTGGATGGAAGTCATCGATAAGAAGGGGGAGGTTGACCTTTGTTGATGGGTGAAAAAAAACAAAAGGCTATCATGGTTTCATGGATGGGACCACCAAAATGTTCGGAGGCAATGCATGCACTAGTGGAACATACTTTCCTACATGTGCAAATGCCCATGTGTGACATAATCATGGGTGTAGTCATAATCCAATGAACCAAAAAAAACATTAAACCACGAAAAAAAACAATCAAAATTTGATAAATATTAAAAAAATTCTGTTTAAAGCCATGGCAATCATGGCAAGTTATTGTTTTTTCATTCATTTAGATGTTATGAATTCAAACCAAAAATCCATCATATGAACATTTTTAATTTTTAATTTTGATTTAGGACCTCAAAAAGTGTACATGAATGTGTTAGATAGGAATCAAATTTGTAAAGGACTATCAAAAGGATTCATATAATAAATCACATTTGATGGGAAAAAAATTAGGAAGATAAAAACCTATTAACCACATTTTTAAAAATTCATACCTTAAAGGAATTGTAAAACATTAAAAATTCAAAGAACCAAAATTGATCTAGAATTTTAAAATTTCAAAAGTCCTTCGTCACATATAAATGGGGTAAAATGCATATGATGTGTTAAAAAAAGTTGTAGTTTATCATACAAGAAAACATAAAAATGTTTTTAAAAAAAATTGATTATGATTTTAAATTAATATCATTTTTAAAGACGAAACACCATTTATAAGGAATCAAGACACTTTCAAAAATTCATATTTATTCAAAAATGATGAAGAAAAACATTTCATGTATTTGGACAACTATAGTAAAAGTTCCTCCGGCCTTGGTGACTAAGCCAGAAAAACAAAAATGACTAATTAATAATTTACCTTTTAATCCAAAACACATGTATTAGCAACACAAAATGAGGGTTGCAACAAAAATGACTAGTTAATAATTGACCTTTTAATCCAAAGCACATGTCTTAGCAACACAAAATTAGAGTTGCGCTCGTTATAGGACTTAACCCAACATCTAACGACACAAGTTGACAATAGCCATGCAGCACTTGTATAAATTTTCGTACCATCCTGTTGAGGACAAGCAAACTTATTTATATGTCAAGGGCTGGTAAGGTTTTGCATTTATTATAACAAGTGGCCAAAAAAATTGTTCCAAAATTCATTCATACCTCCTTGAAAATAAAGATTATATTTTCAACACATTTTTCAACTACCTCAAAGCTGTGTTTTGTTTTGGTGACAAACTTTTGCAAGTTTTTAACATAAAAGGGGGCCCATTCTACAACACCAGCCAAGGATTATTATTTTTTCTCAAAAAAGAGCTAAATTCTTCAGTTTTCAAAATGTTAAGTAAAAAATAGCCAAATTGTTACCATAGGCTCCAACAGGTTTGCACAACATAGAAAGATTTTTTTTTTAATTCTGTTGGCAGATTTACTTTGCAACCAGATCTGACTAAAGCTTCTTGTTAATGATCACCACTCTGGCAACATCACAAAAATTGCATGCAAAACAAAAAAAAATTAAG
>Ga0209208_10003595_pt1 | contig 22182 bp, 12 predicted proteins | sample S1TSphfallax_3_FD_187694 | JGI IMG/M metagenome (GOLD analysis project Ga0209208, IMG submission 187694) | Host-associated microbial communities from peat moss isolated from Minnesota, USA - S1T2_Fd - Sphagnum fallax MG (SPAdes) (version 2) | ecosystem: Host-associated > Plants > Peat moss >...
GAATCACTACCAACAACAATTGGTGATTTTAAGCAGTTGACTAAGTTATTATTGACAGGATGTGAAAATCTTAAAGAACTTCCTCAAACCATTGGAAGCATCTCCTCATTATCAATATTGGACTTATATGGTTGCAAGTCCATTGAATCACTACCAATAACAATTGGTGATTTTAAGCAATTGACTAAGTTATTATTGAAAGGATGTGAAAATCTTAAAGAACTTCCTCAAACCATTGGAAGAATTTCCTCATTATCAATATTGAATTTATCTCACTGCAAGTCCCTTGAATCACTACAAACAACAATTGGTGATTTCAAGCATTTGACCAAACTAAAGTTGCAAGGATGTGAAAATCTTAAAGAACTTCCTCAAACCATTGGAAGCATCTCCTCATTATCAATATTGAATTTATCTGACTGCAACTCCATTGAATCACTACCAACAACAATTGGTGATTTTAAGCAATTGACTGAGTTATTATTGACAGGATGTGAAAATCTTAAGGAAATTCCTCAAACCATTGGAAACATCTCCTCATTATCAATATTGGACTTATTTGACTGCAAGTCCATTGAATCACTACCAACAACAATTGGTGATTGTAAGCAGTTGACTGAGTTATTATTGAAAGGATGTGAAAAGCTTAAAAAACTTCCTCAAACCATTGGAAACATCTCCTCATTGTCAATATTGGACTTATATGGTTGCAAGTCCATTGAATCACTACCAAGAACAATTGGTGATTTTAAGCAGTTGACTAAGTTATTATTAAGAGGATGTGAAAATCTTAAAGAACTTCCTCAAACCATTGGAAACATCTCCTCATTATCAATATTGAATTTATCTCACTGCAAGTCCATTGAATCACTACCAAGAACAATTGGTGATTTCAAGCATTTGAATGAATTATTGTTGATTGGATGTGAAAATCTTAAGGAAATTCCTCAAACCATTGGAAGCATCTCCTCATTATCAATATTGAATTTATCTGACTGCAATTCCATTGAATCACTACCAACAACAATTGGTGATTTTAAACAGTTGACTGAGTTATTATTGAGAGGATGTGAAAATCTTAAAGAACTTCCTCAAACCATTGGAAACATCTCCTCATTATCAATATTGGACTTATATGGTTGCAAGTCCATTGAATCACTACCAACAACAATTGGTGATTTTAAGGAGTTGACTGAGTTATTATTGAAAGGATGTGAAAATCTTAAAGAACTTCCTCAAACCATTGGAAGAATCTCCTCAGTATCAATATTGGACTTATCTCACTGCAAGTCCATTGAATCACTACCAACAACAATTGGTGATTTCAAGCATTTGAATGAATTATTGTTGAATGGATGTGAAAATCTTAAAGAACTTCCTCAAACTATTGGAAGAATCTCCTCATTATCAATATTGGACTTATCTCACTGCAAGTCCATTGAATCACTACGAACAATAATTGGTGATTTCAAGCATTTGAATGAATTATTGTTGACTGGATGTGAAAATCTTAAAGAACTTCCTCAAACCATTGGAAACATCTCCTCATTGTCAATATTGGACTTATATGGTTGTAAGTCCATTAAATCAATACCAACCACAATTGGTGACTTGAAGCATTTGACGAAGCTAATGTTTCGAGGATGTGAAAAGCTTAAGGAACTTCCTCAAACGATTGGAAACATCTCTTCATTATCAATATTGGACTTATCTTATTGCAAGTCCATTGAATCACTACCAACAACAATTGGCAACCTAAAACATTTGACTCAATTATTATTGCAAGAATGTGGAAGTGTTAAGGAGCTTCCTCAAACCATTGGAAGCATCTCGTCATTATCAATATTGGACTTAATTGGTTGCAAGTCCATTGAATCATTACCAACAACAATTGGTGGCTTAAAGCATTTGATTATGCTATTATTGCAAGGATGTGAAAGTCTTAAGGAGCTTCCTCAAACCATTGGAAGCATCTCCTCATTATCAATATTGGATTTATATGGTTGCAAGTCCATTGAATCAATACCAACCACAATTGGTGATTTGAAACATTTGACAAAACTAATGTTTCGAGGATGTGAAAAGCTTAAGGAACTTCCTCAAACGATTGGAAACATCTCTTCATTATCAATATTGGATTTATATGGTTGCAAGTCCATTGAATCACTACCAACAACAATTGGTGACTTAAAGCATTTGACTCAGTTATTATTGCAAGAATGTGAAAGTCTTGAAGAGCTTCCTGAAACCATTGGAAACATTTCCTCAATATTAATATTGGACTTAATTGGTTGCAAGTCCATTGAATCATTACCAACAACAATTGGTGACCTTAAGCATTTGATTATGTTATTATTACAAGGATGTGAAAGTCTTAAGGAGCTTCCTCAAACCATTGGGAACATCTCTTCATTATCAATATTGGATTTATATGGTTGCAAGTCCATTGAATCAATACCAACCACAATTGGTGACTTGAAGCATTTGACGAAGTTAACGTTTCGAGGATGCGAAAAGCTTAAGGAACTTCCTCAAACCATTGGAAACATCTCCTCATTATCAATATTGGACTTATCTTATTGCAAGTCCATTGAATCACTACCAACAACAATTGGTGACCTGAAGCATTTGATTCAATTATTATTGCAAGAATGTGAAAGTATTAAGGAGCTTCCTCAAACCATTGGAAATATCTCTTCATTATCAATATTGAATTTATGTTATTGCAAGTCCATTGAATCACTACCAACAACAATTGGTCATTTGAAACATTTGACTGAGGTATTATTGGAAGGATGTAAAAATCTTAAGGAACTTCCTGAAACCATTGGAAGCATTACCTCATTAACAATATTGAACTTATATGGTTGCAAGTCCATTGAATCAATACCAACTACAATTGGTGACTTGAAGCATTTAACGCAACTAACATTTCGAGGATGTGAAAATGTTAAGGAACTTCCTGAAACCATTGGAAGCATGTCCTCACTATCAATATTAGACTTATATGGTTGCAAGTCCATTGAATCACTACCAACAACAATTGGTGATTTGAAGCATTTGACACAATTAGTGTTGGTAGGATGTGAAAATATAAAAAAAAATCTTGAATGCATTGGAAGATATTAGGGGAGTAATTACTCATGGTAATAGTTAGTTAGTATATTTCTACTTACCTAGTTATTGTTTTAGGAATTACGAGCTAGACTACATAGTTTTTGTTAATAATTGAATTTGAATAAATCATAGGGCTATCATTTTTTAAATGGTTATATCTTGGAAGAAGGAAGGGAATGAGAGTAGATTATTCATTATAGAAGATTGAGTTTTATGGGAGTATGAAAGAAGAGTGTTTTGTTTTATGGAAAAGCTTCAATTCCATAGTTATATTTGTTGTTTTGATGTTTACTTATACTTTCATGATTGGATCTTAATTATGAAACTAAATATTAGTAGATCTAAATTAACATATTCTATTAGTATTATTTTTATGATATGTTCTAGTCAAAATTTAGGTAAAAAATATAGGATTAAAATTTTTGTATTTACCATTTCGCGACCATCCTAAGACTTGAATTTAGATTGAAATTTAGGATGTTGTTTATGTCTTGTTGCTTGAATCTTTATTTCTAAAAATTGATATTAACTTCAATTTCATTTTTTGCATGTTTTTCAAATCTTGATCATAAGTTTTTGTTCAGGAAGCAAATTTAAGTAGAGTAGTTAACTATGAGGATATTATTATAATGCAAAAGTTTATTTAGATTAGAATGTGGAAACATGGAAAATAGAATTGTGATTAAAAGCTTGAATAGACAATTAGATCAAGTTATACTACATGAACAAGTGGAAAATGGCATTACCATTAATAATAATTTGAATGTAAATCACATAGATTAGTAGTTTGTAACAACTAGAAGAGTTTATCAATCAAAACAAAGACATTCATGGATAGAAGAAAGACGTGTAAGCCACATATGTCTAAAACAACACTAATAATTCCTCGTGAAATGCAAACTAGTGAAGCATAGAGGTGCACCAACAATCTATAACAAAATTTTAGGAGAGAAGAAAATTAGATTGTACATGTAGATTCACAGGTTGAGTTTAAACAAAGGAGTCAAAAATTTGAACTTCAACAGAAAGTTGCACTATAAGAGTTAGCAGGTCTAATGCAGTAACATGAGCCTAATGTTTTGATTTATGAAGAAGAACAAAGACTCAATAGGTCAGAAAGGGAGGAAGTAGTACTAAGGTACATATCTATTTCACCTCCTTATTATCAAAAGGATCACGAGAATAAAGAGTTTGAACAAATAACTTAGAATTTTGAACCTCCGATTCATTATGTGGTTGAGCAAGAAGTTGTAATTCAAGGCATCAAAATGTCTAGAGGAGTTGAGTTAATATTTGTAACTAAACAAAAAATTGTAATCTTACCAAAAGAAAAACCAATAGTAGTAATTTTTTTGTTAGATAGCCATCAAATCTAAAAGGAGGAGGATTAGGACCACCAAGACCTCCATAACCTATAAGCTATTCTAGATTGCCAATGATGAATCTAAGCATACCACCATTTCCACTAAACAAGCCTTATCATTGGTCATTTAACTACCTTGAGTATGTGAAGAATTCTGATCTAGATGTTCATGTCAAAGTTTTTAAGGCTACCATTAAAGTAATTGGTGAAATAAAAGATGCATAAATTGCTAGTCTATTTAGTTTTACCCTTAAAAATAATATGGATGGTTGGTGTAATAATTACATTGGAGATTACCCATAATGTACTTTTGCAAGATTACAGTTAGCTTTCTATAAATGGTTCAAAATAATTCAAAATGATGAACAAGTCTAACTACAATTGAAATACATGAAGCATGAGAAAAATGAAAGAGCTAGAGAGACTATTGCAATTAACCAATAGTTTTCAACACATGACAACAAATAGTTTCCTAATTACTATTTTTAGATTTGGATTACAACCATATTTGCATGTAGCAACAACATGCATGAATAAATAAACCTTGTAACAACATAAGGAAACAATTTTGGTTTGTGAAGAAGGAATTTTTGAATTAGAAGCTATAAGTAATTTGTCAATACCATAGATTAATAAGACAATATATTAGTTCAAAAACCTCAAATTGTTCTAGAAAAAACATGAATGTACTATACAAACTGTTATAGAACAAATCACAATGTTGAAACATGTAAAATCAAAAGAAAGGAAGAATCTATGCTTGTAGTTTCTAAGGTTACCACTTAGCAAATCAAAGTACAGAAACCTATGACGTATTCTTGTCATATTTATGGTGACATTGGACACAAGATCACAATTTGTCCTAAGTATAGTGACATGTAAAATATGTTTAAGAACAAAGGAATGAAGACTATAAAGAAACCATATGTCATGGAGCCCAAGGTTACCAATCCTTTAATTCATGTAGTGAATGTCAACATGGTTTTCAAGGATAGAGAGCCAATCAAAAAGAAATATGTTGTTGGTTGGGAAGAGGAGTAGAGACTACAACAATCTTTTGTCAAGACAATGGAAGAGATGTAAGTAGAAGACCCACCAAAAAATATAAATCAAAAGGAAAAAGCACAATGGAATACAAGTTTGATAGGATTACCAGAGATAAAGGTGTCTATAGAACCAATTGTACCACAACATTTTTTTAACATAGTTACGTCTATGGAACATGTATTTTAAGATATTAGTAAATAAATGTTGGACACTACCTATACCTTGAGGTTAGGTCAACTATTAAAAATAACACCAAATCTTAAGAAATATATGTGGCTTAAACTAAAGCCAGAAAAACCCAATATAATTACTAAAATGATATTAGAACCTAGTGTAGCCACAATGATTGAAACACATTTTGAAGTTCACACTACAACTATAAGAGTAGATAACCAAATAGTTGTTATCCAAGTACAAGTTGGGAAGAACATTGTTGAGGATTTTTTGTTAGATGGAGGAGCAAATGTCAATATCATAATAGAAAACCTCATAACAAAATTAAGTTTACCCAAACCAAAACCAACTCCATACCACCTCAAAATGGCAAATCAAAGTATGACCAAACCTTTAGAATCATTAAAAATATGAAGATTAACATACATGGCATACCATATGTAGCCACATTTATTGTTTTGCAAAACAATGTGGTAGATTCTAGCTATTCTATGTTACTAAAAAGACCTTGGCATAGAGATGCAAAGGTTACACATGGTTGGGGCAACAATGTCATTACTATTCAAAATAATGGAATAATTCGAACAACATTAATTAATAAGAAATTGGGAGTAGCAATTAGAAGACCCCAAGTACTTGTTTGTTATGGCTTGCTAGAAGGGCTAACAAATGAAGAGGAAGATTTGATCTTTGAGACAAAACCAAAGTTGTTCTCAATTGGTACAATCACTATCTCAAAGGAAAAAAATTCATTGTTGAGTATTACATTGTTAAATATCATAATCAATGAAGAATCTAAACCACAACAATGGACATTAGGTCAAAGAACTACAAAAGTAGTGTCTTCAACAATCAAACCAAAAGACTTTTATGTCAAACCAAAGATATCATTTGAAGATAAAATTTATCCATAAACTTATTATCATCATAGCCAAGCTGATATTGAACTGGATGAGACATTAGCCAAAATACAAATACAAAATTTCAAATAACATGTTGGACTTTAACTTAAAAACATCTTTTTAATTTGAATCTTGGAATAAAGGCAAATCCACAATGTGTGAAAGTTAGTGCACATTTAATAAAGGAGAAAACTAAAGAGCTTCAAACTTTACTCAAGGAGTTCAAATATGTGTTTGCTTGGACTTATAAGGATTTAAGTGGCATACCTCCAGAGTTGGCTCAACACATAATTGAGTTAGACACTTCAATCCCACCAACAAAGAAAGGTATAGATTGAACCCTAATTATGCTGTAACTATCAAACAAGATATTGACAAACTATTAATAATAGGATTCATTCAACCAATAGAGGAGGCTACATGGTTATCACCTATAGTGGTAGGACTTTAAAAAAATGGAAAACTAAGAATATGTGTAGATTTCAAGAAGTTGAATAAGGCAACCAAAAAAGATCCTTATCCTTTACCATTTTTTGATGAAGTTTTGAAGATTGTAGTAGGGTATGAAGCCTATTCATTTTTAGATGGATATTCAAGATACCATCAATTTCTATAGCCCCTAAAAACATATACAAAACAACCTTTGTAATATATTGGGGAGCTTTTGTATAGATGGTGATGCCATTTGGTGTAAAAAATGGGCCACCAACTTTCCAAAGAATAATTAGCATAACTTTTAGAAAAATCTTAGAAAAGTTCATGAAGATATTTTTAGATGACTTCATGGTCTATAGTGATATGGAAAGTCATTTGATGAAACTCAAACCACTTTCAGAAATGCAAAGAATATAGAATTAATTTTAATTTAAGGAAATGTGCATGTATGGTATTTTCAAGATTGATTTTAGGGTTCATAGTTTCTAAGGAGGGAAAAATACCAAACCCCAAGAAAGTTTAAGCAATAGTGAATATGTTAGTACCTCCAAACCCACAACAAATTCAAGTATTTAATGGTATGACTTAATTTTATAGATGTTTCACAAAAAACTTTCCTTTTATCATGGTATCAATTACAAAGTTGATGAGGAAGACAAAACCATTTATCTAGACCACAAAGTGTTAGAAAATCTAGGATCAAATCAAACAAAAATATATGGAAACACCAATTATGATACCTCCAAATTGGCATTTGGAATTTCGTATGCACACAAATGCATCATTATTGGCAATAGGTGCAATGTTGGCACATAACCCAATTGGTAAGTATGACTAGCCTATAGTATATGCTTCCAGACTGTTAAATAAAGTAGAGCAAAATTATATTACTATAGGAAAAGAAACCTTAGCAATGGTTTATGCTTTTCATAAGTTCAAACATTTTTTGTTGGGAAACAAATTTGTCTTTTATGTAGACCACATGGCTTCAATATACTTGGTCAACAAACCACATGTGTCTAGAAAGATAACCAAATGGTTGTTGTTATTTTTGGAATATGAATTCATATTAATTTACAAGCTTGGTAAAACACTTGTGTTAACTAATGTTTTGTCTAGACTACTAAATAGTTCAAAACCTTTGGGAGTTCTAGATCAGATTATAGATGCATCATTATTTTATGTAGAATTTATATGGATGTAGGAAATGAAAAGCTACTTGGAGACAAATCAAATGCCAAAAACTCTAAACCTAACTTAAAAATAGAAATTAACTAGAAAGGTATATCCTTTTACTCTAAAAGAGAGAATAATGTACAAAGTGCTAAAAGAGGGAATAATGTACATAGTGGGACAAGACAACATAATGCACAGATGTTTGACCGCTTCATAAGCATAGATTGTTTTTAAGGAACTACATGAAGGAGTGGTAAAAGGACATTTTGCTGAAGATATCACTGCAAAGAAAATTTTAGATGAAGGTTGTTAGTAGCCAACTTTATTCAAAGATACTCATGAATTTTGTAGAAGCTATGACAATTGTTAAAAAAATGGAGGATTAAAAATAAAAAGTTTGGCCAAGTTGGTAACAACAATTCTAAAGGAACCTTTTATGAAATGGAGTTTAGATTTTATAGGTCCAATTAAACCAACAAGAAGACTAACAAGAAACAAATATATTTTGGTAGCCACAAATTATGCAACCAAGTGGGTAGAAGCAAAGGCATTCAAAACCAATATTGTAGTGGTTCCAACTAGATTTCTTTAAGTATATTTTGGCCAAATTTGGATGTCCTTTGACCATAGTTATAGATCAAGGAATACATTTCATTAATGATACAATCAAACATCTAACATAACAATTTTTGTTAAAGCATGTTAGTTTTACTACTTATTACCCACATGGAAATGGATAAGCATAATTTAGTAACAAAGTCATTGGTAGATTATTGACCAAGTTAGTCAATGAGAAAAGAAAAAATTGGGATGAACATTTGTCCACAATTTTGTTTTCATATAGGACTACTTACAAGGTGGCAACATGATATACACCTTACCAATTAGACTATGGTTTGCATCCCTTAATGTCAACAAAATATCTTTTATTGACTATTAGTGGGGACCATAAAAATGCAGAACCAACCAAAGTATTAATCACCAAAATTACAAAGTTGGAGAAGTTATATGAGAACAAATTAGAAGCTTAGAACAATGTTGGAGCAAACTAGTGGAGCAAATTTTTGTGGAGTTAACAAAAAAAAAAACATAGAGAAAAAGTTCTAAATTGAAAATTATGTTTTGTGATTTCTCAAGGGGGGAAAAACACACTTGAGCAAGTTCAAGAAAAGATGGTTTGGTCAATTCGAGATATAATATTACTTACCCAATAATATTGTTATTCATGTTTCTATTAACAATTTTGAACCAAACCCAATATTGGTTAATGTTAACAAGTTGAAACCCTATTTAAATAGGTGGATCAGACATTGAAGGGGATTCAAAGTTCAGAATATCAAAACTCCTTAGGGTCCATAGATTCAAACCACAGGGAAAAAAATTTGATGAACATTCAAAAGAGGAGAGAACAATAGAGATTATTGATATTGATAAAAAAATAACATCAAAAGAAGGCTCAGTACATCTGATGAGTCAGTAGGTTATGAAAATATTCATAGATTATGAGTACACACAATTTCACACTCACTAGACTATAGGTGACATAAGTTTATCACATGGAAACAAAACTCTGTCAATTTGATGACTTAGCATAGGACAAATGAAGTTTGTAATGTAAACAATAACAAGTCATCATATTTAACACTGTCATCAGAACAACTGAGTGCCATGTCCACAGAGTTTCTAGGTCAGCTGGCATTAAGTGTAGCCCATATTTTTGTTAGTATGGACTCAGTTAGAAGTCGATAGGTGTGTAAAAAGAAAACCAGAAAAAAAGACAAGTCATTAAAACACTAACCCTAAACTTAAAAAAACTGAAATGTTACTTCACAAAACGAGATGGGTTATGTTCGAGAAGACGGCAAAATAGTATTGGGCCTCTTCCTTTTCGCTTTCTGCAAACAAACTTCTATCATTTTATTTATTTTTGTCTCTAGAATGATTGCAGAAGAAAGTTTTGTTGAAAAATTGCAAAGACAATCCAAAGAGAGATTACAAAAGTTGAGGAAATAAAAAGAAGAGACAGAGAGCACAACAAAGTTTTACAACTAATTTGCTTTTGCAGTCTAGGTCTCCAGAAAGAGGGTCCACCATTTTCATCTCATGTTTATTCTTTTTCTTCCTCTCAGAGATCTTCTTCGATGTCTAAGTTCGAGAAAGTTGTTGAAGCAATTAGGAAAAACGACAGAGATTGTAAATAAACATTGAGGAGATATAATTTTACAAAGCCCAGAAGAGAGGCAGGTGCAAGAGAGCAAGTTGGTTCAATTTCCGGATTGGTGGCTTCTAGCGACTTCGTCTCTTTGTATTCTTCATTGGGTTGTTGAGGATCCAAAAAACTCGACTTGGGTCGCTGTGGTTGCGCAGATTTTGCCGTGTTTGTGATCCTTTCAAATTTGGTCAGTTGTTGTTAGTGTTGTTGCGGCGGATCTGCCACTGTTTGTCAGCGTCCTCGTCTCTTTCTAATTCTTCATTGGGTTGTCGAGGATCCAAAGAAGTTGACTTGGGTTGCTGTTGTTGTGGATCCTCATTTGTTTTGTAGCTTGCACTTCCTATCTTTTGTTTGTGTAAAGAAGTTTTTTGTTAGCAACTGTGGGAGAGAGAGACAGAGAAAGGGGAAACGAGAAGGAAAGGAAAGGAACAAGTGAGAGCAGAACCACGTGTCGCAGCATATACTAATACAAAGGACAAATTATCTTTTTCTGTGACAGGTCCTCATTTGCAACATCAGCGGGCAGAGATGGGGTGATTTTGGGCTTTAGTTCTCCGCGCCAATGCATTAGCAGGGTACGTTGTGTGCTCTATGTGCATCGCAAATTGCAATGTGCTGAGTAGTTGGGGTTTGCAATTATGTATGTTTTTCCTTCTTGTTTGTCTTTTCTGTTTCTTTGTTTCTGGGTTAAAAATGGTAATGAAAGTACTAATGAATCCAAGGGAGAATAATGTCTTCTATGGCGAAGAAACTTCCCTGAATTTTTTGTACCTAGTGAATGAACTTGGATGTTGTTGGCTGCTAAGCTTTGGGGTGCTTGAATTTGGGTTGTTTGCAGACCAGTGGTGATGCTACTATACCCTCTGTGAGTATCCTAACCCTAAACCCTAAACCCATTGCTGAATCCAGCTCCAGTCATCACCATCTCGTTTTGTCTTGTGACTAAATGCATGCCAGTGGTGTGTTTGCTAAGTTGGAATTTCTTTGACTCTAATGAGTTTCATATGTATAAAAAAGAAAGAATTTTCAGTTAGGGTTTTGGGTTTTCTTTGTGTTTTAGAATTGCTGCTGCAGAAAGGAATTTGATGATCCATAAAGCTTTGGGTTTCTGTTTTGGAATTATGTTACAGCTATGCATCAATCAAGGCTATAAAGAGCCCATTCAAGGAAGATGATCAGCTATGGCTGACCTATTGGGTGCTGTATTCATTTGTGTCACTTTTGGAGCTGGTTGCTGCTCCCATTTTTGCATGGTAAAAAGAAGTCTCTTACTTCTCTGTGGCTTCTTACTTTTGTGCTACCTTATTGAAATCTGTCCATGTGCATAATAGAGAGTGAGAAGCATGTGCAAGGCAAAGGATTTGCTGGAAAAATCAAATTTCGAACTAGAGGCTAATAGTAATTTGTAGTGCAAGAAACTTGAAATGTGCACACAGATATTGTGATCTCTTACTCAAGAAATAGTGTTGTAAACTGATGTTGGAGGTAGAGATTTCATCTGTGGTGTGCTTTTCTGCATCTGATGATGGAAGTTCAAAATCTCTGTTTTGGCTATACACTAGGATTCCATTGTGGTCCACAATTAAGCTGGCAGCAGCAGCATGGTTGGTGTTGCCACAGTTCAGAGGAGGAATTATTGTTTATGAGCAGTACGTGAGACCCTATTTCTACAGCACTGTTCAGAATGCAGATGCGAAGCTGACTGACACCCAGCGCAAGTTTTTGTCTTCAATAAGCCCAGAGGCATGCAGCTCAGTTGCCCAGTTCATTAACGACAGTGGTTCAGATGCCTTTGACAAAATCATGGCTGCAGTGAGTTGACAACATTCCCCCTCCCCACCTTTTCTGTTTCAGGGTATCTCTAGTTGTGCAGATTTTTGTATAATGGGTTTGCCAAGACTTTGGGGCTGATTATCATGTTCTTTATCTATGTGCACTGTTGGGAGCTGATGCAGTCAGTTGGTAGTCATGGCAGTGTATCACTGCTGTTTGCGACAAAGGTGATGGTCTGGCACTTTGTGCGTTACTCTCATAAGGTTAAGACTGCACTCATTGTTGTGTTAGCTCCAAATTGTTGTTGTTGGAGTCTTTTCTGCAACAATGATTTTTTCTCTGCATTTTCTAAGTGACGTGTAATTGTGCACCTATTGGTAGATCTTACATATGAAAACCAGTGTACTATTTATTTGTTTCTGAATTGGGTATTCTTTGATGAGAGAGTGTGTGTTGTGTTTATGAAGGCTGCAGCAGAGTCCAGAAAGAACCCGTGGAGCAGTTAAGGAGGATTATCCCAAAAGTAAATGCCAAGTTTTGTTTGCTCAGATAAACTAACAGGTGCCAGTTGTGTGCGGAAGGAAAAAACACATTTTTGATTGCTCTATTGCTCTTTTGTGCAATTGACAATTGTTCCAATTTTCAGCTTCCTTATGTCAAAAGGATGGAGTGCTTTCTGTTGTCTACGAAACTTTGGTACATTTGTTTTCAACGATCAATTGTATCTTGTTTTTGCAATTTACTTGGCAGTTGGATCAATATGCAAAAATTGTGGCCAACATTGGCAGAGGTTATTTTTGTAAAAACAAGATCTTATGGGTTTATTGCAGCATTGTGAAAAGTCCTGAGCACATCTTCATTCATTTTTTCAGCCATGTAGACATTGTGAGGTCCAGAGCAGATTATGTTTCTGACAAAAAAGCTATGGAGAAAAGGTTAAGCTCAATGAATACTTTACTGACCAAAACCTGTGCTCAAGCTCTGTATTTTGGTTAAATAACCCAGCACTCAGAACGTAGTTCTAGGTGTATATGGAAGATGAATTCAAGATGAAGATAAGTCCAGTTTCAAGAGTTTTGTATAAGTTGTTTATTGCAGAGCTCTACTCTGCGTTAATGTCAATTACAACACTAGTTGGAATTCCTTTATTGTCACTGGAGTGCAGCATAGCCTCCAAAACAGCCAGATCCCGCATTGCTTCCAGGACAGAGCTCCGCTTGTCAGCTTGCTCTGCTGATTTTTCCTGAGGTCATGATTCCAACCAGGCATTAAATCAGTTGGTTCCATTCTCAATTGCTTGACAATGACCTCCTGTTGTTGATTTAGTGTATGTAGATTTTGCATGTTGCAGAGCAAGTGGTTCTTCACAGAAACTATTGGAGATACCTGTTTTATGCACAAGGTAGAACTAACATCTCCAATATTTCCTGTTAATAAAAACATTACCGTCCCTTGTTTCTTGCAACACACTCACTAGGTGATCAGGTAAAAAGGTATATACTTCTAGTGGGTCAGGATGATTGAATACCATTATTGGTCTTTGTAGGTTGAGAGACACATTATGATAAAAAGAAGAGCAAGAAATGGGTCAAAATGAAGACTGAAACATACCTCAGATAGAGCCTGTGCCACATCCACTACAAATGATTTTAACTCCTCTTGCACACCAGCAAAGGCACCAAAACCTTCCTGTGGATTCCCTTTAGAAGGGTGAAATGTACACTGCAATTGAAAAAGCCACACCTGAGTCTCACCTGTTGTGCCTGTTTCAACATTTGTAACTGGCATCCATGTCTGATGTCAAGACTATTATGCAAGCAAACCGTACCTTGTAGCCATGTTTTCCATCTTCCACACCACGTACAGCTTCCACTGTACCCAAAGAGCCGACAACCCGCCAGCTCACCTACAGAACAAACTGTGGTTAGGCGAGGAGAGCTTAAACTCAAAACAGCAACATGTTCAGAGTCAAGCTAGCCTAATGGAAAGGGAAGAACGAATGTAACCAGTGTATCTTCATGTCAGAGCGGCAACAACCTTTCTTGTTGTTGCAGAGAGAGAAAGGTTGAGTACTCCTGTACATCCATTTGAAAATTGCCTGGCAGATTGTACACATAGAAAATCATGTCAATGTAATGACAATCACTACCTTTAAAGACAATATCTGATGTTTCTATGCATGAAATGTTGAAGGTGGGTGATTTTGTTAGTTCATGAATCGAGGATGAATGGTAACTTACAGAAGTGAGGATATATTGTCAGGGTTGGGCAATGATGAGTTGACATGTGTGGCTAAAGCTGACACAGAAGAGACCTCCGAACCCACAATCTGCAAAAGGTTCAAAAAACCCACACCATGGAATGTGTGAAAATTTTCAACTTCTCCTATCCTTCATACCCAAGTGACACTAATGTGAAGATGCATACAGATGGAGGGGGGAAAAAAAGCCTTGGACACAAGCTGAAGCTTCTGTGACTGAGAGAGCCTCTTCCTTATGCTATAGATTTTTGACTGGTGTGAGATGGTTAACTTCAGAGTTTAGAGGTTTGGTGTATCACAAACTGAGAACTAAATCTAAATTATGAACTCATGAAAGTAGAGAAGAGTATACCAAACGCAGTCCTGCAATAAAATGGACACCGACATCAATCAAAAATCCGCCCTGCATTATCAGAACCATAACTCACACGTCATAAGTATCAACAAATCTCCTTACTCACAATTAAGGAAACCAGGGCACAAAACTATTCCTTTTAAGTTAAAGAAAAACTCCCGGAAAAGGACTGAAGACATAGGTTAGAAGAAAAAACACAGAAGTGACAAACTAGAACTGCAAAGAAAATGAAACTTGTCATGACTTTGTCCAGATCGCCTTTTACCTTGAAGTCGGGATCACGGCGCCAGGTACTGAGGAAGTAGGGATTGGAGCTGTTCATGGGTACCTCCATTGTGACCTGAACAGCCATCAATGCTCCTGCCTCCTTCACAAACCTTGCTGCCTGGCGAGTGAAAAATTCCAACAGATTATTCCAACTGGAAAAACACAGCAACTCAATAGGGGTGAAGTACAAAAACCCAGTGTATTAGTTGCAACAAATCAGCATGAAAGACTCTGACAAGTTCAACTTGGTCTAACCATGCTCAAGGGAGCTGCACCTGAATGAGCCCAGGCTCAAATCGATAGTTCTCTGCTACTGCCCAAATCGGAAGCTTCAGCTTTTGGGTAGCGAGAGCTTGATATGCTGACCATGCCTTGCACACCTCCGCAACAGCTGCACCCATGTGCATGATCTATCACATTAGCAGAGAGAAAGGTGGGATTCATACATTGGGTAGAAGGGAATCATGAAGAAGAAAGGAACAGTACTTTCTATAGCATTGAGAATTTAGAGCATACAATGGCAAATCTGAAGTCTCAGGTCACAACTATCCTGCTGAATATATCAGATCAGACATATGCTCTACCTGCTGCAAAACTTGTGACATTATTTCAATGGGTTAAAGGAGTGTAGAGACTCACTTGGACCAACAGGCTTTTCTTCACCAATGCATAACAAGAAGAAAGAAGGCCATCCACAAAGAAAATCAAACGCATATCAGTCCCCCTGAAAACAAATATGAACATGCTTTGACTCCAATTCACTTGCTCCAAAACACAATAAATTGCAATAGAGCTTTCGACAATATAAAACTCAGAAAACAGGTGTACTACTCTGTCATACATCTTTAGAAAGGGATAGCCTGGAACAGTTTTCTGGATCTGCCTTCTAACCCTACAGCAACTGAAAGAGATCACAAACTCAGAGTGACCCAAAACAATCCAGAGCAATAAACGAAGTTTTCAATGCTGAAAACTGCCAAGAGATGACAAAAACACTGCATGATATTATAAATGGAATTCGCACCTTGTATCACATGCTTTCCTGCTTGAAGTGCTTGTAAAACAACATTCAGCTGCAAAGTGCAACACATATGTGTTGATGCTGAGCTGCTGGTTGTATCAAACTGCTATTGCTACCAAAAGCAAAAAAAACCTAACAAGGAAGAGGTGATGTTCAATTTGAAAATTGCGAGGAACCACAGCAAGCCCTCTGCAGCAAATACTTTGTGTAATGCCACTATATACCAGTGTGCCTTGTTTTTCAGTCCTAGACACTAGGTGAAGCTGCCAAGACAAAACTGCTTCCACTGGGTGGGGGTCAAACCTGAGCTTGTGCTGGCAAGACAACGGCAACCGCGTGAATTGTTTTATCATTCCATATGGCCTCCAAGCCCTCGTCTCCCCACTTTGCTTCTGCTTCGGGTGCATAAGGTTTTGCCAGTTCCAACCCCTTCAAAGCTGCATCCTGCCACTCATTCTCCATACTTGTTAAACAGGGCCCTGTTTTTGTTTCCTCTGCGTCTAGGCCTGAATTTTTGTTTGCAGACAATCTTGATAATAGGAGAGATTGAAAATCCTCAAACTGGAGACCTTCTTGCCCTGGAATGATAGACCCATTTTTTGACCCACCCACCCTAAGTTCCTTGCAATGGTAGAAGCACTAGAAGATTTTGCTTGTGATCATACGAACCTTTGAGCGACTCCAGATGACCTTAAGAGAAGCAAGATGAGCCAAATCTCCAAGCTTTGGTACATAAGTTGTGCAAGCAAACTGTCCTGCCCCCAGCAATGCCAACCCTGGCACTGTGTCCTCTGTCACTTCCCCCATTGCCAAGCTTGAACACTGCACCATGTATTCACAACAGATTTAAGCTCAGAAGACAAGATCCCCCTGTATCTGACCACAGAGAATAAATCTCCAGATTTTTCTAGCTATGCAAAAAACTTTCAAAAGTTGACTGGCACCATTTCTGCTGATAAACCTGACTGAATCTCTCTTTGCTATTATTAGGGCTACTGCCTCCATATCCAGAGATTGACAATCATAAGACCCATAACAAGATCAACAAAAAATCTTTCCCCTAGAACCCAGAAGTTCACACTTGGACATTTCACACATTGTGCATGTGTGATTGACCAAGTGAGCTAAGCTATGAGTAACATCAAGCATGACCTAGTGATGATCTGACCACCTAAAACAACAACAAACCACTTGCAAGGTGGTGACCCAGAAAGAGCTTGAAAAAAAACACAACCACCACTGATAGATCTAGTGCCTGGAGACAAAAAGATCTGACCATGTTACAAAACAGATGCACCCCAGAAAATAATACCGGCAGAAATATCATCAGAAATCCACACTAAAAAGCCAATGGTGATAATGACCTAATCCAGAAACTTGCAAATGTAGAATGGCACAGTTGATGCACACAAAAAGAAGAAGAAGAAGAAGAAGAAGAAGAAGAGCAAATCTGAAGAAACTTCCAATGAGCAAGGAGGCATACCTGATCCTGAAAACCCCAGAGAGAGAAAGCCTCAAGCCTGCTTCCAGATTTGCAACCTCACTTGCATTCGGATCAGTGCACCATATGAAGAAATGGGTTGAAAAAAAGAAATGGAGTGAAGAAAAGAAATGGGTGAAGAACAAATGATTGGAGAAATGGGTGAAGAAATGGGTTGAAGAATTAGGTGAAGAAATGAAGTGAAGAAATGGGGGAACAAAGGGAGGACAACAGCAAGCAACATGATTGCTATGAATCTGAGGATGTTTAGTTAAGTGCAATGATGCATTTTTTCTGCTGAAGAGAAGAATTGCATCAACATCTTCATCATCATCATCATCATCATACTCATTACTATAACTTGCAAAAACTAATTGGATGATTGTTTTAGGTTTATTGCTATTTTTCTGGCCAGATTTCACTACAAAAATTGGTTGATTTTGGGTGTTCCAGTCTCCAGGGATTAGATTGAATGCAATCATTTGTTGATCCAAATTTGGTTTATGTAAATTAAAAAGGCATTTTGTTGCCAAGTTGATCACCAAAATGGTTGATTGGGTTGTTTTGTAATTTATATTAATCTTTGAATGTTAATTTTGTGGCCAGTCTGACTACACCAAATGGGTATTTGGGTGATTGAGGATAAAAAAAAATTGTGTTTAGATTGATTACAAAATGTTTTGATTAGGTGATTGAAGGATTCATTTTTCTTAAAGAATTGCACATACCCAAGCACTTATCAATTTGTATTTGGTGGACTTCTCTAGCATGGAGAATTGTGATTGTAATGTAAAATGTTACAATACAACAAAATGGAAAAGTGTTTTTCTTAACCAACTAAAATTGTAATTGGCAAAAAAAATTAAACTTTTTTAAAATTGTAATTTTCTTATTTTTTCAAAAAAAATTAGGTTTACTAACCACATTGACCAACCAAGTATAAAGGTTAATTACAAAGGTTGGTTCAATATTATTTTGATTACAATGGTAGGGTTGATATTATTTTGGCCTACAATGGTAGGTTTATTATTATTTATTGAGTTATTGTGTTAATTAATTATGAATTTGTATAATAAATTGCTTGACTTTGTGTTAATATCATTGTATGACATGGCATGTCCCATTGTTCATGTCACACATTTATGATGATCTGGCATAATTTAAGTCAAATGGTTGATTTTTCTCATCCATTGAATGTATGATGAATGATTTTCATCAAAATCCACTTCCAATATTCATAACCTAATAGGTAGCCTACATATTATGGCTATGTAGCTAGTTGGTCCCAATAGCTACATGATAGGTAGGTAACCATTGCAGGGCTACCTAGGTAGCTAGCCTTAATAGCCTCAATAGGTAGCCTATGAGGATATTTGATTGGGCATGTGGATTTTGAACAATGCTTAGGCAAGCTTCTACATGTTATGTACTTAGTTCTAATATTTTTCTAGGTACCTAATAGGTTACCTAGCTACCTTTTAAGGCTACCTAGGTAAGGTATAGAGGTTAAGTAAGTAGATTAGGTACTTAGGTCATTAATGTAGCTTGGAAGATCACTCAAAAATACTTGGAATGGAATATGAACTAGAAAAATAACAACTTTGAATATGTACCAAAATGATTTTTCAGGAAATGAAAAAAAAATTCAAGGATAATTTTGTAAAATGAAAGAAGAATCAAACAAAACTATCAAGGTCCCACAATTCCAAATAGAAATTTTGTTGCCACAAGTTCAATGGCTTTTTTTTTAATAGTTTGGTAGGCATTCAAGGAATACCCACAAACTTCAAGAGTTGAACAATTTCCTCAATCTATCTTTTGCAGAAAGTCCTTATATACCCCCCCCCCGCACCCCAAATGATTCTTAGGAATTTAGTCTTCAAACAAACATCCACATATAATAGGCAAAAATCAATTTAAATGATGAAACGATATGCATTTTTACATAATCATAATGCATTACCAATTATTTTTTAAAAACAAACTTTGAATAGACACATAGTGTATCCTTCTACAAAGTTGCAAACAAATTAATTGTTTTTGAGTTCATGATGAAAGAAAGAGTGTGATCAAATCCCAACAATAAAGGTTTTATCCTCTATCAAAGGGTGGTGTGAGTTCTTCTTGAAGAGTTATTGAAGGTGGTTAGGAAGGGTAGTGATAACCAAAAACTAGTTGATAACCCATGTATTCAACCTTTAGTGATTCCTCTCAAAGTGTCACGGGTCTAGAAAAATATATTTTATGTTGATTTTTAAATGTCTAGTGTAAAAATATATATTTTATGTTGATTCTAAAATGTCTAAAAGTTGTTAATTTGGTGTCTAATGGTTATTGAATGCACAAATTTCATATTTTTAAATTTTAATTTTTAACATACATAACTACTTATGATGTCCGTCAATATGCTTATCAATAGGTAGCTAACCTACTTAGATGGGTGAATATCATTTAGGTGAGTATATTAAATGTTCAACTATTATAGTAACATTCATCCATTTTTGAAGATGTGATTCCAAATTCAATGAATGAAGTTGGCAATGGGTAAAATCACATTCTCAAAAGTTAGAAACAATGTCAAATCTACACAAGTGTTTGTTACATATGGCTATGGGATGCCACCTTAATGACATGTTAATCATGTCAAATTTTTGTTTTGTTATTAATATGGAAGTTGAAAAATATAAATTGAATTATTAAATTTTTCAATTTTAAGTTTTGGTTTAAACAAAGGACTTCAAAAGTTGAACATGTTTTCCATCAAAAATGATTACTTCACCAAAGGCCCTTTAGTTCTTATACTAAAAAACATTTGATGTTCATTTTTTTGGTAATAATAGGTGACTATTTAACACACCTTAAAAACATTAAATAATTTTTTTTTTTGCAAAAAAATGAAATTTAAGGTCTATTTGAAATTCATGAATCCTTTGTGATATATAAATGTGGTGCAATGTATATGGTGTCTAAAACAAAATTGTAGCTTGTAAAACAAAAAACAAAACTTCAAAATAATTAACATGTTTTCACATGATTTGAAATTGTGACCATTTTCAAAATGAAACATAAGAATCTAGGAAAATTAATTCATACACTTTTAACATATTTAGTTTTTAAAAATTAACACAAAACATGTGATATATTGGGGCAACTATAAATCTTTTTAATAAGAAGTCACAAATATTGTTAAATTTTGAATCACACTCATTGAAATTGAAATTCAATTATGAATTTATGTAGTTGTAAATTAGTTGACATTTCAACTTGGCAAGTGAGCTTGGATAGGTGACAAGCCCATCTTAAAATTGTATGGACCTTTGATTGTTTTGAGTTTATTTTCTTTATGTTCATTCTTTCCCTATGTGTTCAAACTTATATTTGCCATTTTATCTTTGCAAAACTTTCTTAAAGTAGAGTCCATTCTTTAATTAGTTTCCTTGTTATTCTTTAACATTTTGTCAACACTTAAATATTATTTAATTATTTGCCTTCCACACAAGTGATCACAAGTAATGAAGAGAGGATGCATCAAGCTTCATCACATTTAATGCACACAAGTTTTGGTTATTATTACATTGTCCATGTTCAATTGTTGTTTTTTAAATTTTAATTTTAATTTGTCACTCTTAAGCAAATGGGGTAAATTCTTGGTTTCAAGTTTTACATCTATTTTTTTCAATTTTTAATTAGTTCAATTTTTTCAAGTTTAAAAATCTAAGTTTCAAGTTATATGTTTGGTTTTTCAAGTTTAAAGTGTAAATTTTCAAATTATAGGTCCAATTTTTCAAGTTCACATAGTTTGTTCCATGTGTTGGCAATCACAATGTTTAAGCCATTTGGTAAAAGATTAGTTGGCCTATATAAATCTTTGTCATGAGAAATTGCTTTTGATAGGGATTATTTCTTTGTGCATTTTTTGGTGATTACATTGGCATTTGTGCACAATAAACAATACATTTTTATTTTTTCGTTCAATTATGTATCATAAGTGGAGTGAAGGATGTTGTACAAAATTTAATGTAAAATAATTTGATCAATAAGGATTGTCAAATACATGTGAAGAAGGTATACTTGCCATTGTCAAATTAGCTGATGGGCCATTTGGGAAAGCTGCACATGGGGGTAAAACCAACAAACCATCAATGAAGACAATTCTTCTGCAATAACAACTTCCACTTTATTGAACAATCTTATACAAAACAAACTTATGTAACACCTTGGAATCATTTAGCACTAGAAAAAAATTACAATTTTAATTGTAAAAGACAATGTTTTAGTTTTAAATGACACATGTGAATACTAGGCCCTATAGTCACCTTGGACAAGTTGCAAAAAATAGCTAGTCATAAAAGACACCACATGGCATTTAATTGTATTGATAGTCACATACTTGTGACATCTATGTGGGATTTTTCATCCATTGCCTTGGATGACCATTCGTTTGATGTCACGTTGGTTAAATATTGTAGGATTATGGGACTACCAAGGTTTGGACTACCTATACGATTGCATATGTAGTCATATATGTAGTCACATATGGTGCTAATTGTTCATGCATGGATGGCAATGATGTAGCCATGTGGCATTTTGTGATGGGGGG
>Ga0209208_10003596_pt1 | contig 22175 bp, 16 predicted proteins | sample S1TSphfallax_3_FD_187694 | JGI IMG/M metagenome (GOLD analysis project Ga0209208, IMG submission 187694) | Host-associated microbial communities from peat moss isolated from Minnesota, USA - S1T2_Fd - Sphagnum fallax MG (SPAdes) (version 2) | ecosystem: Host-associated > Plants > Peat moss >...
CTTCTTGAAGTTGGGTGGCAACCCACTCTTGTACATCTCCTCCAGATACTTAGCAATCGCATACTGACTAGAACCCGTACGCTCCTTCAAGCTCCCAATAGCATCCTTCACCATCTGAGACACAGACGAAACCCAAAGGACACACAACAAAAGCACACATGCAAGTGAGATTATCATCAAAACCTCGAAACTCCATCACCGCAAGCACATGATTCACCATCAAACCCACAGTAGAGGTTCAAAAAGAACAAGACCCAACAAGCAATGCGAACCAAAAAAAAAGCTCCCTACTCACCAGGAGGTAAGAAGGATGGGCAGCAGCCACGACATTACTCCCAGCTCTAGGCTTCTTCTCCTTAGGAAGCGCCTTCACCTTCTTCTCCTTAGGAAGCGCCTTCACCTTCTTCTCCTTAACCACAGCTTCCATCGAATCCTCCATTCCAGACACAACCAAAAACTACCACCTCCTTCTCCTCTACCTCCTCCTCCTCCTCCTCCTCAACTGCAGACACAAAACCACCCAATTACTGCAAACTCTTCCACAGTTTTTCTTCGCGATAATAACCAGGATTAATATCTCGAGAATGCGATGAAACACAAATACAATTCAGAGACAAAATTCACAAACTGTTCCTCTATCTCTTCCACCTTCGTCGTCGTGGTGCTTGTGGTCCTCTTCTTCTTCTTCGTCTCCTTGCAGGTGGCGGGGATCGACCTCGTGGTGTGCGAGTAGGTACCAGTCTACGAGGTATTTACGGAGTAGGTGGGGGGGAAATCTAGTGGTAGGCCCTACTAGTCTACCAATGGGGGCGTTGCGTTGCTGTTCACGCGGATCGTTGGCTTGCCCAAGCCTACAGGTAAGGAATACCGTTAGATGGTGCATCTGACGGCCTAGTATTATTGTTGTTGGGAAGTGGGGATTTGAATTCCGAGACAGGAGGAGGAGGAGGAGGACTGGGGAGGCCCAAATTTTGAATTTTAGGGAGGAGGGGGGGAAAATGTCGAATTTTGAGGACATGGGATTTGAATGGGCCCCCAAGACGTTGGATGAAAAATGTTGGAGATGTTGGATGGAAAAAGTTTGAGATACTGGATGAGAAAAGTTGGAGCTTTTGGATGGAAAAAGTTTGAGGTGTTGGGTCAAAAGGCTAATTTTGTTCAATTCTGAATTTTAGGGTGGGAAAAGTCGAATTTTCAGGACATGGAATTTGAATGATCCCCCAAAACAAAGGGAATTTTTTTTTTAAATGTAGTCCCTTTGAGGTTTTGGATGAAAAATCTTGAGGTACTGGATGGAAAAGGTTGGAGCTTTTGGATGAAAAGAAGTTTGAGGTTTGAGATCAAAAAGGCCTAATTTTGTCTAATTTTGTTCAATTTTGAGAAAACCGAATTTTGAGGGCATGGAATTTGAATGGGCCCTTTTTTTTAAAAAGGAAAAGAAATGTCAGGCAAAAAAGAAAAAAGAAAAAAGCAAAAAGAGAAGCTTGTGAATTGTGCACGTAAGAGGTTGAAATATTGGATGAAAAAGGAGAAATGAATGATTTTTTTGAATGAAGAAAGGATTAGGGGTTTGGACAGGTACAGTAATAAGTGTTGGTGTCATTGGGTTCATCTCAATTGGATGAACTTTAGGGTTTAGGGTTGAAACTTTATGGTTGAACCCTTAAACCCTGAAGTTCAAACCAATTGGTGCCATTGGATGAAAAAGAAGATAGGAGCAGGAGGTTTTCTGGAAACCAGTTAACCAAAAACAAATGTGGGTATTTGGTTTCTGCTTCTGGCTGAGTGGATGAAAAACCAAAGTGAAGAAAAACTAGAGTAGAAAGTTGAAACCCTAAAAAAAGAAGGGGAAAAAAAAAACCCTCCTTTGCTTGCTTGGGTCATCGGATGAAAAAAAAAGAAATGAACAAATGATGAAAGAAAGAAAACCTAAATTTTTAGGCGGTGAATTCACAGAGGTTTTGGAGCCAACAGCGAAGGTCATGTTTTCATCCATGATTGGTGGATGGGATTTCTCAGCCTGCCAATTATTGTTGTTGATCAAATTTAGTGGATATTTTTTCTAGTTAATAAATTGTTGTAATTGCTTATTTTAAAACTTCTCAAGCAATGTATATTTTTGGGAAGTGAATATACATCCATCCATCTTTGGGTTTCAAAATCCAAGCTGCATTTCATACGAATTATTGGTTGGTTTAGTTGCTAAATAATAGTGTTCCTAGAAAGAAAAGGAAAAACAAATGTGGTTGATGTCGAAAGAGCTCAAAACAAGAACAAAAAGGCTCTTCAATAACAAGGTAAATTTTTGTAAGGCAAATTCGCAATTTACCTATATTAAATCACTTCTTTGGTTAGAAAGTGTTTGATCTTAGGTCCATGGCTATTGAGATTAGTATAAGTTGACCTAACCATTCAAAGTTCCAAACAACAAAGGTAATGACAAATGTATGTGTAACAAATTGCCCACAAAATGGTGACTTTTGGGATGTAATTTTTAACCTTAAACCAATGTACAACTTTGAATATTGTAACATGTCAAAAATTTGATGTGATATTAGTCTCATGAACATATCTTCAAAATTTTCAAATAGGAGACACTAGAATATTCAACTATACATTTGGCTCTTCTAAGATTTGTTGTTGGAATGATGGAATATTCTGCTACACATATGGCCTTTAAATAATTTGTTGTTGGAGTTGTTGGAAGCTAAAAATAGTCAGTTGCAAGTTCAAAATTGCACAAAATTTTCATCTTTTCCACTAAGGAATTGTTCATTGTTTTTTTATAGTAACTCTCCAACACCCCTCGTCCTTCAAGATTCATAATCTGAATCTTCTTCCTCATCAAAAAAAAAGATCTAAAATGTTTTCCATGCTGAAGTCACCCAAGGTGATGGTGAGCTCTTCATCCTCCCCTTCATGGCTCTCTTTGTCCTCATCATCTTCTACAACTTAAGGTGTCCATTCTCCAACATGTTGCATTTCTCTAACATTCCCACAAGATGATCCTACCACATGGCTACCATCATCCCAAACCGAGGGTAGCTTCCCAAAATCCCTAAACAACCTAGGGTTGCTTTGTAAGACAATCAACCATGTTTTAGAAGGTCTTCATGAAAGAAGACTTGCCCCATAAACTTGGGAAACACAAAAGGTTGGTCTTTCACCCCATATGTTCAATACGTATATGTCTTGTCAATGACATAAAAGAAACAATTGTGATACTCCACAAGGCTTTAGGACCATTGCACCTTGAGCATCACCACTTTGGAAGTTTGAACTGTTAATAAGTTCTTGTAGTCCAATTCCAAAATCTCTTCCATCAAACCAATGTGATCCACCTTGCCGTTCTCCTCTTGAAATTTGCAAGCAATTCTCGAATCACAATTCTACCTTTGTTCATCAAGGGCATGGATTCGATAATGGCGCCCATAGGCCCACGTGGTGGGATGTGATTGGTAAGTGAAATTGCAACCCATTGTTAAACAACAATCCAAAAAGTAATTATGAGATTTATGAAAGTTTCAAATACATCAAGGAAGAACTCCAAAAGATAAGGTAAAATGGGATTGGAAAGTTCAATACTTGCAATGTTGGAGATGTCCTCGTTGATGGAATCCCCATCTTCTTTTGCTTTTACAATTGCATCCCTCATCCAATCAACAAAGTTTAACAACTTATTGGGACGTGGACCTTGTAAAGACTTACATGTTGTCTTCCACATTTGGAAAACATTTTAAACTTGTTTCTTTTCCTCGTATGCTTTCAAATAAGGGTCCATTGCCACCACATTTTGTGCAATAAACCTTTTGATTTGCTTGTAAACCACATCATCATAACCTTGAAATTTCTTGGGTTTTCCCTTTGTTGGTAACACTTCACATATTGAAACATGACAACATCAATGATTCCTTTCATTGACATGCTCAAGTTTTGATTTCATAGGTATTGAAAAAATTGTTATAGGAATAAAGATGAAAATCATATTAATTTTTCAAGCGTAGGCTTTTTCTTTCCAAATTTAAAAGGTGTCCTAATTGAAGTCTTCAATCACATCATGGCACTTGATCATTGCTTCTTGAACCAAGTAACCCTTCATCATGCTTCCTTTTGGCTCAACATGTTGTCATACAAAACCTTACAAGGTTTTCAAAAATATATCAATAAAAAACATCACTACAAGAAAACATGACTTTTTAAAGGGTCCAACCCAACCATGCAACAAACCGAACATTCGGTCAAAAAAGCTAGAGGTCCATCAAAATGATCAAGGCTTAGTCAAATTAAATATATTCAATGGCCATTATGATTTACATTTAATCAAATTGACCATTTTGATTTGACACATACTTGAATCAACCATACTAATTTGGCTACTTAACCTACAACTTTATTTTGTTTAGGGTACATACTAAACATAAATTTATAGCTAATATGACCTACGTTAAGCATATTACACTTTATAGGTTATAAATTTTAATAAGTTACTTACATGCTACCTTTAGGCACATGTATGTATTTAAACTTAGTACATTAATTAGCTAATATTTAATAATTTGATAGTCAATTTATGATTAATATTTTTTTATAATTAATTAATCACCGAATAAATGTTAATTAATAACCAATAATTTATCCATCAACTTGTTAATTGATTAATTATTATTATCAAATTATCAAATTAATTTTATTTTGGGTCAATATTTGATAGTAATTTATAGAAATTAATAATATTATATATAATTTTAATAATTATTGATAATTATTAATCTATAGTAAATAATCAATAATAAGTATTAATATTAAATAACCAATATATAATCAGTAATTAATATTAAATAATTTTTTTAATTTTCTAATATGTAATAATTTGTAGGAAATATTCAATTATAATCATTGACATTATTTATTTATTTATTTATAATTGATAGTAATTAATCAATCATTGCTAATTATTATTAATTTTAAAAATTGAGTTAATAACATGTATTAGCTTATTAAGCATAGGTACCTACATGTTATTTAGGTAGATACTTACTACATGAATATATAACCTTTTACTTAAATAAGTAATACAAAAATATTTGAAGTTCATTGATGAATGCTACAATATGTGCATCAAAACAAAAAATTCAATCAAGTTTATTATAATATGATGACAAAAGTTTATAAAGTGGTAATCCAATGGTAAAAACTTGACCCCTCAAAATGGAGGTGAGTTCAAATCCTCCCACATACAACATTGGCCTACTTAGGCTACTTTTGTTTTATGGGGCTTAGATAACTAGTTTAGGCCATCTAGGCAAGTAGGTCTAAGGTTGGCCACCTACCCTAAGGGGCATAAACTAAATAGGGTAGGTAGGTAAATTATTTTATTTTATTTTGTACATTAATCATTAGGTAATGTAAGTAGCTAAATTTATTAACTAATAAATTTAGTAAATAAATAAATATGATAATGATTATATATAATATAATTATTATTTATAAATTAAATAATATATAATTGCTTTCAAAATATTATTAACTATTAAAAAGATTGTAAAAAATACCACCAAAAAAACCCAATCAAAATGGCAAGGTCCAAATCGACTTGTCCAAAATGGCATTTTGGTCAAGTTGAACATGGTGACATTTGGGGTATTTTTTGGTCAATTCTTCTAGTTTTAAAAAATTGTGTTTTCTTGTAATGTATGTACCTACTTTCCAAAAGCCCCACAAGCTTTACCTCTTGCACCAAATGAATCAACAAGTGCACTTGAGAATCGAAAAAAGATGTAGGCATACACATTTTTAATAAAGTAAGAACAATGGCAATTTCCCTTTCCATTGGACCAAGTTTGCTTAATTTTGTTATAATGTTGTTACAATGGGTCCATGATTTCAATCAAATTCATTCTAGTATAGAATTCCAAAACAAATGTACATTTGCAACTAAAGGTTTAGTTAGAGTTTTGGATTTAGGGTTTTACACCATTATCTTTTCTTAATGGTTTTTAAAAATCTTCTTATTAGACATTAATTTTTATACCATGTTATATTTTTATATAATTTCATATTTTTATATTATGTTACAATAATTAAAAATTTAAAATTAATTATCAATTATTACTATTCATTTTTTTACAAGATATTAATATTTTAAAAATCAATTAATATTTTAAATTTTCATATGCTTTTGTGATAAGATTTCAATTTAATTAGTAAATAACACCTTACTTGATATTTGTGGGTTTATATGAGAAGTTGACAACCTTTAATATTATTTGCTTGATACAATTATTTTCAAGGGTTTATTGAATTTGTGAGTCTTTTGTGTGGTTTTTGGAACTTGGTTATCATTTTGCATACTATTTTTTAGTGAAAGCATCAAACTAGTTTGGTTTATTTTGACGAATAGCACATTCATAATGAAGATGAAGGTGGCATGATTAGTGGGAGTTGTTTATTTGTTTGTAAGTTGCAATTGTTTTATAAGTGTACGCGGGAAACCCTATCAAGTTTGCTAAAAGAACACAATTGATAGTGGAAAGTTATCAAATTGTTTAAAGATTGATGTTCTATTGAACATTGTTAGAAACCCATTATGCACATGTTTGGCTTTGAGACTATGTTTCCAAATACATCATACATAGATTTTGGTTGATTCATCTCTGCCACACAATTTATGTCTCATTGTTGGGATGACACAAGTTTTTATAGTTCTGTGTAAGGAAGGGTTTATTACATTCTTTTTTTCTCATTTAAGTTTTTGTGAGGCTTAAAAATGACTAGAGTAGGAATTGTCTTTTGCTAATGTCATATAACATTAAAGTAGAGGGGTTTATGTTGGATGTAGTTCAAATTTGTCCTTTGCATCTTGATTGGATTCTTTGAACCTCAAAAGAAAAATTGAATTTGACCAAGGTAATAGATAATCTAATGAGTTTTTTCATTTGTTGGGGGTGTGCATTTCATGTTATACAATACTTAGAAAAAATAGCTCAAGCACTCCATAGGTTATTATAACATTTGATACACACCAAATAGTTTAATGCTAGGAATGTCAATTCAAGCTTACCTATTGGCACTTGTTATTAATTTTTGTTAAGCCCACCTAGTGACTTCTTGGGTGCTTTTGGGTATTTCATTGAAAATCAATAGAGACTTGAACACCTCAAATTTAGTGTTTAGTGACAAACACATTTTAAAACAAGTGGAAAATGGTTAAGTAAATAGTTGACCATTTCCTTTTAAGGAAAATAAGTAAATAACAATAAACAATTTTGCAACATTTCCAAAGTTTGCAATCACAATAACAAGTGGGAAAAACAAATTCAACACACTTTGCAAACCCAAAACTTGATTTCATGCAAAAAACTCGAAAGTGCCAAAATACATTTCCATCAAGTTTAACACAAAGATCCACCAAAAGACCCCTTGAGGCCAAGAGAAGACTTCAAGTTCATTAAAAAACAATGGGGATCTTGAAAAAAATGAAAATAGCTAGAAATCCTCTTAAACTCCAAATTATCCAACCTTATCCTACATTTAGAACTTAGAACCAAAGTCAAAAGTTACAACTGATTTTTAGCTTTATTAATAAAGAACTTTTCAAAAGTAATAATGATTTAAAACCAATAGTATCTTAAAATTAGTAGTAACTTAAAATCGGTTCTAACCTAAAATGGGTAGTAATTTAAAATCAGTTCTAGCTTAAAACTAATTATAACCCAAAATTGGTAGAAATGTAAAATCGACAGAAGTTTAAAATTGGTTTATATAAAAAATCGATAAAGTTTGACTTTTAGTACAATATTACAACTCTTCAAAATTGGCCTAGAAAATTTTCTAACTTTAACATTATCCTCCCTTTTATTTTGGATATCCTCCTCAAAATCAAATAAAACTATCTTATTTTTACTAAAAAACTATTACTTTAACATTAGAGTAACTTTAGTGCCATCCCCTATTTGAGGGTTTTTGATACCCCTTTCCATTTTCTACAATGGTGGACAGGGTGGAAGGATGCATGGTTTCAGTAGTAACTTCAATGGTATTGGGAACAACTTAAGTGTTTTTGGTTGCCATTTCAACAACAATGGAATCCGCCTCCATTATGGTTCTAGTTCCTTCCTCTATTCCTTTGATATTAATTGTCCCAAATCTGGTTTTGAACGTTGTCCTAGTTGGAGAAGGGGCAACAGAAGGAAGTACAACAAAATTTGGGACAGTCGGGGCATAGGCAGCTAACTGAAGTCTCAATAGTTCCTTGTTTTTTTTTTGTAGTTAACAAAAGTGTCATTTAGAATTTTGATGATCTATGCCTTGTAGAACTCCCATTATTCAACCCAATTCTTTTTGACCTTTTGTTGGTAGATGAAGAGCTCTACTTTCATGAACGCATTTTTAGTTTTAATCCCCTCCAACTCAGCAATTTGATGGAAGGAATAATATCCCTTTTCAACTTTATGGGTGAGGAATTGAATTTGTGTCTTTAGGTTCCCTAGCTATTCTTGAGTTATGGGAGCATGGTAGGACAAGTCTTGGACATTCAGTTGCACACGTTCAATGGATTTGGTAGACTTTTTCAAATCAGCTACCTAGGAGCACAATCTTGAATCTAAGTCTGCATTTTCGTTCTCAAGATGCTTGGCTCATTCTATTGTAATTTTAAGTTTACATGCATTCATTGCAACAATGAGTTTTAAAGATTTCCAACTGGCTAGCCTCCACTTTTTAGTACTCCACCTCCAATGTCGTTGTTTTAGCTTGCAAACGGTCTAAATCAGCCTAAATAATTATCAACTGGTCTTGGAGGGTTGGGAGTTGAACTCAATATTCCTCATTTTTAACGAGGGACTTGTTTAACCAACTTTACATTCCTACAAAGTTGGATTTGGTCGACTCTAATGCGTGAATTGTCAAGGCATCTTGCCAAGCTTACATTTAAGCTTGGCACAATTCATTCTTCAAACACATGACCTCATTTTTCACATCCAAGGCCTCTTGGAGTGTAATCTCCTTTTCGATAGTGGTTGCCTCAAAAGCATGCCATAATGTGCCTATCATTTGCACATATGTATCGGAAACACGCAAGTCGTCTTTTAGACCTTGCAAAGAGGACTACCATGGAAGATATTCTAATTATAATCTAATCCCAATTGAACCAGGGGTGTGAAAGAGGCATACTGAAAATGAAGCTTCTACATCCCTAGGAGGGGACTTGCCTAGGTCCCACCAAAATTGAAATCCAATGGAGTGTCCATTTTCGATATGCCATCAACCGGGATATGTTCCCCCTATAACCTATCGTGCAACATTTGGGACAAGGATTAAGTTTGAGAATACATGGAATCAAAAAATGTGAGGGCAAGCCTCACATGTGACAATTCTTGGGGAACGTTTACACTTGGACTCCTTGTCCTATCTTGTTGTTTCAAATTTCGGTAGTTGGAAACTTAGGTCGACTGGAAACCAATGTCAAAGGATGATGTCTAGCATTTGTGTTTCACAAGATTCTATTTTGCCTAATTTTATTATGACAAACAAATCCTTCAACCGTGAATGCAAATTATTAAATAACACCTAAGCCCAATTAACCAATTTTTGGAGTTCGGCCAAGGCTACCATAAGCATAAGCTTCTTATTAACATATGTCCCCAAATCCCCTTGAGATAAATTGCTTGAATGAGTGTCAAAAGTCTAGTTGCGTACTTTCCTTTGAGTTGGGAAAGTTTCCACCCTTCTTTTTGCACAAACATGGTCAAGGGTGCCATATGCAGGCATAGATTTGCCACCTCTCTAGAATGCATTGCCAATGGCTTCATTATTCTAGTCTTTGATAGACACAACATCTCTACAACATGGTTTTTGCTAATAATTATCAAAACTCCTTGCACCACAGATTTTATGGCGTCTACATTTAACTAAATTATCGACTATAAAAATTTCTTAACGATTGGATGCATAATGGGTGTCAACTTAAGGGTTAGCAAACCGGAAAGCCTTATTGATTTTGCCCATGTTACATCCCTACTAGTTACTGAATGTTGAAATTTATCCATTTGGCTAAACATTAACCTAACCCCACTGGAAAAAATCTTTCTCCTCCTCTCGTTTTTTGGTTTGGTCTCCATTTCAATTCCTTCCTCCTCTTTGTTCTGTTCTATAGCATTTTTTTGCCCATTTCTTTTTAAATGTGAAAACCTTTTTGCATCTTCCTTGTTCAGTCCTCCTTTCATCTCGCCGAAAATTAAATCTTTGGTCAATCTATCAATTCTTTGCACTCTATGATTTATTTGAATGAAATGAAAGAAAATAAAATGAAAAGGGTCAAATGAAAAAGAGGGTCCCACATTTATACTTAGTGGGCCAACTGAATTGTTTGTGAAACACGGTATTGGTTCTTGGATATTGATTTGGGCGATATTGATTTAGACTTTTTCCTTGGATTCCAAAAACACGTTACCAAAATGTGACATTAATTTTATCACAACCGTTGGGCTTGCAACCAAGGCAAGGGCTTGCGAAGGTGCGGGCCAAAAGGGAGGCCCAGGAGTCACATTTCATGCTCCCGGGAGTGCAAGAAAGTGTGAGGGAATGAACCCTCACACTCCCAAGTGAGCTCCTAGTTTGGGAATTGGAGTCTCGGTGGACTCCCAAATTTTCAAAGAGCGATTGTAGGGGTCAAAACCATTGGATTAAGAAGTTCCTTATAGTTATTGAAAATATCTTGGAACATAGATGTCTAAAATGGGCTTGCATGACCCATTTGGAAACTTAACAGACAAGTTATAGCCAATAGAAGGGTTGGGAGTCAAATTGGCAATTTGACTCCCGACCACTAAAATTCAAGAGTCACCTTGATTTCCTTATGTGTAGGTGGCGTGCAACATACTGTTGGAAAGCTTTCAACAAGGGCTACAACTTTGTTTCAAATCTCATTTCGATCGGAGGTCTACACTCAAAGTTATGAGCCTTCAAAATTGCAAAAGTCCCGGGACAAAATGACATTTGGGTGCTGGTCTTGTGGCCAGGCACAAAGTATATTATAAGGGGGAAGGTGGTGGTTTCCTTCAAGTTTAGGCCATGGTGAGTCTTGTGAATCCGAGTTTGCCTGTGGTTCATCCTAACACCAAAAGTGTTATAGCTATGCATTAACCAACTTGTTGTTTGGTTTTGAGCAGGTCCGTGTGAGTGAGTGATTGATTGTCATTCTTCCTAGTCCCATCCCAAAGCTTTAACATGCCTCTCTACCCCCGAAGTGTTACAAGCCAAGAAGTGTGCCCCAACTTTTTACTTTTCCATTGTTTTCACTTCAAACTCACATTTGAGTCTATCAAGGAACTTGGGAGCACGTCAAATTCACTTATGCCTTTTCTACTTTCCTTTTTGTTGGATTTCGAAAATGTGTTATTACCGAAATGTAACATTGGTTCATTGATGCCCTTTTCATGTTCTTTTCATTAGATACCATTTCAATGAAAAAGCAAAAGGTGTCAATGGATGCGAGAAGACATGTTTTACTTTCATCCATCAATTTCCCATCCACCACATTATCAACTGATTCTACTGTAAAGGAATCAGCTACTAGATATTTCGAATGTGTTTGACAAATATTTGCTGATTTCACAATTTTGGCTAAGTTAGGAATTCCATTTTTTCATTTAGAATCTTGAATTTTGGTTGACAACAAATTTTCGGTTTTGGACCCTATGGTAAAAATTTTAGTTCCAATTACACCTTCCAAGTTTTCAGTTCTAGTTGCACCTTCCAAGTTTTCGGTTTGGGTTGGTAGGTCTTAATTTTTAATTCCAACTATCAAATCTTGGTTTTCGATTTCAATGACTTAATCTTGGTTTTCAATTTCAATGACCGAATCTTGGTTTTTGGTTCCATCCACCAAAAATGAAAATTTTGTGCATGTTCCATTTTTTAAGATTGTAGTGTTGAACCTTGTTTTGATAATGGTTGTATCCCTCTCGCTTTCAACTGTTGATTCTAGTCCTTTGGAAGCACTTAAGTCTTGGAATCGGTAAGGTTTCAGTTTGTTGATGTTGATAAAGATGGGATTGGGATCAAACTTGTCTATAGTCACTAGAAGTGTTACATTGCTAGGTAAACAATATTGAATCATGTATGGTCCAATCCAACATTGTTTGAACTTGCTTGTGTGTTCTTTGCATGTTTTTGGAAACCAAAGCACATAGTCACCAAGGGAGGACTTGGTTTAGTAATGATTATGTGCCCATAATGCATGATTACATTGTTGCTTTCCTATGGTTTCTGTTGCAAGTGTTCGGGATTCCTCCAACTTTTCTAACTTTAATAGTCAATATTGAGTACCCGTGTCATGGCAAAATCCTTAGATGTTGCAGAATTAATCATAGGTAAAAAATATTTCATAAAGCATCAAAGCATGTAATCCATACACCAACTAAAAAGGAGTATGATTTGTGCCTACCATGATAGTTGTATGTAGGTAAACATAACAAGTGGAGATGTTTATCCCAATCTATGCAATTTTTTTTACCTAGCTTAATCAACAGTAACCCAATAACCTTATTGGTAGATTTTGCCTAACCATTTCCCTTAAGATAGTACATTGTAGAGCTAATGTGCCAAAATAAAAAGTGAATGGTAAGGACTTCGATGGTTTCATTGATAAAATGGGTACCTTGGTCACTAACCAAAGTGAAGGGGCAACCGAACCTAATCAAAATGAATTCATAAATAAATTGAATTGTGATTGCAATTGCATTGGTCTTAATGCTTTTGCCTCCATCCACTTGGTTGCATGATCAATAGCAACCAAAATGTATTTGTTGCCATGTCGGCAATTCACGGGCTTAATCAGGCCAATGAAGTCGAAACCCCATTTCATGAATGGTTCAACTAGGAGCATGGTGATCAACTTCACCATTGGGGAATGTAAGAGATTTTTGATTTACAAGTAGACATCCATGATTGACAATGTTGTTATGCATCCTTATGCACAGTTGGCCACCAATACTTAACATCCAACATCTTTTGGGCTATGATGTCCACCAAAAAGTCTGCCACCAACTCTTTTGACCATCTCCCATAAGGTTATTGAAATTTTGTCATCATGCAAACATTGATGTAGAATTTGATCTTGCCCTTATTTTTGCAATTTCCTTTCAATGATGGTAAAAGGCAACGCCTTTAGCACCAATTTCTTTTGTTGTTCTATGGAATATCCCTTTGGAAAATTTTGGGTAGAGATGTACATATGCATTTCCTGTAGCCATTCTAGTTGAAGTAAAAACAATGATGCATCAATAGTCTTGTCAGGTACCCTTCGATAACATTAAGGAGTCACAAGAGAGCGTCTGCCATTAAATGGGAATGTCATGGTTTGTATACCACTGAAAAATCGTATTCTAGGAATAACAATAGCCACCACACAACTTGTCTTGACAATTGAAGTTTCTTAACAAGGTATAACAATGCCATGTGGTCAACGTAGAAAATAAATTTGTTTAAACCTAGTAAATAATGTTTAAATTTATGCAAAACACAAACTATGGCAAGTGTTTTTCTTTCAATGGTGGTGTAGTTTTTCTCCATATTGTTCAAAAGTTTAGAGGGATATGTAATTGGATGATCACACTTTTTAATAGGATTTTGAATTAGCATCACCCAATTATTCAATTTCACGCGTTTGTGTGGACATGAAATTCCATGTCCCATTTGGGTGTTATTAAGATCAATGCATCCAAATACTTATGTTTTATGGCCTCCCATGCTTCCTTACATTCAATAGTACCCATAAACACCTTTGTTTTGCATAAGAGTTTTGTGATGGGGGCCATGATGAAAGCAAAATTCTTGATAAAATATTGATAGAACTGGGCCATCCCATTGAAAACCTATATGTCCTTAAGCATTTTTGGTGCATGCACTTTTTGGATCAAATAGTTTTCCCACCTTGGAGACCACACACCCAAGTATGACCCTTGAATAAACCAAAAACATGCATTTCTCCGAATTCAAACTGATATCAAATTCATGGCATTTGTCAAAACAAAACCAAAGTTTGGCAAGGTGTGTTTTTAGGTCATTGAATACACTGAAGTCATCTAGAAAAAAATTCATGAACACCCCAAGGTATTCACAAAATCCCATACTCATTGTTCACTAATAAGTTGGTGGAACATTTTTTAATCCAAAAGGCATGACTATCTAAACAAATGTTCCCCAATATGTGATGAAGGCGGTTTTTTACATGTTTTTTGGGGCGATCGTTATTTGATGATACCCCAAAAATCCATCCAAAAATGAATAGACTTTGTGTCCTACCACCATGTCCAATACATCCTCCGTAAAATGCAAAGGATGGGGATCCTTTTTCATGGCAATGTTAAGCTTTTAGAAATCCACACAAATTCAGAGCTTTTCATTTTTTTTTGATACCACCACATTGGAAGAGAACCAAGTTGCCTCCTCCACTGGGGCGATGAATCCCACAACTAGTAGCTAGTCCAAATTTTGCTTCATAACTGCAACATAATTTAGATTCATCCAATACCTTGCTTGATGTGATGTAGGTATATTTATATTGAGTTTAATTTGATGTTGTGTTAAGTGCAATGGAATAGCTCTTAAAACCTTGTACATCCATGTAAGGATGTCTTTGTATACTTTCAACAGTTGTTTTGTTGCATTTGCCATAGAAAGGTCCAAATCAACATTCAACTTCACCATTCATGGTTCGTTGGGAATACCCAAATTCAATGGTCGAATTTGGACTTCTTTTGATAGATTCCATTTTGCCATTTTCATGTTGTGCACGAACTAACGTAGTGTCTACTGAAATTTTGCTTGGTGTGTGTGGAAAATCAAAAATTGGTTTGTCAATACTGATTTTCATATCAATACTGATTGTGGCATTAGTATTGGTTTTTGCATCATTATGGATTGTGGCATCAATATTGGTTTTTGCGTCATTATCGATTTTGGCATTAGTATCGGTTTTTGCATAATTATAAAATTTTGCATTAGTATTGATTTTTGTATTATTACTAGTTTTTACATCAGACATCACCACCAAGACTTTTGGCTATGGTAAAGTGATTATGTTGATTGTAAACAAATCCAATTTGGCCGCCAACAAAATGTCTTTTTCCTCATCTATGACTTTGTTAACAAAATCGTAACAAAGTAAGATTTCTGGGTGTTTGGTGTTACTATCCAAATGTTTTGTTACCACTATGGTGTGGGTAGTGCCATTACTTCAATGCTTATGAGGTTACTCCCCTAGTCATGCATGACCTTGGTATCTTGTAGCCATGGGCGACCCAATTACATGGAGTAGTTGGCATCCAATACATTACTTTTCATCTTGTTGTGAAGGTGATGACATACGAAATACCATGGATATGGATTTTAGGTCTCAAAGCAACCTTATTAGTTTGGTTAGGGTTTGGTTTGCCATCCTAAGGGTTAGGGTGCAAGTTTCGAGATATGTAATCCTAATTTTTTCTTCAAATCTTTAGTTATAATGTTAACACCCAACCCCCATCCAGCAAAACATCCTCCACTATGTTTTTTCTTACATGCATTAGAATTATTACCTTATGAAGATCTATAATAACTAACCCTACATCAAAGGGTGGAGCTTGAGGATGGTTTGGTTGGCTACTTAACAACACTCTATAAACCACATATTGTTTTAAATTAGGGGCCAAATGCATAAGTTAACCAAGGGTTGTAATATGCTTACTACTCAATAATTGTTGACCAATTTCTTGGAACATGTATTGTTTTTCAATAATTGTTCCATCATCACCAAAACCAATTCCAATTTTTGGTAATCTAAAATGGTTCCTACATCAATGGTTAACTTTTTGGGATTACTTCCATTGTGAATTCTGGTGTTTGCATTATCACCAATTCAAAGGGCTTTCACAATTGCTCCTCCTTTTCCCAATCATCCATAGTCTTGGTTTTCCGTGGTTCCACTACTACAAATCATGACCTTTTAAAAGGTCCAACTTGAGCAAAGTGTTTGTATTGACTAGAAGTGATGTCCATCTTGATTAGTGGGTTGAGGCATGAAATACATGAGTTACTTTTGATTAGTACATTTGACTAAAGTGACATTTTTGACTAGGTGTCATTCAATCATTTAATAAAAAAGGACCAGAAAAAAAAAGGCCAATCAAAATGACCATGCATTAGTCAAATTGAACATACTAATTTGACATTAGTTAAGTAGGTTTACCTAGCTACTACATATTTAACATACATAATTAATTAACCTATTAGCTTATTAATTAGGCTTAGGTTACCTACCTAACATAATTTTTAGTCCATTAATAAAACGTAGGTACAAGTACTACTTACTTAACTTAATAATTTAAGTTATTAGGTATCCAAGTTAAACCTAACAAGGTACATATATAATTGCCTAAAGGCTTAGTTCTAGGTTAGTTAAATAGGTCAAATATACCTACCCTATCAACTTCCTACTTACCTACCTACCCATTCACCCTACCCTACTTACTTAAAACATACATATTTACCTAACTTACATACCTTTGTACCTTAACAACTAGCCAACCTACCTACCTATCTAACTACCTACCCATTCACCCTACCCTACTTCCTTCAAACATACATATTTACCTAAGTTACATACGTACATACCTTAACAACTAGCTAACCTACCTACCTACTTAGTCACCTTAACAATCTCCCTACGTCCCCACCTTCCTACATACTCTAACAACCTACTTAATTACATACCTAACTACATAACCTAACAACCTACCTACATACCTACCCACCTAAACCTATTTACTTACCCTAGGTCTAGTTACATACCAACTTATACTTACCTACCTATACTTACCTCCCTAACTACCTACTAGTTTACTAGATAGCTAGAATTATATTTAGGTTTACTAGCTAGCTACTAGTTATTACCTAGGTAATTAGGCTGGTTTATTAATTAAGTAGCATATATTGCCTAGATACTATTTAGTTCTTAACTACTACATATTAATTGTACTACTTAATACTTATTAATTCCTACTCAATAATACTTACTAAGTTTACATGTACACACAACTACAAATCTTGAAGGAAAAATATAAGTTGAATTTGTCAACATAATGCAATTTCAAGAAAGTTTTTTTCACAAATCATTTAAAATTTTATACATTATTGTGCATATGAATGAATAGATTTTTGAAAGATCTTGAAGAAAAAATTCATTTGTTTTATTTAACATGATGAGGAAAATGCATTTCAAAGTTTGAATGTCGGAAAATATTTCAAATCAAACATGTTAGTAACAAAGTTTCACAAATTTTATCATAATGTAAAGGTGTGGTGAATTGGTTAAGGAGTTGGTAAGTGTATGCGACTGGAGAGGTCAAGGGTTCAACTCTTGTTATTTACATGCCTATGGGAATATGTGAAGATTGTGTATAACCCTAGGTTATAGAATGTACAACTACCCATCACGACGTAGGTGAGTAGCTAAAATCTACCTATGAATTGATTTTATGACCCACCTACCTAAATTTAATTAAAGAATTTGGGCACACAATTAAAAAAAGTTATTGCCCAAAAATTTTGTTGGCTAATTTTACTAGTCAAATAGTCCACCATTTGACTAGTCAAAAAGACCACTAGTCAAATTGGTCATGTCCAAAACAACTTGATGTTAACAAATAGGAGATCTACTCAAGTGCACACATAGAACTTTATTGAAAGGAAACTATAACATGATGCTCACAACACAAAACAAAACATCAAGAACTCCTCGAGGTTCTTATCACATGAAATACACAAACTTGTGTAATGAAGAAAAGAGGAACAAACCATCAACACCAAGGTATTTAATTACAAGACCAAACCACAAATAACCAAACTAAAATAAGTAAAGAAAGTAATTCAACCTTGTGAAAGTAACCTAGTTACTTTTCTACTCCAGTAACTAATGAAACCTAACTAGTTGAGCTTGAATTCTCAACACTTGACCAAAATGACCAAGTGGTTTTTTTGACTAGTGGACATAGGGGTAGTTTTTGGTCAAAATTTCCATTCGAAAAAGTCATGATTTGTAGTAGTGCTCCTTTTCTTGATGTAACACCAATTTTGGGTAAACACCATATTTGGGAAAGGGTATGATGTAGAATTAGTTGTGTTAAAGAAAGTGAATGGGGGGTTACCTAGGTAATAAGGATTAGGAATCATTGTCCATGGGTTGGGAATATTGTTGTTGCTTACATAGGACGGTTCATAGTGCCCAAGGTAGGCTAGTAAAATATTATGTCCGGTAGGATTCATTGTTAGATTATTATTTATGCTTCTTGTTTTTTCTTTTCTTGTGCTTATGTTCTTTGTTTTTAAAAAATAAAAATTATGTTGCTTGTTTTTGTGTATTTTCCTTCTTGTTTTTCTTGTAAGGAAATGTGTAGAATTTTAAAATGGTGAAGATAGAAGGGTTCAAATCAACACAATGAGGACCTTCTACAAAAAATTAATATGAAGGAGTTGTTACTCTTCCTCCTCCTCCCCAAGGGGTGCCTACCAAAGGGGCATTGTTTGCTATTCCAACAATTATATTGATATCTCTTCCAAATGCAATGTTTTTAATTATAAACACACCGACTATGAATTTAAGGAATAGCTACAATGGATAGAACATAGGCTATTCCCACAACTATAGTGCCTTTTGTTGATGGGACACACAAGATTCACATTGAAAGGGCATCAAGGGAAGAAGGGTGTGATGTTATTCACAAGGTTCATATTGGGCCATGAAGACAAAAGAAAAAGTCTACCACAAAAGCTTGGAAATTGATTGTTTGGACTACCATGTGGACTTGAATAGCAAACATTTGAATTTGCAGTAAAAAGTTTAACATGTTTGTTTTATAAGGACATCCATGTGAAATGGATCATTCAAAAATAAACCTAGTTTGTGCAAGAGCTTATTGTGGACCTATGGAAGATGTTCCTTGGAGCTTGGTTAGCAAGTGTTATCTTCAACAAATTGGGGATATGTAGTAGCAAGGACAATGTTTGTATTGGAAGGTTGCGAAGCAAGGTCAAATGGTAGGCAATTAGATTAAAGTTAGGTGAAAATAGTGGTTGTTAAATTTTGCTCAATTTAGTTGCACATGTTTTGATTGTTGATGTGCAACAAGGAAACCACATGTTGTTTTTCTACAAGTTGGAAGGTATCCCTTGCAAAGGAATGGTCTCAAAGTGCAAATTTTGATTAACACCACCAGTAATTAGAGGCTACATGAATAACACACTTATTGAAAAATCACCTTGTTAGTGGGCACATATGTAACTTTAGGAAACAATATGTATGTATAATTTGACTTGAATTCTTTTAAAAAAAAGAATAGATTCATTAAATTTGGCATTTCAAGGAAATTTGAGGAATTCAAGTTTCCAAAACTATATCTTGTTAATTGATTTGTGGTAGAAATTGACATATGAAAAGATGCCATCACCTATGGAATTAAAGTGGGATCAACATCAAAAGGTTTTTCACTAACATGGGTGAGGCATCCAGTGTGGCATCTAATTCATTGGATTCATCAACATCCATTGCCGATACTAATTTGTTTGTTACTTCAAATGACTATTCCAATGAATAGTGCTCATAGACCTAGCTAGAACATTGTTTTCTTTTGAAATCATACATAGTATATAGTTTTATTAGTTGTATGGTTATGTTACTACTAGTTGAATAAAAATAGCTAAAAAATAGTTTTTTGGGGATAAGTGCTTGTACATAGATTTACACATCAATTGAAATGCCATGGTTGCTTTTTCTTGGCTGTTATGTTGGCATAGTTAAATGGATTGTAGTTTCATTTCATCCATATTTCATTCACTTTATTAGTGTATTCACCCCAATTTCACTAGTTGATAAAAGTTCCATGCATTTTTGTTCATACTTTACATGGGAGATTACAATGTCTATGGATTCTTTTCCAATTTAGCATGTGGTGTTATTATGCAAAACATGAGAATAAGATGAAATCAGAATCATAAATAATTCGTAGGAGTTTATTAATTAAGGGTTATTCAATTTGTTTATTTGTTTTGCAATTTGAGAGAAGCAAGTCTTCTTTCTATCCTTTACACTAAGATTTGCCACCAATATTTATGCTTGATTAATTTTTTTTTTTTTTTTTTGGTTTACATGTGGTGCAAGGCCATATTTATTCAATCACTTGTTTGTTGAGGATTGAAAATTTGATTAATGGGGCATTTAGTTGCATATTTATCCTTTACAATTCTTATTTGCAAATGCATATTTTGGTGGCATAAGGAATGAGCCATTTTAGTTTAAATGGAAGATGATGTTGCAAACATCATTAAGCACATGTCCTTGTGTTTTGAGTTTTTTAGGCTTATGGCAAGGGTCCTTGATCTCACCTCAATTGCAATAAAGTTAACGAGGACAAGTTTCAATGCTAGTTTATGAACTTGGTATTGAAAGGTTAAGATGTCAAGAATTGCAGGGCTTTTTTGCCTCAAATGAAAAGTTAGTAAAATGAGGGTTATGTAGATGGACCTAATTGAGGCCTTTCATTATATTAATTTGTACATCAACAATGTTAACATGACTAGAAATCTCCGCATTGCAAAAAAAGAAAAGATATAGAAAACATAAAAACAATTGAAAGGGGGGGAGTCAAAGGAATTGTAGCCATGCCCAACAAACTTTTCAACATTCAATTTGGGGAGTTGAAATTCCCATGTATGTTGCATGTACTTTTGGCATGCTTTTGATATAATGAAATTACTCATGTTTTTAAATTTCACTATTACATGTGTTTTGTATATGGACTTTATGTTAAACATGACCATGTTACATGAAAAGGGAAAGGGCCACTTTATTCTATTGTCTTTTTATTCTTGAGAAATCATGTTTGAAGAGTTCTATTATTTGAAAATCTTTATCACAAGTAATTGTTAGATGGGTTTGAACATACTCTTTTGCCAATTTTGCCTTGTTTATGTGATGTATTTTTTTGGAATTGGCTATAACTTTCTATCATTTTGGTGGAGTAGTTGAATTGAAGAAGCAAATATCATCTTCATTACACCTTGTTAATTCATTGGAAAACTACATGGTTTTAAAAGTTGGTAATTAAGATGCTCCCTTATCCAATATTTTATCCTTTTTCATGACTTAAGTTAGATGCAATTCTACATTGGATTTCTATATTATGTTTGCTATCTAAATATTAGCTCCAATAGATTTTATGAATGATATTGTGTGATGGGTACATTCATGGTTGGGGTACACAAAAGGAATGTCTTGCTTGAAAATCACTATAAAGTTGTCGCTTTGGATGAACATTATGTTTACCACATTTGTTGGTTAATATTTTTTATGTGGTCATTAGACATCCACATATTTCATGGTTAAAATAGCACAAATAATTTGTGATTTGGATGAGTATTTAAAGTCTTTAAATGTCCTGAAAGTTTTTCAGGACCCCTTGTAACCTCAAAAAGGAGGAACACCCAGAATGCTTCCAGGCGCCCTGTCTGACCCCCCCTAGGACCCAGTTATGTCCTCTCAAAGGCACAGTCTGTCTGCTATTTCCCTGACTTGCTACAGCTCGAGGGCTGCTGTGCAGGACCACACAATGCAACTTGCGATCATACAGATGGAGAGTCCAAACCTCATGCCTCACAACACAACAAACAATTAGGCCCGTGACCTCAGATTGAAACTTCTACAGTGCATCGGCATAGTCAGACACCACGAACTAACACCAAGAGACTTCACAAACTCAACTTCTTGTCTTTTATTTCCTGGAAATCACCCCGACAACACAAGCTTCCATACTTTTGCCATCATCTAATCTGTCCAATTTGTCCCTGGATCAGAAGCTAGAGTTTGTCAATTGCTAATCGCAGCGGAAGAGAAAAACCAGCAATCCGACTCCCTAAATGCTCCCTAAGCTCTTATCTATATTGCCTCTTACTCACTACTTTCCTCTCCAAAACTAACACCTTCTCTGCCTTTCTTCTCTATCTTCTCTCCTACTTATCTTCTTTTCCAACCGTTACTGGCTTCCTCGTGAAGCTTTCTTCGTCCTCGCAATCCTCGCTCAAATTGCTTCCCTCCATCCTTCATCAATGAGGCGCCGCATGCCTTCATTAATCTTGCCGCCAAA
>Ga0209208_10003597_pt1 | contig 22175 bp, 27 predicted proteins | sample S1TSphfallax_3_FD_187694 | JGI IMG/M metagenome (GOLD analysis project Ga0209208, IMG submission 187694) | Host-associated microbial communities from peat moss isolated from Minnesota, USA - S1T2_Fd - Sphagnum fallax MG (SPAdes) (version 2) | ecosystem: Host-associated > Plants > Peat moss >...
TTTCATGAAAATATTAATTAATTAATTAATTTAGTTTACCTTGAATTTGTGTCTTCTTCACGTGTTCCTTCTAGTTGTGATTTCTTGTAGTACATTATCATTTCCGGTAATAATTAAAATTATTTTCTGTAAATGCTAAGTTTTTTTCAAAATTAGCTATAACCATAGTGCCAGAAGTTCTAAAAATTCTGTATTTTGTACATGGTTATTTTGTTTATTCCTCGTCTTTATAACGACCCAGGTGTTTGAAAGTGTGCCGGAATTTTAGGAAAATTGTATGGTTACCCTCGGAGTGAAAAAATGAATAAATAAATAAATAAATAAATAAATAAGTATTCGACGACAAAACGACAAAGGAATGGTAAAGGTGGTACGATATTATTATTATTATTATTATTTGAAGAACCATCCAGGTGTGGGACTGACTTATCCATAATACTTGCCGGCTCGGGATCGCTGACTTGATAGCACCAAGGCTTTGTGCAGGTTTTATTGACTTATTTGGGCATATGTAGAAGAAGTCGGGTTAACCAACGATCTACATCTACGACTGACTTGACTGCGCACTCCTCGAACATAGCTCGAATGAGGAAGTAGGCAAACAATGAAATTTCATGCATATTCTAACATTTGTCCAAATGCTTGACTCCGTACACAAAGTGACGTCGATTTCTTCAAGAATCTCTTGGTGACATCAAATTTCTACAAGTAAATCTCCGCACCCAATACGTCAAGAGGCTGTTATTTTAAAACACTTTCTTTATTAGAGCATCTCCACCTATGCTCTCAGCTTAGTACTAGAGAACCCTGCAAAAAAAATATTTCTGACATCCGAGTTTTAGTTACTAACTAGCCACAATCAAAGGCAAATAGAATTTTGGTTTGCATAATGTACTATGGTAATGCCCATTCCCATCCCACCCAAGAATGCAGCAAGCCTGGTTAGGTGAACAATCATTCCGTTAAATGGTAATGGGTTTTACCAAGGCCTGTGTTTCACAACATAACCAGTTTTTTAGTTGACGATTCAAATTTCAAACACGTATCTTAGTCATTGATTCAATAAAACTAACAATGGCAAAAAGAAAAGCATTTGAGGCAACAAATAGGTGCATATCCCACCTAAGAAAAAAAGGCTACCAATAATGCCTGAAGAATAGGACATAGCAATACTTAACAATAACATATGAATAGGGATTTGTTGAACAAGTGACATGTAGGTTAAAGGGCTACTACATTTTTGGACTTGTAGTGCACTATAGGGTATTTAGGTAATTGGCCATCATGTACCATACTCTTTCATTTGTCCAGGGTTAGATCTGTTTGAAGTGCTAATCCCCACCACTATTTTGTGGTCATTTGTGAGTTGGACTCACTTCATTCATTCATGTTTGCACCTGTGTTGGGTGGCAATGATTTTTTCAGGAATTTTTGTTTGTAGCCAAAAGTGGTGATCATCTCTAGGAAGACTTAGCCAAATATGTGCTATAAACCAGAAATAAAAGTTCAAATATTTAATCATCCTTGTATATTTTTTTATTATACAATGAAAACCAAGTATACAAATCTAGCAATTTTTTTACACTTATTTTTCTCACTTACTTTCAAGCGACTTAAAACCTCCAAAAAGAAATTTGCCTCTTTATCAAGTTTCTAATTTGTAATTTCACCAGTAAAAAAGATATATTATCGGGCTGACTTTTATGAAGAACCTCTGGTTTTAGTTCTTTAAAGACTATAGACTGTTTTGGTCCCAGTTCCACACAAAAATGGAACCCTGGGTTCAATTCTTCAAGACAATTAACTCAGGTTCCAGTTCCAGTTCCAGTTCTGCAAATCATACCTGGTTCTGGTCTAGTTCCAGCTAACCCAGTCCCACACCAGCAATTCACTTCCAGTTAGACCCTGGTTCTAAGCTTTTTCTTTCCCAGTTTTCTTTTAACAATTCCAGTTCCAGTTCCAATTGTACAACTGGGTCCACTTCCAAACCCAATTTTGATGCTAGAACTGTATCCAAAATCAGACCCAATTAGGGTTTTTGGTTTTTCCTAACCAGAACTGGTGGTTCTAACTCGTCAACCAAGGTAACCACCCAACATTGGTTTTCACCTTTTTTTGTGCTTTTGAAGCCAACAAAAAGAAACTTGAGGGAAAGAAAGAGGCTATGAGGAACTAGACTCAAAGGCATTTCATTATCATTTAAAGGATCCCAATAAACCCTAAACCCTAACTATGCCCTCATCCCATGGCACAAGATTTGGAAATGTTCAACCTTAGGCCCACTTCACACAAGTTCAAGTGAAGGGTTTAGGGTTTAGGGCCAAGGTTCAACTCAAATCAAGCATTCCTATGGGTGCAAAAGTTGAAATGAGTACACTAAGAGTCAAGGTGGAAATAGAAAAAATATTTTCAATCTGCCCAAAGTTACTAGTAAATTCTGAACTCTATGGCCTTGTGTTGGCCCCAAGGCTGAAAAAAGGATACCATCCAATTTGGGAAGCCAATTTGCAACCCTTGAGGTCAATGTTCTAGCATATATTAGTAACTTGGGGCCAAACAATAAGCCAAAAATGCTCAAAGTTGGCCCACACAAGTTTTTTTCAGCCCTGACTCCTAGTCCAAAACAGCCCTTAGTTCAAACCCACACATGAATTAAATTTGGTGTTAAATAGGGTTACAACTTACAATGCAATATAATTCCAATGCAACACTTTGAACCTTTTTTTTCAATTCTTAGAATTGGTCCTCATACAAATACATGGGTTTAATTAAAATCAAGACCTATTTAATGATTTAAACCCTAAAGACTAATGTTGTGCAAGTATTTGATTTTTCCAATATGTGGTGGGTCTAGTTAGTAAAGTTTAAGGGATTGTTCAAAGACCCTTTGGGGCTAAGTCTTTTGATCTTTTTTCAATTTAAGAACAACTAGATTGAGGTTTTTGACTTATTTAAGTTTGAAGGGGGTGAGTTGGGTTAAGGTGTTTCAAAATTTGTGTTGCAAAGTATAAGGGGTGGGTTTTTATCGAATACCAATTGACAACAACCTAATGGGTTTCACCAAATTCCAAATTTAGAAACTTGTATTTAGCCAATTCTTTTGGTATTTCTAGTCCTTCAAATAGAATGCTCCAAGTTTTTTTTTAATAATTTTTTTTTCTAAATTTTTATTTTCATTAAATGTGTTATATATGGATCTGCATAGTGTTAAGGTGAAAGGGTTTAATTAAAAAAAGAAAAAAAATCCTCATATAAACACAATTTTGCATTGTATTAAAACAATGCTATGGACAATCTATAGACTTCACAATTTGAAATCACAAAAAAAAAGCATTGAACTTTAATGAACTTCAATAGTTGAAAAAATGAATATATAGTTCATTTGTATTTTTGTGGAACTACCCTCACAACTATGTACACAATATTATTAATGAGATGAAAGTAAATAGGTCCTAATGAATCAAATGTGATATTGTCAAATGTCATTCAAGTTTCCAAAAACCCAAATCACCTCAATTATTTTACAATCACAATGTTCATGCAAAAACCACGCTCCCACAAGTCTTCTTGCCAAGAACCTTGACATTTGGCATAATCATCATTTTCAAGGATCTCATATAATCTACCTATAAATATGGCAAAAGATGTGTTCTATGCATAATGCATATCATAACAAAAATGTGTTTGTCATAGCTAATTGCATCAATACAAACACCAAATGAACATGTCTTCAATTGCATATCATCACTAGAAGTCGCAAACACCTACACATTACAAAAAACAACAAAATTGGTATGAAAATATCAAATCGCATCATCATAGAAAGTGCCTCACAAACATTGAAATTCTTCATGTTTGACTTCATTGTTGAACTTGGCATCTAGCTCTTCTATCAAAATTGACTCAATTTCACAAGCAGTTCCAAATTTAATGGGCTCCATGCATGATGTATCCAATACATGGGTCATTCGGCCAATTTTTGCTAACAAATATCAATTAGTCCACATGGTCAATATGAAGATGACAATGATGAAATGTGGTGAAAAGCCCAACCGTGGAAGAAATCTATTTAGTGTACATTTGGCTTACTAAAATGCCAAAAAATTGTCTCGCCAACATTGCAATTGTGAGAATCTTTATGTGCCATCAATTCAAGGCACATTTGCAATATGCATCAATAGGATAATGTCAAAAGCCATTAAGCTCCCTTGACACAATTTGTTTTAAATTGTTGAGACTTTGTGAAAAATATCATCATAGTCAATTATAATGCCATTTGATGTTCTTCAATTACAATAGGCATCAATAGCTTATAACATTTCACAAACAAAGGGAGCAACAATTGTTCCTCATATTCAACAACCAAAATTGTTGGCCTTTTCTATCCCACATAACTATTGATAAGGCACATGTTTTTAAACTTGGGATCCAGCATCATTGCTAAAATGTTATGCCATTTTTTTCTTGTGAAAACAATTCAAAAGGAGATGAAAGGTAAAAAGGATTGCCAACATTTCCTATTTCATTTTCACCATCATTTCTTCAAAAAAAAAATTTTTTAATTGCCTCTAGGTCAACCAAACTATTAGGAATAACCTAAATTACCAACTATTGTTTAAGATTTTGACATGTCAAAATAATGAACTACAAGGCATCCCCATGGAGCGAATGCCCATAACACTAGTTCAAACCACATATAGTCACAATAAAACTTTGACCACAACTTCAACAACTACCCAAGTCTTTAGAAAAGGCACCTTATTTTGTAATGCCACATTTTGCCAATTATAACATAATCTAATGGTTGTTTGAAATGTATGCACATTTTGGAACAAAAACATTTAGCTTGCAAACATAATATTAAAAAAAACAATGGTGTTTCACAAATTAAAAAGATATGAACCATCTAGATGACAAAATTTACCAAAATTGAAAATGACTTCAAGAAGGAAGAATATTAACAATTGTTTTCACCAACATGGTCAATTTTCTAGGCCTTAATCTAGAATCCACACAAGCTTGGTCCCAAGTTTGCTAAGCCTTGGCTAATTTTTTGGGGCAAACAATACATTTTTGAATGTCAAACTAAGTTAACTTTATAGAGGCATACTTCAAGCTTCAAGAAAATTTATCATTAATATTAATGCATTGGAAAACTTTGAATAAAGTGTGCTTGAAACAAGACTTGTCGAATGGCTTAAACATGCCCAAGTTGTTGCATGAGACCATAGAATTTCAAGTTACACCACAAATAGCCAAATTGGCTTCCATGTCCTTTACTTATACAAATGGTGTCAAATGTCAAATTTTGTCATAAATTTGTTTTAATTACTTTTTTTTTTCCATTTGAAACCATGGTAATAATGGCACATTACTCCTTTTTAACACACAAGAATGTCAAGAAACTCAAATTAAAAATCCATTTGTTCCAAATTTAGGTTTTGATTTAAGTAAAATATTTTGAAAGTGAGAATTTTTGTCATAAAAAAAGGACATTTTTACAAAAGATTTCAAAAGACTCATATAATAAAAGTAAATTGATGATAAGATATATGAGATGATAATAACCTATTAGACACACTAAAAAAACATTCATAGTTTCAAAAATGTGGAATTCTTAAATTTTGAAAATGTACATTTGAAATATCAAAATTTCAAAACTTCAAAAGTGTTTTACCACATATAAGTGGGGTATAATGTAAATGACCTATTGAATTTATTTATATATATATTTCATTAAATTCAAATTTTAAAAATAAACATTTTTTGGTATGATTTTATTATATCATTATTTTTCAAGATGAAACATAGAATCTACAAAAAATCTATACATTTTTACAAATTCATATTTATTTAGAATTTTTTTTTTAATTTTTACTTTTCAGAGAAATTTTAATCATTTTCCATAACAAGTTGCAAGAAACAAATTTCAAAAAATCATGTGTATGAAAAAGTTATTTTGGGGAAAAAAAACATGTGGTCCTAATGTAAAATAACATTTATGGCTCCTTTGACTATGTTTTGACCCAAATGTATTATTTGCTTCAAATAGCCCAATGCAAACATTTTTCGACTCCTAGTAATTAAACAAGAAATCCAACACAATGGTGAACATATATCATGTGCAACTTTTGACATCCAAAGGTCAAAGGTGCAAGTGGTTAAAAAACATCTGTTTAAAGTAGGTTGCACATGGTTTGCAATGTTTTCAACACCAAGGAAAGTATAATTCTTACACAAAGATTTTCCAAGATGGAAAGATAACCCTAGCACACAACATGTATGCAAATAATGTAACCAAATGGACTTTATAGTCCTTAATGACTTATATCCTTTGATCATAAAGAACATTAAATCTTTTAGAAATTACTTTTGTGTTTTAGGTTCTTTTAGAAAGTATTTGTGGAGGATAAAACCTTGAGATTGCATTTTGTATAACAAGTGCCCTTTTAGTAATTGATGTTCATTTAAATGGACCCTTAGAATGCTTAAAAGCCTCTTTTGAATGTTTCACATAAATGGCTTTATGCTTCACATCAATGTCATTTTTCATGGTTGTTAGGCCATTTACCTTATGATAAACAATCAACCCCTTGCAACATTTAATGCGCAAAGCCAAAATGTACATGTTAATCACATTGTTATAGCAAATGATGTATTTCATAATCCAATCATGATTGAGACTTATAAATTGATGATTGTTCACCTTATGGAAAGCCCATGAAGGTGAATTCTAATTGTAAGGTGTCCAAATAACCTTTTGTTTCCTGAACTCCCCCATGTGCAACTCAAAAACATAAGCCCGATCACAATCACCACCAACAACTTCTACAACCTCTACAAGCTATTATGGGCCTTTATTAATGGGCATAAATTCTCAATACTACCACAAGAACCACATCCTGCAAATGCTTGTGAAGGAACAACACCATTAAAAAATTTAACATGTAACTCAATTCTTAAATCTTTTGCCATGTGAATTTAAAACATGTGTTTTTTGTAAGATATAACTTAAATAATGGTGAAAGTGCACTACTACAAACTACCTCCTAGTTCATTTTGGGTTTCATTAAATTTTGAGTGAGTTTGGACATTTTCACCTAGTGAAATTGTTTAACCCCTAGTGAATAGGGACTAGTTGTGACAAACAATGAATTGTTTCATTAGTATCTAGTGAAACAAGGTTATTCTCAAGTGAAATACAAATTTTACCAAACCATTCACTTGCTAGTTAATTAATTAACCAACATTGAAATCAATTAAAATTTAATTATTTAATATACAATATTATTTATAATTTCATGATTTTTTAAACCTATGATTCATTGACACGTGTCATTACCTAAACTAGGTTAAAAACCAAGTCTAGGTAGATAGGCCATGTAATCAACCTAGGCACTTATTATAGAAATTTGATAAAAGAATATTCAGTCAACATACCATTGTTGACCACACATAACACCACTCATGAGATTTGATCCCTTGACCTTTGGAATAGAAGCAAACACCCTTACCATCAAGCCACCCCACTTGTAAACTTACATTACATTCTATTTATCAAATGCTTCATTTTAAACATTACAAAAACATAAACTTTGAAAATTCATATCTTATTGAAATTTTGTTCAAATGAAATGATTTGAGTTTACTTTTTTTTTTAATTCAATAATGTACATAATTAAATTTATTTCCTTTTGAAAGTTTAAAATAATTTGAACAAAAAAAAATTGAATATCATTATTTAATAACATTTTAATGACCATTCTTTTGAATTTCATTTTTTTAAATAAATACATTTTTTTTTCATATAATAATACTACTTATGTAAGCTACTTTCAATTATTATATAACTATTTTTCATTAATTTAAATTATTTCACCCTACATTATTTATGGTTATTTTCAATTACTTTTGGTTATTCTAAGTTACTTTTGGTTATTTTAGCTTATTTCACCTTAGGCTATTTTCAGCTATTGTAAGTTTTTTTGGCTATTCTATGTTATTTTTGACCGATGTAAATTATTTCAGTTTAAATTACTTGTAGTTATTATAAGTTACTTTTAACTATTGAAGGTTATTTCATCTTATGTTATTATTGGTAATTTTAGGTTATTATAGGCTATTGCACCTTAAGTTAGTTTTGTTTATTATAAATTATTTCACCTTAAATTATTTTTGGCAATCCTAAGTAATTATAATATATGGCTATTGGTTATTTTATTAATAGTTATTGGTGGTTATTCTATTAATGGTTATGGTGGCTATTCTATTAATGGTTATGATGGCTATTCTATTAATGGTTATGATGGCTATTCTATTAATGGTTATGGTGGTTATTATATTAATGGCTATGGTGGCAAATCTATCAATGGTTATGGTGGTTATTTTATTAATGGTTGTGGTGGCTATTTTATTAATGACCATTATATTAATGGTTATTGGTGGTTATTCTATTAATGACTATTGGTGGCTATTTTATTATGGATATTGGTGTTTATTATTGGTTATTATATGTTATATTACAACTATTGGTGATTATTGTATTATAAATTATTTTTGGATATTTTATATTATAATATCATAAGCTATTGGTCGTTATTATATTGTATGGTATTTAAATTATTTTTTCATAGGTTATTATTTTTTATTCTAAGTGTTTTTTTTTCCTTAGGTCATTATATTTTATAATATATTATTTTAAGTTATTATACTTAGGGTAAAATAATTTATAATAACATAAAGTAGAATGACCTTGAATAACTTAAAGTATAACTTGAAATAACATATATTTAATTCAAAATAAAATAACCTAAGGTATAACCCAAAGTTAATTAAATAATTTAATTTATAATAACTTAAAAATTTATAATAAACTAATTAAGATACCTTAAAGTAAAATAACATATAATAATTTAAGGTACAATAATTTATAATAGCCTATAATAACATAAAATATAAGTTAAAACAACTAACGCAGCTTAAAATAATATAAGGTATATCATAAAATAATATAAATAGAACTTTTTTAAAACATAAGAATAAACCTATTTATTATAATGAATTATATTAATTAGTAATGAAACATGATGTCTACATAGTGATATTATAGTGAACTAACTTTCATCAAGGTGAAATTAATAAAATGTAATGAATTTATTTCACTTTTAAGGTCCCATGGTGCTTTAAGCTAGTAAATTGCACCCCGCTTTTGTAATAGTGGTGATGAGCACCATAGGCCACAATGGAAACCTTTTGATGCAAATCATTGACCTCAACAAAAATACTATCATAGATAATAACTCTTTTGTCAAATGCAAGATTTATACCACCTACAAACACAAAAAAAATCTTTCTTTCCAATTTCAAAGGTTTAAAGTTATTAAGCTTCTTGACAAACAATAATGCATGACAAAGTAACCAAAGCATTCACCTTAAACCTTTCAAAGAGCAAAGAGTACAAGTAGCTTTAACAACTCAATGAATTGAAACATAAAATTAAAAACAAAAAAACTACAAAGATGTTCTCTTAAATTTCTCTATGAAACACCAAAACACAAAAACTATGAAGAAATTAGAATCCTTAAGACTTAAGATTTGACTAGAAGTTGAAAAGCAATGTAATCGAAAAAACATACCTTCTTTTATTAACAAAAAAACTACAAAGATGTTCTCTTAAATTTCTCTATGAAACACCAAAACACAAAAACTATGAAGAAATTAGAATCCTTAAGACTTAAGATTTGACTAGAAGTTGAAAAGCAATGTAATCAAAAAAACATACCTTCTTTTATTTGCAAAAATCTAGAAGTTTGTTCAATTGTTAGACGTCTCCAACATTGATGTGGCACACAACAATAAAACATTCCATTATTAGTTCCAAGGTCACATTAAAAGTTGGCTTCCATGTTGTAGATTTTGCAATTTGAAAAAAAGGGGGCAATGTTACCACATAATCTCAAACCTTTTGCAACCCTTTTCAATTGCCATCAAGAAAATAACTTTGAAGGTTTTGTGACTAGTGACTACTTGAAAAAAAGAAGCCTTAAACCTAGACACTTAATGGTTAAGCTATAACTTAAAACTTTTTCTACATTAAAGGTTAAACCTTACTTTAAACCTATTGAATTTTAGAAAAGGTGGACATTAAAGGTATTTTTTTAATACTCCATGCCAATTTTAAGCATGAGTTGAGTATGGGTATGAAAATCAAAAATTAAAAAATCTCGAATATAGTGACAAAGGCTAGTATATACTATAATGTTTTTTGGAAATCATAAGCTATGCATTGAACCTTGGTATTTCAAAAAATCATTTTCACCAATTATGAATCTATATACATGCTTTAATACCTAAATGGATATTTGGTGTCAAAGTTAGTATATGCCAACACTACTAAAGACCTTTAAAAACATTTTAATGAGTCTATTTGACACATTGGAACTAAAACAAATTCTTCACAAATAACCCTTTCCAATCAAGGAAATAGTTAAACTAGATATTATATTATTTTTGGTTGTTAATATATATATTCCTTAATGCATCCATTTTGAATCATTAAATTTTCATTTCTATATTACTAAATGGGTCATGGAGAATTGATTTTACAAGTAAGCGGTAATTGGGCAAATCCAAAAGGACACTTTGTCTGAATTTTATCAACATATTTCACTTTTAAAAAATCATATATTGTCTATGTAATATTTGTTTATGATTGTGCATTCCACAAACATCCATCAAATGGGGGGGCATGGATTTCCACCATAAAAATGTTACTAGGAATTTCATTAAATTTACCTAAATTCTAAATTAGAATGAAATTTATATTCAAAATCTAAAGAAATAAATTGCATTATCACAATTCACTCATGGATGAAGATCTTGTGTATTATAACATTTACATCTTGGAGGTGTAAATTGGTGTTGGGTGATTCTTGCCTTTTTAAAAAGGACTTTTAGTTTTGATTTTTAAAACAATTTTAATGGAACCTAATTATGATTACAATGCGACAAATGAATGGAACATAAAATCTGATTTTGGTTTAGTTCTTGAAAAATAATGATTTAATTTTGATTCCAAGTTTGGTTTTGGAAACTAGACTTGGTTCTAATTTCAAGCAACCTAATTTAAAATTGGTAGTGAAATATTAATTAACCCCCAATTCTAAACCATTTTTCCTCAAAAAAGAATTTCAAAAAATCAAAATCTAGTTCAAGAATCAAGTTTGGATTTTAATTTCAATTTTGAAACCAAATCTAGCTTTAAACTTGGTTCCAATTCTAGTTCCAAAATTAAACCCAATTCCAAGTACCTTGAACCAAAATCAAGGATTTTAATATACCAAACCGAATAACCACCCAACATCAATGTAAATTTAACCTTAATTGGTAGTTTAGTGGGTTAAGATTGAAAGACAAGAGCTTAACATTCTTGGTTTATTTTACAAATTAGGCTCAATCATGACACTAGGTTTCTAATCTTCCACATGTTAATGTTGATGATGGTAGACCCCATTTGGTTTTATGAACATCTCACCAACAAGAAGGAGACAAAAAACAATGCGAGGGTTATGCACAACCATGCAATGTGCATTAGTGGATGTTCATCACAATTCAAATATAGGTGCCAACACATGGTGGTCTATGGTGAAGGAGGGCAACAAACATAAATTAAGGATTTTTAGAACTTCGTAATCAAAAAGGGTAGGACAACTTTGCTAAAAAATCCATGTATGTAGTAGAGGCATTTAGGTGCAAATTTTGTATGAGCAAGAAGTTGTTTATGACAATTCACAATGTTGTTTTGAACTACAATGTGGACTTCTAGGAAAAGTGGGATGTTATCAATGACCTCTTCAAAAAAGAAATATTTGTGTGAGCTCTATTTGTTTGGCTGATATAATGTTGAAGCATATTTAATTATAATGGATTGCAAAGGTTCTTTAGAATGTTCAGATGAAGATTATACACATTGGCCCAAGTGGAAAACTTATATGATCAATTAACAAGGCGGATACCAAAACAAAATTAACAACAATAGTTTTGTGATGGAGGCATTTTCAACCAAGGATTTATGCATTTGGCATGCATTTATATCTAAGTTTGTAAGGTTTTTGGGTTTTTTAAACAATATCAATGTGGTTGATCATTCCTTTTTCATGGTGAATTACCTCCATGAAATTGCCCCACATGTAGAATTCATTGTCAATGGTTTCACCCATTACATGCACTATCCTAGCAAATGGCATGTATATGAATTAGGTTATTTTCTAAAATGTTATCTCTTAGCCATAAGGTGAGAAGCCAAAATGATATGCAAAAATGTAAGAAAGGGCTTGCATATGTATTAAATGCACATTTTGATTTAGGGAGTGGTGCACACCCAATGTGGCTACAAATTAGTACAGTATTCATGAAAGTGATTTGGAAAATAATTGTGATCATGCACAATATGGTGGTTGATGATGAAGAAAGGGATGTAGAATTCAATTCAATTTTTTAACTATAATGGATTTTAACTTGTCTAGAGGAGTAATAAGTGTTAATTCCATTGTCATTCGAAATATTTGTTCATGTGAAAACTAGTCACAATTCAACAAAAGGATGTTCACTACCAACTTCGAGATGACCTAATCGACCATTTGTGGACTTGTAAAGGGGGAGCAAGTTAGTTCTTCTGATAAGCTATTAAATGATTGGCCTAAGTGTTGAAACATTGTCCATGTGTCTGAAATTCATTTCAAATAGAATAAATTAATAATCCAATTGCCAAGCTAAAATTGAAATGAATAAAAAATCTTTGAGATTGAACAAAATACCATTCATTATTTTATTTTTATTTTTTCAAGCCAAAAATTATTGTAAAAAAAACAAAATTTGGACAAGGGTCAAAAAAACGCCCTTGTCATTTTGGACAAATTGATTAAATTTTTTTTGGTGTGATTAGGGTGGTCTTTTTTATTGGCAAAGTAAGGACCATTTGACAGGTCATTTTGACTAACAAATAATGAAGCATTTGACCAGTCAAATTTATGCCCATGTTTAAATAATTTATTTTGAAAATTATTATCAAGAATAATTTTTTGTAGGCAAGTAGGTAGGTAGATAGGTAGGTCACAAGGGCGAAAGCGCATTAGGGTGGACCAAAAACAATGGTTGAAAGTCCATTTTCAAAGTCCAAATCTAGTGTATTTTCACATAATAACATTTAAATCATGTTGAAGTTAACAAATTTTTTCCATATTCAAGTTCATGTGTTTCTAATTTAAACCTTTTAAAAACATCTCTATAAATATGACTCTTGGAAAAATTAATTTGGAGATCTAAATGGACTTTGTGAGTTTTAAAGTTTTCATTTTGACTTTTTTTTTAAATGAGAAAAAAATTTCTACTTGATTTTTCATCTTAAGTGTTATGAGCTGACAATGTAAGGTCCCCAAAATTTTTGAACATGTCCTCCAAATCCACTAAAAGAAAAAAATCCATAACCATTAAAAAATAAATTGTGACATTAGATGTGGCCCACATTGTAAACTCCATTTTTTACTAAGTATTGAACTTTTTGGTGTTTTTTTTCTTCAAAGTTAAGAAGACTAGAATAGATGTTTCAAAATTTCAAGTTATATTTGCAAAATTTCTTAAATGCATTTGAGTTGTAAAAACCAAGACTTGACAAAACCATAAAAATACATTATAACGTGCTTTTATCCACAAAAAGGAAGGCAAGTAGGTGGTAGCCTACCCTCTCCTAGATACCTCACCTACTTTAACCTAATCTAATATATCCTATTTAACTTACTTAGTTTAGCCTAACTACCTTAGCCCCTCAAGCATGTAAATAGGTTATAAATATTAGGAATTGAACCTTTGACCTCCCCAATGATAAACCACATCCTTTACTAATGGACCACACCATGAAAATGTGTTCATAAGGTTAAAAATGATTAATCTTGTCATGGGTAATTGTAATTATTTTGTCAACTAGAAGTGGATTTTCACTATTGTTGACATTATTGGTGTAATATGGCACTAGAAGCCATTGAATAGGATTGGCTACATCTACAAACATCTTCTTCAAGGAGCTCAACACTTGTTGGTGGAGGTGCATACATTCTTGAAGATCTAGGTCCAAATATGACATTGTGAAAAGTTAGAGGTGAGTGGATTCTTTCAAAAACTTTGTTTTCATAATGTTGATTGTTGCCATGGCTATAGTTGTTTTTCCAAAGTCTAAATCCAATCTAGCCTTCTTGGAGTCCTTGATTATCATTGTCTTTGCCTTTTTGTTACTTGTGGGTTGTTTGCAAAGGTGTTGATGCCACATTTGCACTCATGCCCTTAAGGTCTTAAGTTTGTTATTGTTTGTGCAAGGTGACTTTGGAATCTACCACTTTTAAAGTGACGGAGGTGGGGGCATGATGTGCTAGCCATTTTGGAACTGATAGCACTTGCCAACATTCCATCATGGTGAATGGTTTATTCTCCTTTGATGTTCCTTGGTACAAGATCTTTGCCTTCGTAATTTCATGTTATTCATTGGTGCTAGATTTGTCAAGGTTGCACACAATGCTTGCAAACGTTCTTGAAAATTGTGGCATTACGTGTTGCAAAACTAACCATTTTAATTCTATATGGCACTTTTGTCAAGATATCGAAACCCACAAGATTTATAAGATTTTTGACCCACACCTTTTGTGAAATTTTGAGTAACATTCAACCATGTTTTACACAATTTGACCAACTTAACATCACTAAAATTAAATTTTCTACCTTGTATTTATTGGAAAAAAAGTTGTTTAAGGAGAAATCATTATTTGCATATTTTAGGAAGCACATGAAGTAAAAGGGTATTTTGAATATATTCTAGGTATATATTTTTAAGTGTATTCTCATAATGAATTTTTATGCACCTTATTCAAGGGCTACATGTTTGGATCAGTGGAGCATTGACTTGCAGTGCACTATGTGGTATTTCACTAATTTTTCATTACATACCATAATCTTTCATTTTTTCCAGGATTAGATCTCTTTGAAGTGCTAATCCCCACCACTATTTTGCATTCATTTGCTAGTTCGCTTTCTTTTGTTCATGTTTGCACTTTTTTTGGGGTGATTTGGAAGCCAACAAAATGCTCAAGGAAATAAAGAAAGAGGCAAATGATCGAGTAGACTCAGACACATTTCATTGACATAATCAGTTTCTGTCTCATACTCATGCAATAAAATCAAGACCCAATTGATGATTTAAACCTAAAAACCTCAAAGCATTTTGGGTCTGTTTGACATATTGGAAATAAAACAAATTCATCATGCCACACATGATAGCTCCTTCAGATCAAGGAAACCCATTGAAGCATATAAAATATTCATCCAATATTCTATTATGTTTGGTCATTAATCTCTCTCTCTTTCTATTAATGTACCCAAGTTGCATAATGACTTGTTCATTTCTATACTAGAGAATGGGTCATTGAAGGCTGATTCTGCAGGTAAGCTGTTGTTGTTGTCCTTTTTTCATCCTGCAAATTTTGTTGTGAAAGGGTTGTTTAGTTACTGGAGCATATGGGTAGTTTCCCAATGGTGTTGGAGTATTACCTTAGGATGTGGTGTCCAATGTCACAACTCTCAAAGAAGCTGAAGCAGCATTTGGTGGAGCTGGAGTTCAAAATGACGGTGCATCACAATGATGCTTTGTGATGGCCTGGTAATTTTTTCACTTTTGTTCTCAAGTATCACCACCCCTGCATGTAGACACAAATACTTGAACAGAATATTATAGCCTGCAAATCTAGTCTCTCCTTAGCAGAAGCTGCCAAATCTTGAGCATTGAGATGGTGCCTTTGTTCGTTCTGCAGCTGAGATGTTGGTTTACATTAGCAACAATAATTTTTTGTGTTCAATTACAGCATTAAATTCTAGTGTGGTGAGATTCAGGTGTGTTTTTACTTGCTTGTACACCTAGTTTGTTTTTTCATGTCATTACAGAATTCACCAGCTTTGGAGACACCCAAGGATGTGCTCACGGTTGATGTTAGCCCTTATCAGAGCAATGGGTTAGACATTCACTAGTGGAAAAGTCATGTCTGGGAACAGTCCATCTCAAACAGTTGCTGCGGCTTCAGGGAATGCTGCAGCAAGACAAAAGGTGATTTTCATGTGATATATGTATTAATCTCATCATGCACCCTGCTCCCACCCCAAGTTGAATTTTCCAGTTTTTCATCTCTAAAATGCCTGCAGAAAAGAGCCACATGTTTCTCAAAAAATTGATAACAGTACCCTATTTAATACTTCCTTTTGCTTCCAGGAATGTGACACAACCTGAGGACATCCAGATTAAATTTCCAGTAGAATATTATATATACTTATCTTACAAATCCATTGTTGGGAGCTGATGGATTCAGCAGGCAGTCATGGCAAGCCTTGTCACTTCTATTTTCTTGTGATGAAGAAGGAGATAGGTCTGACACTTTGTGAGGAACAATTCTCTCTCGTAAGGATATGACTGCACTCCTTGTCATGTTACCTTCAAAATCGTTTCTGTGGAAATTTCTCTGCAATTTGGTATGGCATCTTGGTGGTTGGGAACTGAAGGTACATGCCAGTGGCCAGATGTGCTGAGCTGATTTTGAAAGCAGCAGTTTCCAACAAGGACATCTGAGAGGCATGGATCTCCAGACATGCATGGCACACCAGCACCGCCCAATGTATGCTCTACTGACGCAGTATTTGCCCTACTTCACACATTTGTTCAAAATGTTGGTTCTTTCACAACTCCATGCATGGCATAACATCCTCCTGGCATCATCGCCTGCATTCCAGGAAAATGACATTGTGAGAATGCAGTGAATTTGTTGAACACAAATCTCTTTGTGCATCATCAACCTCTATGCTCCCCACATTTGCTATACATGGTCAATCAGACTTACTTGTACCAAGTGAAACACATTAGATTCACAGCCACATGTGTTGGATGATTTATCTGTCTGTGGGGGTGCATATGCCCTCTTCAAGAGCAGCAGCTACACTACTACAAGCACATGCATTGAGCACACCCCACAAATTATGTGACTGACAGGCACTGGCTGCAGGGTCCCTTCTTGTTGCATTTTGTTGCAAATACTTCCAATCCCTGAGCTGCATTTGCCCCACATTGCACAAGTCCCAAGATCATGGCAGCGCATCCTCTCTGTCAAACTCCCATCTCTCTGTGCATCCTCTATGCTTCCATCTCTCTCTGCATCCTCTAAGCTTCCATCTCTCTCTGCATCATCATCCTCTCTAAGCTCCCATCTCTTTCTGCATCCTCTAAGCAAAGTTCCATCTCTCTCTGCTTCATCATCCTCTCGAAGTTCTCATCTCTTTCTGCATCCTCTAAGGAAACTCCCATCTCTCTGTGCATCCTCCTCTCTAAGTTCCCATCTCTCTCTGAGCATCCTCTGCGCTCCTCATCTCCGTCTGCATCATCCTCTCTAAGCTGCCATCTCTCTCTGCATCCTCCCTAAACTCGCATACCTATGTCTCTGTGATCTTGGGACGCCTCTCAGAATGTGAGAGATCATGTCAGAGTTGTTGCATTTTGGTGAAATCGTTGGATCTGTCTTCTTCTCATATTGTCCAGTCTCTGAACATAGCAATAGTACCTTGCAAGGGTTAGGGTTGTTGTTGTTGCAGCAAAAAGATGATGTGTTGTTGATTGCAGAGTTTTCCTCTGCTGGTGCCCTTGAATGCAGCTAGCCTAGCTACTTCTGATTCCACCACCACCACCCATGATGGAAAGGTTTGAATCTGCTGCTGCTGACAAGCCCAGAGTCAGTACATCCCTTTCTTTTCTCTTCTTCTGTTAGCAATCAAGCCACAGAGTGAGTGCATTTCCCTTTCTTTTCTCTTCTCGTTTTTTGTTTGCAATCAGGAGACAGATAGATACCTAGAATCCCATTGCCCATTCTCGCCAGTGTCACACAGACTGCAGATACTTCTTCTGCTGCTGCTGCTGTTGTCGGGTGTGTTGCGAAAGAGAGAAGTGCACGCGTGAGAAGATCTCCGGTGAGAATAGGAAGAAAAAGGAGATGGGTGGATGAATGTTGCAAATGGGTACCTAGAATCAGCAATCACAGTGCTAATCCCCATGCTAATCCGCATTTATATCAGACATTAGGCACTTGGGTCGCTCACTAATCACGACATTAGGCAGTGTCTCTCTCGTCTCGCGCGAGAGAACTGTGTGCACAGAACTAAAGAGACAGACAGAGACAGAGATAGAAATTCTGCAGCGGCGATGGAGGGCGAGGAATCGGCGGCGGCGGTTCCTGATCCCGGATTCGTCTTGGATGCCGCATCCGGGCTCTACTACCATGCAAGGTTTGCACTTGTTTCCTGACTCTCTCTTCTCTCGCGAATTCTTCGCTTCCGAAGTTCCAGAGGCCGTTCTTCTTGCTTGGAAGGAGGAAGATGAGGAAGTGGTTTTAGGGTTTGTGATCGATCCATCAGCAAACGCAATCCTGGACCCCAAAAAAATGTTTCAGGCAGTGCAAAACCCACCCACCCATTTGCAAAATGTTCTGAATTTTGGTTTTGGTTGTGTGGATTCTCTCCTTGAGAAAGAAGAGAAAATCATGCAAGAAAATACAACAACATCATGTTGAAGGAAGCTCTGGGAAGGAAGAAGAACTGCTGAGGTTCTTCTGAGTAAAATTCCTGATGAGGTTCTTCTTCTGCAACAGCAAGAGCACATAGACAAACAGCACTTCATGAAGATGATACCTGATGATGCTCTCAGACATTCTTCATTCATTCTCTTGCATTCTTCACAAATTCTCAGAGAAAAACACAACCCTAGAAGAAACAGAAGAGATGAAGCCAGAGAAAAAGATGTGCAAGAAGAAGAAGATTTGGTGTTTTTCTTGAAGCTTGGATTGTCTAGGGTTTCGAGGAAGAATGGTGGAGCATCTCAAGAAGAAGGAGAAGACTTGATGTGGTGCTCTTGGAGGTTTTTCTTTTGTTGCATCTCCTGGTGTGAATAAGGGAGTGTGTGATCCGTTCTTCACAGCAAACAAAATCTGTGTCTATCTATCTGCTCTACTAGGGTCCTGTATGTCATGATGGAGAGTGTTGTGACCTCCTTTGTTCCTAAGTTTGCTGTTTGTGTTTGTTTGTTGTGGGTACTCACAACAACAGCTCTGGTTTCTACTATGATGCAAAAGCTGGCTGGTATTACAGCACAAGAGATGGGCTCTACTACACATTCGAGAATGATGGGTATGTTCCTTTAGCATCATCATCATCATCAATGAGCATCACTGTGGCAGAGGATGACAACAACAAGAGCAACACTGCTGTCCCTGAGGGTGCGTGTCTTCCCATTTGCTCACTCAAACCTTTTGTTGCAAAAATCCATTTTTTTCTTCTTTTTTCTTTTCTTAAGGTGATCTTGTGTTTGAGGTTTGGCATTTTTTGTGAGAACAAAAACCTTGGGGCTATTTGTTGATGATGGTACAGAGCAGGTGGTGGGAGACATTGTCATCCATGGAGCTGCTGAAAACAAAAGCAATGAAGATGGAGGTCACAAAGACATAGCTGCTGCTGCAAAGATGGAGGAAGAAACCGCTGCCGATTTGTTCACAAATGATCTCCATTCAGATTCCACAGCTTGGGTTCAACCTGGTGGCGAAACAGCAAATTGGCAATCCTTGGGTGAAGACGACAAAGATAAAATCGAAGTGCAGGTAGCAGCAGTTTCTTCCGCAACAGAGGAGGAGGAAACACGACCTGCTTCAGTTTGGTAATGGATTTGTCCCCTCCCACTCCTCCTCAATCCAATTGTAACTCTTCTTCTTCCCCAATTGACATCCTCATCAGGATTCTGTTCTGGTGTACACTGACTGGCATGATCTTCGACTGCTGAATTTTCTGGCCAGCAGATTTTGCAGTTGTGAAAAATCTCTGAGGAATTTTGGTTCTTCTTCTGGTGGGGTGGGTGCTCACAGGATTCAGGAAGCTCTTGTTGAGCTCTACTTACAAAACTATCCAAACTCAGAAGTGGGAACATCAGGTTCAGCAGAAGCTTTTGTGGACAGCAGCAGCTTATCCTACGATGTGTACAATGTACAGAATGCTGGCATTGAGGAAGGAGGTACAAATAATACATATATGCATGGGATTGACAATTATGCAATTCAGAGTAATTTTCCAGATGCCGATTTTGTGACAAGAAGTCATTATGAAGAAGCGACAGGAATGGATGCAGAAGCTTATATGGAGCATGGAACAAATGCTAATGAGTTTCATGAGGTAATAGGCACTGGCATCAGTGCACTGTGTATTTGTAGGAGATTTGCTTCAGGGCTTCTTCCATTCCTCTTAATTTGTATTATTTTTCAGTTGTATTGTTATTGTTGAAGAGCATTGGTTTTCAGAAGCATGGTCATTGTCGGTTTTGTGCTGCAGTCAGATGATGGAAGTGAAGAGTTGGAAGAAGGTGAATGGAGACCAGAAGAGGGTGAGAGAGACAAGTACATCTTTGATGATTCTGATGAAGAAGAAGAAGCTGAAGAAGGAGAGATTTGTGACTCTGAAGAACCTTCTTCTCAGTGGGATCAACAGCAAGGTCTGTGCTGATGCCCCCTTCCAACATCTGTTCTTCTTTAGGCCTCTTAGTCAAGAACCTGGATCACACTCTGACCTTACAGATTCGTCCCTCAACCTTGATTGCCTTACAGGTTTTTTCTTGAGCAGAGAAGATGATGGTACTCAGGAACAGAGTGGTGGGTTGTCTATCTCCAACCAAGAGTACAGAGAATACGAGTATGGAAATAATAATAGAACAGTGTCTGGCAATGGGCAAGTGCATTCTTATGCTGCTGACTTGACTGAGGCGCCAAGTGAAGCAGCAACTGATGGCCAAAGAGAGTCAGCATTAGAAGTTGGAATTTCAGTGGAAGAGCAGTGGCATGCACATTACAGCCGAGTTCCGAGGCCAGGTGCGAGGGTGCGTTTGTATCCTGGTTCGATTGAGTTGTGGGACTGGACAACTGTGGAACAGGAACAAAAGACTGCAAAGAAGAAGAAGGCCAGAAAGCTTTCAGTTCGTTTGGTTGGCAGATTGGCACCAAAGTCAAATAACCTTCACCCATCTCTTGGTGGATCTGGTGGGTTCATTCGAACCAGTCCAATTTCGGAAGTGGATCATGAATTTGTCAAGGTCTCATCAGGTGAGAGAGAAAGACAAAAACATTTTCTTCATGATTAAGGGCTTCTTGGTTTGTTAATTTTTAGGAGAGCCAAATTTCTTGGTAACATTTTCATGTGGAATCCTGCTGGGGCGATAATCTTCTTTTTTCCACTGTGCTTTTTGGCTGCAGGTCGGATCTACAAACTACGGCGTCCAAGCTCCAAACATCTGGCAACCATCACCACCTATGATTCTTTGAACCCAACATGTGACTGGGGTTTCCCACAAATAAACACAACTTTCGCTGATGGAGAAACTGATGTCACGGAAGCTGAAGACCGAAATGCTTCTGCATCCGACACCACGAAACCTTCAGGAGATACAGTGGTTTCAAAGCCTTTTGTTCCTAATTTTGGGCACTGGAAATTCCAGCCTCTGGTTCCAACAAAGGTGAAGTTTCTTTGCAACCCACAAACTATGTATGTATGTGTGCAGAAGTTCCGTTGCAACCCAGAATAGTTCTGGATTGAGTGGCTAGCATGTCTAGTCAGGAATCAGTATTTGTCAGAATCTTCTTCTTTGGTGTCGAGAATGGTTTTTGTCAAAGTCAGTACCTGTGCATTTGCATTTGCCCTTTGTAATCGTTTCATATATTGTGATTTGCAGAGAAACCGGGGACCTTCTGTCAATCCCTCCTTTCTAACCCTCACCAAAGATGAGATTGAAGAGATGGAGCAGGTATGTGGGAAATAGTGAAAGATTTGTTTTTTGATCATGCATATTCATGGGTGCCTGAAACGGGTTGTGGAATTTTTGACTCTTTTGTTTTCTTTCCATCTCTAAATTTGGAAATGTGATCTTGCTGTTCTAGATTTCCTCTGCTCAATTGGGTATTGAATAGCCTGCCTTATTGTGCAGCAGCAATTTTTTTAAAATTTTTTTTTTCAGATGTTTAATGTTTTCATGTGTGTTGTTGTTGCAGAGAAAGCAGCGGTACAGAGATAGGGCT
>Ga0209208_10003598_pt1 | contig 22173 bp, 18 predicted proteins | sample S1TSphfallax_3_FD_187694 | JGI IMG/M metagenome (GOLD analysis project Ga0209208, IMG submission 187694) | Host-associated microbial communities from peat moss isolated from Minnesota, USA - S1T2_Fd - Sphagnum fallax MG (SPAdes) (version 2) | ecosystem: Host-associated > Plants > Peat moss >...
GCAAAAACCCTAAAACCAAACAGCTAAACCCTCCAGCATCATGCATTTTCCTTGACCTCAAAGCTAGCTAGGGTTTGTGACACAGAGTTGAATTGTACCTAGACTTATACCATAAACCCTGAGATACCCTTGGCCATATGCAAGCAAGGAAACGGAGACAGAGAGAAAGAAAGTAACCTACCTCAAGGGGACGACACAGAATCCAGGTGGAATACTCTTCCCATTCAAGGACTGCAACTGGTGAACGGAATTCCTTGACTTGTTTCTTGAACCTACAAACAAAAAAACAGTTTGCCCTAAGGACATGTCGAATTGCCAGCTCTGGAGAAAAGGTCATCTTCATCCTCACAATTGTCAATGGAAAGAGAGAAGGGAACGATGTATTTTTACTTTCATTTCCAAAGAATTCCACTGCTTGCATCCCACTCACAAACAAACAAACAACAAAAGCATAAATCACAATGAGGAAAACCCACGAAATAGCAGAAACAAGAAAGAAACATACCAGAATGATGTCCACAGGGAGAACTGCAGTGCAAGGACAGAGAGAAGGAAGGGGAGAAGGACACAGCCAACGCCATCGCTACCCTCCCCCTCTCTTGTTTCTGCAACAATCTCCTCGCCAACACACACACACACAAGGTTAGCAGCTCCGCCTTCAAGCAGCTGCATCATAATGGGATGAAAAAAACAAATCCATATCCAGAGAAAAACATCCCTGTAGACGAATAGCCATGGAATCCATGTAGAAATGTTTTTAAATAAGAAGCCTCATTGAAAGTCTTTTTGGATTTTAGGGTTTAATTAAGGTATTGATCACCAAAGTTTAGGTTTCAAAGTAAAAATTCCATTGAGGCTTTGAATGAATTTATACCCTTTTCAAAAGTGATAGCCCAAGGCTAAGCCCTAAAATTGAAAAAAAGTGGAGTGAGAAATTTTTTAACCTTAAGTAAATAATGATTTCAAATTTAGGATTATTACAAAATGGAAATGTTCATTTTCTTGAGAGAAACCACGTAGCTGCACTTTACAAATTTTCAAGGTCTTTGGAAGGAAAAATCTGAAATCTTATGAAGGTAGGTGCTTTCAAATACAAAGACAACGTAGTTTTGAATAGTGATTTACAAAGAGTAAGTAGGAAATTAATTTGAAAGGATTCCAAATTTTTATTTTTATTTTTTGACAATGGTATAGCAAGAAGGGGAGGAAATAAAGGTCAACATTATTTACATCGGGGTATCCTTTCATCCTATTCAGTAAGGCTTCTTATAGGGTATTTAATGATCATATTTAAGGTGGAAATGTTTCATTTGAACTTCAAATGCATTTTTCTCAACTATTTAGTTTTGAGAATTATTTGATTTCTCATATTGTTTAAGAAAGACCAAATTCTTTTTTTGAAGGTATTTTTTTTTCGTGTATAACTAATTACTAAGGTACTAGTTTAAGGCCTTGGGTTGACTTAACACACTTGAAAGGTACCATGATATAAAAACAATGTTGGGTAGATACATAAGTTAATGGGTTAAAATGATTAGTTTTAATTTTGGCAAATAAAAATTGAATGGTAAAAATTGAATGTTTGAATTTTTGGATGTGTTTAATAATTGAAATTAAAATTCAAAACTTCTTAAAAACTAGACATGGAACTAGGTTTATTTACAAGACCACAAATGGACCCAATAGCTTTGAAAGAAACTAGTGCAAGGGAACAAAAAAAATTAAGATTGAAAATTAATAAAACATTTCATATGTGAGGTAAATATGAGTTTTGTCAAATATCGAAAAAATATTAATCCTTTAAAAAAGTACATATAGGAGAAGGTTCCGCTATGGGGGCCTTCTAAATTTGAAATCCCCGAGGTTGGTAAGCTAAGGGAGGTCAAAAGTCCAAAAGGCCCCCATAGCGAGACCTTTCTTTACATAAATCAACCGTATTTTTAAATTTTTTTTGAAGTGATTAATAAAAAGAAATTGGATCTTTCAAAATTTGGAGGGCCCAATACAAATCATATTGGGCCTTCCAAATTTCAAAAGATCTAGTAAAATGCAGGTAAGTATGAGTTAAGTCAAACATGACAGATTCAAGCTAAGGAGTGACATGAAAATACAAAGCAACAACAGTGCCAATAGTTTATGTTTAGTTTAATTGTTTCCTACATAACTTTAAAACATGCTTATTAAAACATATTGCTACATGATCAAAGGTTTGTAACCAAAAGAAACATATAAACCAAACTTGTCAAGTTACTAATTTAAATAAAATTTTAAAATATTGTTATAAATAAAATTTGTGTTTGAACAACATTTTGGAATTACAAGATCCTAATTACAAGGAATCATCACAAATATCCAACTTGAATGCCCTCCATCTTGAGCATGAAAACAAAAATTATATGATACAAAGGTTGACATTTTATCACAAAGATATATTTTTGTCCTATTGATATAAGGTTTTTTAATTTTAAATTGTTACATTTCATCATTACAAAGGAATAATTCATATCAATAACATAATTCATTAAGGGGCTTTAAAAGTGAATTACATCACCATAACTTTGTTTCATTTCACCTTGATTGTAATTTGAATCACTATATAATTGTTTACATGTTCCTTTGTAGTTGAAGTATTTCAAATAAAGATATTTTAAAATTATTTCAATTATTATTTCAATCTTGGATTTAAAATCATAATTATTCTTTTTTTTTAAATGTGAAATTTCAGTAATTATATTTTTAATTAAATTTATTGTATCAATTACTTGCAATATGACATATTACATGATTGTCCAAACCAAAATAAATCTAATTAAATAAAAAAATCTACAAAGTTTTTGGACAAAATGATATATTTCATTTTAGACCTTCATTTGATAAAACATCAAAACGTTTATAAAAACAAAACATGACAAAAAAAAATCCAATATTTACAAAGTAAAATAAAATATTTTTAATATAAAAAATCATATCATATGCATAATGTTTATTTTTAATATTTTAATATTGACTTAACATGAACACTTTGTAACCAAAAAGTGAAGGTCCAGAAATCCTAAAGCCCATACACTATCTCCTACGGACCCTGCTTCTCATGCTTTGCAAATCTGTTTCACATTCACAGACACCTACCCTTTCACAATCCGAATTGTATTCCTGCTTTCTCACTGATCCGGTTCAGTTCGGATGGCGACAGACTCAACAACACAACACACAGCTCGAGTCATGCCTTCCACATAGATGCATCAGAGAAAATATTCAGATCTCATTCACAGATTATATGCATAGTCCGAGAGCACAAGCATTGCCCTCGAACACAGTTTCTTACAAACAAGAGAGTCTGATTGTTCCTCCAGTTCTCATTCACTCTCTCTCTCTCTCTCTCTCTCTCTCTCTCTCTCTCTCTCCTATGTCCTCCTGCAGCAACGAGCTAAACCACATATCAAACGCAGCGGAAGATCACGAACATGGCCAAACTCTCTGCTACAGAGCTCCTTACTCTTTTCTTTCCTTCTGTCTTTCTCAAAATCTCTCCCTAACTCTAGCTCTCCTTGCGATCTGCTTCTGCTCCTCAACTTAGCATCATCACAACATTGTCTGCCTTCCTAAAAACAGACCGACCTTACTACTGAAAGTACCCAATTCAAGAGCTTCCATGAGTTCTCTCTATCAGCCTGTAATGTTAATCCTGATTCTTCACCTCGCTTGGCTCTCTCCTCCTCTCCTCTTCAACAGCCTTCCTTGATCTTTTTCTTGCTTCGTTTCTTCCAGAGGCTTCCTCTCCAAATTGCCTTATCTTCTCCTTCACGCTCCCAAACCGCCATTCCATAATTGCAGCACCGACCAAGATCATAAATCGGAGTCGCCATCCATCCTCTATTCAATAGCAGCCATCCTGCAAATCTCCTAGCAAAACACTTCACACAAACCCAGCGGCACTCCCCATGCAGATGTAATGCAAAGGCAGCCGTCATAGACACAAAACGGCTCAATGATGTGCCAGTTAACTTCCCTGATCAGTGTGCGCTCACAAGTTGGGGTAACCTAATTTCCCATTACAACTTTATATAATTTTAATTTAAAAAGATAATTTATAATTTAATAATAATTTATTTTATAGGGTTAAATAATAATTTTAATTTTAATTTATTATAAATGAATGTACATATTTTATTTTATTTTGATTAAATACATGTCTAAAATATGGGAATATATAATATATATTTATTTAAAAATATTTCTAATAAATCATGTTATGAGAAGAATTTTTCTCTTAAAACCTCATTGTTGAAATACATTAAATAAAAATATTCAAATGTGATTTCATATAAATTCATATGAACTAATGTTTCATTTGTCATAAAATGATATATGTCCATCTTGAAAAAATATTTAAGAATGGAAGTTTAAAATTTGTCATTTGGACAAATTATGAATTTTTTTTTATTAATGTTGACATTTTTGAAATTTTGTAAGAAGTATCATAATAGAGTTAATAATTATCATTTTTGTTTCATAACAATGAAAATGTTTTAATGATGAAAGCAATGGTGTTTTACAATGAAAAGCAAGCTTCAAACTTCATTGCCAATGCTTACATGGTTAATGATGTAGGTTGATCATATATTGAAAATATGTGTTCTACATTGTTCATGTATACCAAACCATATTTTTACATATTATCAAAATAAAAAATTAAATAAATATTAATATAAATATAAATAATAATGAAATAAAAAATTAATTCCATGAGATTTTTTTTATTGGGTTAACTTTAGTGAATTTATTTGCTTATATCAACTCATTGTTGATTATTCAAAAACATGGGTGAATCCATTAAATTTTATAAGATAATGAATTATCGATGATTTTATTCAAATGGTTAAAGAAATTTTAATGAACTAAACACACATTTTTATTAATGTTTGAATGTAAATTTTTTTTTTAACTGTCAAATGTAAAAAAATAATTTTTTTATCATGTTTCGCAAATATCAAATTCCTTTTTGAAGGTTTTTTTTATGCATGACTAAAATATTAGTGTGTGACTTTGGTTTGAATTAACACATTTGAAAGGTATTATGATAAAAAATAATGTTGGACAAATACTTAAGTTAGTGAGTTATAATAATATTTAATTTTAATTTTAACAAGTAAAAATTCAAGGTTTGATTTTTTTAATGGTTATTGAAATTGAAAACTGAAATACAATAGTTTTAAAAGAAAACAATTTAAGAAAAAAAACTAACTTTAAATGTAAAAAAATGTTGTTTTAGATGTAAGGTAAATATTAATTATATCAAAAGTGAATTAAATATTACTCCTGGATTAAATATCACAATATAAAGTGAAATTTTTTAAAATCTCATGTATTTTATTGGAATTTTAATTTAAAAAAATGTGACTTGATTAAAATTTTACAATGAAAATATTTAATAAACATTACCAAACAATACATATCAAATGAAATTGTTCAAAAATTATTTTAATTAATATGTCAAAATATTATTATTAAAAAAATTGGTGTTTGAACGACATTTTGGAATTACAAGATCTATCTAAAAAAAAATCATGACTTAAAATGAAATTTATTCAATTGCTAGTTTAAGTAACTTATTAAGATGTTTTTATAAACAAAATTTGTGTGTGAGCAACATTTCAAAAATTACAAGATCCAAATTGAATTTTTTTTCATCATAACATGATGTAACAAGTTTTTAACTTTACGATTTTGGATGTGAAGAAAAAGCAATTTTAGGGTTTTTAAGGAAGGATTTTTTTTCCTATTGGCAGTTGGTAGTGTTTACTCTCAACCATGTGGAAACAAGGAAAAGCATTGAATGGAGGTGCGGTGGTATTTTATGGTATTGAAATTTTTATGTCATTTTCTTTTATTTGGGATGTGTGTGTTGCTATTGGACACAAGATGATTGTGTCGCAAGGAAACTGCTAAGTGAAGTCCGGTCGGCGGAAATGTCGTTATGGAGCGGCAAAAGGATGAGCAACAAAGCAGATAAGTAATGTGGTTTTGGTTTTTCACAAACGAAAAATAAAGTTTTTTTTTGGAAGAAAGGTTGGATTTTTGTCTCCAATATAAGTATAGAAGTTCCATTACATAATGTACTTGTGGAGGCATAAATTTAGTCTAAAGGTTGGTTTTGATGGTTGATAAGGGGGATGATGAAAAGTTTAGAAGTTTAAAAAATGGTTAGAAATCCTTCTCAAAATCTATGTTTTGGGTTGATTTATATGAGGGTGTTTTTGGCTTACACTTCATGAAAAAATACTTAGATTATTGGGAACTCTGAAGAACTACAACAATCCATTAATGTTACATGGTGGATCATGGAAGGAAGGTTGTGGTTCTTTGTAAGACTTGTGAAGCAGGGAAATTGATATGTGTGGTTTTATTGTTTTTATATTTTGTCAAGTTGAAGGATGGTGTCATGAACATTGGATTATGTAATATGTCTGGGTTGAGGGATTTATGTTACCAAATGTAATCATGAACTTAGGTTTTTGTGGAAGTTCAATGTGGTTTTGGGTTCGTGTGGTCTAAAGAATTTGAGAAGGAGAAAGAAGGCCAGTGGGCTCAAGAGAGAAATTAGAACAACTAGTGGGTACCCATGACCTTCGGACACTGTGAAGTCCCCCGGTTTCTTTAAACCAAGAGAGACACACACAAAGGCGCAAAGCAATTTTTTTATTTTTTATTTTATTTTAATAAAGATGCTCCATGTTGTGCCACCATGATTTAGGACATTGGTTGAAGTGAATTCAGGTACCCTCAATGCAAACACATACAATTCCAGGTCATGGAAAGATTCCATGACGTGCCACCATTATTTGGGGGTGGGTGGAACTCAAAATTGTTGCAGCTTCTGTCTCAAATAATGAGAGACTATGGCTTGTAGTTAGATTAGTTCTTCATTGACTTTAGGCTAGTCCTGGTTGCAGAGAAAGCCCATAGGAACACAAACAGATAGTTAATTTAAGAAGTAAGATCTTGAAATGAGGGATTCAGCTTTGGTGTGTCAAACTTTGCCACCATTCTAGATATCGATCAAAGTCTTGTTGAGTATTTGAAATGTGCAACAACCTTCAGTTGATCAAACTTGAAAACACTTAAATTTAGATATTTTAGCTATTCCAGCAGATTTGGGGGGACTGTTTGAATTCTACCACATTTGCAGTGCGTTAGTGACTGACCCTAGATGGTGCTCCTGTGATGTAAGATGAGTTTCTATAATTGAACTAACTTCACTGATTTTATATGCCATTCCTTTGGGGGCTAATTGATTTTCTGAGGACAACCTGTTACCATGCATTCAATGTTTTAAGGAAATGCATTAGACTAAACTTATTTTGTTACACCTGCATTCATGAATCATTTGCATTCATAAATCAATTGACAGTTTATACTCTTGCAACATACTACTTTTTCCTCTTCATGCATGAACCTTTCCTTTTAGAGTTAGTGGTTCTCCTTTTGCATTGATGGATCTCTACAACCTCCAAGGCTGACTTAAGGATGCCAAGATCATGGACATTAAGTGTATTGGATGGATGGGTTTTAAAGATGATGGGTTGATGGGTGACCCACAATTTGTGTTGAAGGTTTCTTATGAAAAGAATGCAACACCATTTCCATATTAACCCTTCTAGAGTGTCCAGAACACCCTATCTTTTGTGGAGGAAAAGTTCTGTTTGGTTATGTGCCTTCTAGATACACTAGGAATTTTGTTGTCCTCCTATGGATGATTTCTTTTTTAAAATGATGCAATGCATAGAGAAGCTGCCCTAGAATTGCAGGGAGAAGCTGCCCTAGAAATTTGAGATCTTTGATCTTAGAAGGCTTTGAGAAAAAGAGCGATACAGAGTTAAGGATGAGAGAATAAATTCTCTTTCTCCCCAGGGGTCCGTGCTGTTCACCGTTCCCAGTTCCAAGCAACCTTTGCCCTCTGGAGCAAAGCAAGCAACTTACATTAGTCACTCATGAGACTTCCGCCCCTGCCACCGCCGCCCTCCCCCGCTAAACACACACAACTCTCTTATGTCAGGCTCCGTCACAGCCATGGGGGTGCGGGGCTAAGCCCCGTCGGCCTTCTGTGATAGACCCGGCCTGGCACCCCCCATAGCGGGCCCGGTCGGCCTAATGTGACGGACCCGAGCTCCGTCACAGACGGATGTAGTGAATTTATATATAAGATTTGACCCTTTAGAAACCTCAAGCCTTTATTTGTTGAAGAAGGTAGTGACTTAAGTGGTCACATGCTCATGCCAATGGGTGATTTTGAGAATGTTACAGTTCAATATATGTGTGCGCGTTGTGTTTTGATTATCATGTTCCTTACTTTTTTTGTCACAATGAAAGCAAAAATTCTATAGCTTAGATGTTTTACATTGTGACATGAAAATAAAATTTTTACATCATAACCATCAAAACATGAACAAAATTTAAAAAAAAGATGATTCAACATATGTCTTTGGAAAAAATATTATACCAAATGCATTACCAATTTGATTTGTCACTATGTAACGAAACACTTTATTATTTTGAAACATGAAAATAGTTATACTTTAAAATGAAAACTTGATTTCATATTTTGTTAAACAAAATTGTTCTTGTGCATGTGACATTTTGTTATGAATAAGCCATGTAAACATATAAAACACAAAATATGTGAATCTTTATATTTTTGTAACAAATAATTCAAAAAAAGCAAGTGGAGAAAAACTTACCATTTTGTGCACATATTAATTTGAAATGGTTCAAGATTAAATGGTGATAAATGTTTAAATCATTTTTTCATCCTAATTCACTTTAATAACATGATGAACATACTTGCAAATCCATGACATAAAAACATCCTAATTTTGAAAAAATGACATTTAAAATCCATTTGTTAAAACAAAAAGATTTAATAGCTGATTTTCATACCCTTTATAAACATCATTTTTTTGTATATGTTTTTCAATAAAACATAAACAAATTCAATTTTTTCATTTTTTCAAATTATGTTTACATATTAATTTAATCATTTTTCATCTTGACATAAACTTTCAAAACAATTTTGGAAGATCATATTATATAATAAAATGCATATTATTCTTAACATATTTTTAAAAAATTCATGTATGTGAAAATATATATCATATGCTTACGTTGTTGATTGTTTGTTTTTGAAAACTTTTCACAATTATTATCATTAAATGGTGACAAATAATCCATCCATATAAAGATGATTTGAAACCAAGTGTTAAATCAAACAAAAAAGTTTAATGAACTTTTTTGAAAATCAATAAAATAATAATAATAATAATAATAATATCAAAATTGTGAAAATAAAACTCACACCAAAAGGATCACATTATTGGTTTGCGCAATTTGTTATTTTTCCAAAGGTTTTGAAATCTTAATTCATTGTGTTTCATAACATGTTGTAACATATGTCTAACAAAATTTATAAACCATGATGTGATCATTATAATTTTATTTTAAATTTTACCTAATGCAAAATTAGTTGGTATGAAAAACAAAAAATAATAATAAATCAATAATCTAATTTGTAAATACATTAAAAACATGTTGAAAATATTTATAAATATTTATAAATAATTAATTGTTTGAAAAAGATTTCATTTGAAAAAAGATTTCACAAACCATAAATGTGACGTATTGTTATTATGCAAAAAAACGTTATTTTAAATTTTTAATCACCATCATGATTCATGAACACGCCTGGAATTTAGATGTTTTAAAAACATTATTTCAATGTAAAATTTTTGCATAGGAAATGGCATTCAATGTGTAACTCTGCAAAAAGCTTGGACATCCTCAAATTATGGGTTAACATTTGAACCTAATGAGATCAAATTGTTGCCCATGACTTAAGCTAGTAACAAATCAACCGAATGTGATGTGGCCTCTGAACAGGAAAACCAAGCTGCTAACAACTATCTCGACCCTTGGACATAGTGGAGCTCTCAAGAGCTTGAGAAATTACAATAGAGCATAAACAACTGGAGAGAATTTATGGGTAGAGGGATCCACAGGGTATGCCTGAATGAAGCTTTTCGATTGTGTCTGAAAATGCATGGCATGCTCCCTGCAATGCCAATTTCTCGGACATGAGTGCCCTGAGCACTTGCCTCCTTGCTGGTGGAAGTGATGACCCCTGCAAGACAAATTAGCACCCCAATACATTCGAAGGAATTAGGATTCGTGTAATCTATGCTCTCTGAACTTGATGTGTTGTAGTAGTCCTTGTCCCCAATGTTTTGGTTTTTGGCATATAGACTAATTATGGGTTCTATGGTTTTAATGTTTGCAGTGAGATTGCTCTGACCTTGACTGCAATGGCAGCTTCGTCTTGTGCCAGAGTTGTTGGATATTTACTCAGCAGCCCTTCACATGCCCATAACAGTCTATGCAACATCTGCACAGAACACAAAATTACTGCTGAGACAATAGGATTCAAAGTTTTTGCTAGAAAGGCGGCAGCATACATTTAAAGATATTCTGATCTTTTTATGATACAGGAATGCAGTTTCTCACCTCCAATTCATTCTGCTGGCTGGTGGGCTGTGAGAACTGGATCATAATGGATGGTGCATTGTGATGGCCTTCCCTCCAGCCTGCCTCTTCCATTTCTTCCTTTGATGCCACAGCTGCCCGTGTCCATGCCATCACACTCTCATCCACACCTGATGAAGTGACTGTGAATATTGCTCCACCTGTTCAACCACCGATCAAATCTGAACCTCTTGTGTATTTTCCAGGCAATCATCAATTTTGAAGATGTCTCCATCAGCAATCTCAAGAAACCCAGTTGGGCTATATTCTGAAAGTAAATCATACATGCCATCTCTTGCCACAGGGTGACCCATCCATAATTGTCTCAGGAAACAGAAAAAAAGGTTTAAGAAACTGCATTCATTCATTTCAGTTGTGGTGCATGCAATAACATGAAAAGGGAAAGGGAAGCCAATTCTCCTATGTCAACATAGTCTTCCATTTACCCAAGGAAAAAGGATTGCACACTTGAGTTGAGGTAGTGATGCACCAACCTATGGGAAGTCCAATGGCTTCTAGAAATGCTTCATTTGCCTTGCTCTTCACTGGTCCAAGAGTGGAGGCCTACATGCCCAAGAAAGCAAATCCATTACAACATGCAAAGATATGAAGAGACTCAACATGTGACACAAAACAACACTCACCTCTAGCCTCCAGACATCAATTGTCAACTGCAAGTGAAGGCAAAGCATTACTCAAGCAAAGCCTCATGATGGTAAATGTAGCAAAGAAGGGTGTGGAGTCTTTGAAACCAAATCAAGCAATTCTAGATCATGGTGACTGAAAGCAACAGGAAGATGGGAAGTGTAAGGCAAAGATATGCACAACATGAGGCCCCCATAGATGGTTCGCAAACACAGATGGGCTTGCATAAAGCAAAAGTTCTAATTGGCAAAACTGAGAAAACAGGTTAAGAAATTCTTGCCGGCAAATCAACAGCATGGTTGTGATTCTCCAAGTCCACAAAGCCATAATCAAGAAGAAGTTTTGAAGGTGATAACCCAGGTCCATAGGAATCATAGACTTCTTCTCCCTGGTTGTAAGACCGATGTGCATGGAGACTTGCAATTCTTGAGTTTGGATTGTACACTAAGCATGAGCCTTTTCCAGCGGCACTGGAATGGTTTAGCATATCAGCCCAAGGGACTAGAGCAATGTCTGGATCACTACCCATATCCCATGCCTGCCCTTCCTGGTACAACATCACAATTACTCTATAAGTAAATCTTAATCAGCACACTCTTCAATCAGAAATGATTAAATCACCCAGCAAAAGACCCATCTTATTCTGGTCCAATGCCAACAGAATATGGGTCATGATGGAAACCTCTTCTTGAAGGTCAAGAGAAAAGGCACGGCTGAGCAACATCACTGCTGCCCATTGTACTGCTTTCTCTGTAATAAAACCACTGCTCCCTTGTCCATCTGGAAATAATTTATTAGCCCCAGCTGCAATCATTGCTTGGTGATCCTCCCTGAGAACTGCAGGCAATTAGTGAGCTCCTAAGGCCTGGACCTATGAAGACAGTTGAAGAACTCACATTTGGACAACAGATTGCTGATAGAAGGTGTCTCCTATGACACCATACAGTTGCTTGTGTTTCTGCTTTCAGTAAAGTAACATACAGGCTCAATCCCAGCAGTTCTATGTGCAGACTTCACCTACACACATAGGAGAACAAACTGAGGACTAGCTTTAACATTTAGACATCCTAGTTCAATGTACTCCCAAAGTTTAATGCATTTCCGACATTGTTTGCTAGGGCCTAGGGTTTAGGGTCTAGGCACCAGGCACTAGGGTTTTGGGTTTTACAGAATGGGCCCAAATTTGCACCAAAAGTCACAAATGTACTGGAATAAACCTGCAAATGGAGAGTCGGAATTCTGTGGTGTCCAGCATTGGTGAGCCAGCCAACCACTGTTTCCTTTGGCTCTGCCACAGTTTTGCTGTCAGTTGAACTGAGAATCAAAGCAAAAACAAAAATAAAAAACTATTTATCAAGAATAAACTACTGTTGCAACCCTGAAGCCCACTTGAAAAGTCTTCTTCCTCTCCCATCTCTCTACATAGTCCTCCCTGAAATTGTTTTATGAGAAACCTAATAAACACACTGTAGTCTGTTTGAAATGCGCTGACACCAGATAGATCAATTGTGCTGCACACAAAAATCCAGAATTTACCCACACCAGTAAAGCTCAAAACTAGTAACAACAACTCCATGTCTGAAGGTGAACAAAAAATTGGAAAAAACTGCTTCGGGCTTCATAAGATAGATCCTGCATCTAAAGAGATTGAAGTATGCACAGTGCACTTCAGGTCCTGGAAATGGAAATGAGCTGGTTTCATGCTCAGGACAGAAGAAGAAAGGTTTGGGTCCCAGAAAAAGAAAGTTTGGTTGCTTTGGCTGAAGATGGCAGCAAGCACATCATCATTCAGGGTTTATAGAACATCATTGTTGTTACTCACCTGTGGCCAGAGCATCGGGTGCACATTGGCCATTTCAAGCTCAGAGGGAAGCAATGAAATGTAGGGATACCAAAAGCTTTGTGCACCACGTGCCCGTTCACAAAGTAAATGCAAGGATATGGCTTGCCATGATGTTAGCTTTGCTTGCTTCACCAAAGGTCCAACATCGGGACAACGAGCTGCTGTCTGCATGCACACATACATACATACAGGGAGGGAGAACAACATCATCAACATCATTGAGCTTCATGACCCTCAACTTGAGTTTGTTCAATGGGGAAATTTTGAGCAGCAAGTGAGATGGACAAGCAGCAGCAAGAGGGTTACGCACTTCTCCTGTCATGAAGGCTTTCTTGGGCACACGCACAATTACACTCCCTTTTTTCACACCTTTTGGTCCAGCCACTATGCCATACCTGCCACTGTAAACTGCAGCAGCAGCATCAACAGCATTGCTGCCATTTGGTGAAAATCTCTTCAGTTGGAGGTTACAATCATCATGCCCCAATTTGTGCAGCCAATGTGTAAGCCTTGTGATCTCATTATCTGTTGTGGGATTTGTTGTACCGCTGCCACCTTTTCTCAAATGATTTGCTTCTTCTTCTCTTGATCCACTAGGACTTGCATTCCTACACACAACAAAAGAAAACCCTAAAAACACAACACATGCTAACAGAGTCATCTCATTACTGCCACCGCCACCAAAACCACAAAAAAACACATCTCAAAAACACAACGCATGCTAACAGAGTCATCTCATTGCTGCTGCTGCCAGTGCAACCACAAAAAAACACATCTCAAAAACAGAGCATGTGCTAACATCATCTCATTGCTGCCACCACCACCACAACCGCCAAAGAACACATCTCAAAAACACAAGATTGTAGCACAAACACATGAAGACACATAATATTATTGCAAGAAACAAGTTTCATTAAGAAACATGAGCCTTTTCTTTTGTTTCTCTGTGAGCTTTAGAAAACTCAGATACAAAACCCTAGCCACAAAGACGAATTTCAAGAACACAAGATTGTCACAGAAACACAAGAAGACACATCCAAAAAACACAAGATTGTAGCAGAAGCACAAGAAGACACATTGCTGCAACAAAGTTTCTTCAAGAATCCATTGAGTCTCTCTCTCTGGTTCATCTGTGAGCTTGACAAAGTTCAGACTCAAAACCTGATTACAGAATAGCCCCTGGAGTTTCCGAAGGAGGTTCTCCTTATCGTTGTCTTTGGTGTTTTCTGGTCACTGATCCTGACGTGTGCATTGCTAGAGAAGCTGTGAGTTCCGTGGAGGAGCAACTCTGGAGCGGGGGAGATGAAGAAGAAACTCCATACTTCAAAGGTTACGACAATCTGTACGCTCCTGGAGGAAGGAGGATTCCAACTGCTACTTCTCATGTTGACCTTGGTCGCTCTCAACTCTCTCTCTCTCTCTCTCTCCAGTAGTGCAAAACTCACAACGAAAACTGCAGCAGGTTGTTGCCTTGAAGAGATGATATTCTCATGGACAATCCATCAATCCTCCGGAGCAGAAACGAGTTGGGGAGATGAAGAAGGAGAAGAAGAAGTAGGTAGAGATGCAAGCAGAGATTATGAAACCCTAAGCAATGCCTGCTCCTCTTGTCTTGGTCTTGTTTCTCTCTTTCTCGCAGCAAGCTTCCGAAGGACAAAGAGATGATCTTCTGAAGAGAGAGAAGAGAAGAGAGATGGAAAAGAGAGAAGAGCGCGATCTCGGAAAATTCTAGCAGATCGAGAATGCGTTGGTCAGCCATGGAGGCTTTGATCTCCGCTTATGACTCTGCTTCTGGTTCCAGCGATGGTGGAGACAACAAAGAGGATGCATCGGAGGAGACTAGTGCGGATGCCAAGAGACAGAAGTTCGTTGGTCCTCTGCCCGCTACACATAGTGCTCCTGCTCCGGCTGCTGCTGTTTCTCTTCTTCCTTCACCATCTGCTCCTTCTTTCACAAGCACGGAGAATGTTGGAGGTGGCCTAGATTTGAAGTATCTCCTTCACCCAGCAGGTTTGAAAACCACTGAACTCATCAGAGCAAAGCTGATGATAGCACTTTCTTTCAAAGATATTTGTCTCAAGATGATATTGTGTTTTCCTGCGATTTCCTGCAAATCTGTTGTTGCAATCAAAGATGTGTCTCAAAACATTGCTGCCTTGCGTATACTTTTTGTTTCCTGTTTCTATTTCCTGCAATTTGTTGCAATCAAACATCTGTCCTCAAAACATTATTGTCTTCTGTAACTTTATTTCCTGCAAATCTGTTGTTGCTGTCAAAAATCTGGCTCAAACCATTGCTACCTTGTATATTTTTGCTTGCTGTTTGTTTCTTGCAATTTGTTGCAATCAAAGATCTGTCTCAAACATTGTCTCTTGTGTACTTTTGTTTCCTCCAGTTTGTTGTGAATCAAAGATCTGTCTCAAACATTATTGCTTTCTAGACTCTGTTTGCTTTGTTTCCTCCAATTTGTTGCAGTCCAGGTTTTAGGGTTTAGGGTTTAAGATCTGTCTCTAACCATTGCCTTCTATGCACTACTTCCCTTTGTTTCTCTCAAGAGGTGAAAGGAAGATATGTGTCCAAGAGAGAACGTGCAGCTATGGCTGCTGCCTCCATCAAAAACCCTGCACCAGTACCAGCACCTCCAGTTGCTTCTTCCTCTTCAGGTTGGGCCTTTCTTTCTTCCACTCCACACCCATTTACTGTGCTTTTCTTTCATCTCTCCAAATGTCAAAACCATCCATAACCTTTATGGGATTCACCTAGCTTGTTGAAGACCGTTTTGATGACAATGGAAAATTCAGGGGGTCATGGGTTACTGTCTCTTTTTTTCATGGTGGCTTTTGTTTGGGTAGAGATGGAAACTGCTGCTCTGAATGCAAAGCTGCCTCCTCGTATTCAACACAAATTGGACTATTATGCAAGAGAGGCATCAGCCCGCAACCGTTGGCCCAAGGAACAAACAATACATCTCAAGGGCCATACCAAAGCTGTTGTTGGTGTATGCTGGTCTCCGACTCATGGTGCGCCTGTTTCAACAAGCATGACAGCTAATTTCTTCACATCCCAGCTCTGGTGCTATGTTTACAACAATGTACTGTTCTTCATTGAGAGAGAGAGAGAGAGAGAGAGAGAGAGAGAGAGAGCTCTATGCAATGACCAAATTACAAACTTCTCTAAAGTTTTGATGCACAGAATGAAAGGAAGAGGCAAGAGGGGCGGACGGAGGGAGAGAGAGACAGGGTAGAACTTGAGCAGTTGGAGGGAGGTAGATAGTCTCTACCCCTATATCCATATCTGAATGCCAACTAACACCTGAAAAAAAATTGTTGTTGTTGGCAGGTGCCTTGCTTGCATCAGCAGCAATGGATCACAAGGTGCAAATCTGGAATGTATGGAATGCACCAGATCAACAAGTTGCTCGCACTCTCACTTGCCATTCCGCTGCTCTCAAAGATGTTCAGTGGTCCTCCGATGGCACCTCTGTACTGAGCTGTGGATTTGATCAGACTATACAACTGAGTGACATTGAATCAGGCTCCCAGCTGAAGGTCAGGGCTTGTTGCTGCTACTTTAATGTATGCATAGGACTCTTCATTTCTCATACTGCAAATAGTGGTATTGAATTATGTGGAACTTGAAAAATCTCTTGCCTCATCAGTCAAACTAATTTTCCTTACAAAACAGGTGTTTCTGGAGAATCAGTTTGTGAATGTGTTGAGGTTTCATCCATTGCAACAACAGCTCTTTCTAGCTGGAGGCTCCAAGGGCACCATCAAGCTCTGGGATCTACGAACAGGGAAGTCTGTTTGTGAATACTCAAAAGCGCTTGGTCAAGTTATGGATTTGGATTTCAGCCCTGATGGAAAGCGCTTTGTCTCCACATCTGATATTGCAAAACGCAATGCTAGTGACAAGGCCCTTGTGGTCTGGAATTTTGAGACACAAATTGCCCTCTCCAACCAAGTAGGTCTCCTTTTCTCTAGTGCCTCTTGTTTGAAGCTGAATTGGGTTCACTATACCATAAGTGACTGGGCCTAAACCCTAAACCCTTAAGACTGCTGACAGATCAGATGAATGCTGCCGTGACAGGGGTATTACTAAGAATCTGAATTCTTGGTATGATAGAAATATAACATATTGATTTGCTTCTACAAGAAGTTCATTCCACATTTCAAGCATGAACAATGATTGTCTTCTTGCTTTCTTCTTGAGCGAGGTAATAAACCAACTGTTTGTCCTCTTGCTGTCTTATTGATTGAGCGAAGTAATGAAGCAATGTGATTTGCCACACAGGTCTATTTGGAAGCCTACACATGCCCAAGCGTCCGTTTCCATCCTTATGAATCAAGCTTTGTGGCACAATCAAATGCTGACTACATTGCAATATTCTCCAGCCGGCCTCCTTTCAAATTAAACAAGTATAAGAGGTTTGAGGGCCATCAAGTTGCTGGCTATCGTATCCAATGTAATTTCAGTCCTGATGGGGAGTTGCTGGTGACAGGATCTGCTGATGGCTGTGCCTACTTTTACAGTTATCGCTCATCAAAACTAATGTCAAAGCAGCAGGCTCATGATGGTGTTTGCAGTGATGTTGTGTACCATCCTACTTTACCATCAGTTGTTGCTACTTGTGGCTGGGATGGTGTTGTATCAGTGTTTGAATGAACAAGGTAAAAGACCACACTTTGCAATGTGTTAGAGACAACAAATCTCAGTTTCATCCCCCAGCTGGAATCTCATTGCTGCAACCAACCAACTGGGTGTATAGAAAAATACCAGATTTGTAGTAGAAACCTAAAGTGCACTGCAACAAGTTTATCAAAGAAATGGGTCTTTCTTTCATTCATTCATTCAGATTGTGAGTGAAAAAGGACAAAGTTTGGACTCAAAACCTGATCATTACATGAGGGCCCCCTCAAGTTTCTGAGGGAGATTGTCATCATTGTTGTCTAGCCACTGATGATGAACCAGAGAAGCTGTGAGCTCTGTGAGGCAAAACATAGATTGGGGGAAAGGAAGAAACTCTACTTACTAGAGTTTTTCATAAAGCAATCTTGTTTTCACCCTGCTTGGGACCGTTCTTTCATCCCCTAATACTCTTTCAAGCTCTAAGCTCACTGTTGTAAAGGACTGATTTTTTGAAAAAATATGGGTATAAAATGTTGAAACTTAAGATGCATATGGTTTGAAATCATTTATGACTGTATTGCAACCAGCATTCGTCAGCTAATGATATTGATCAGTTGATGGTGATCAAGAAAAGAGCTTGAGTTCTCATTGAGCTCCATTTAAATCCATTGTACTTTTTCACTGGGTTTTGTAAAATTTCATCCTCTTTATGATTTTATAACTGTTGTTTTTTTTTCCTTTATGAAAAACTCTACTACCCACTAGGCTGAAAACCAGACCCAAGTTCAGCTCATATGAGAACATGGGTCTCAATTTTTTTTGAAAAAAATCATTGAGACTGGTTTTCCTGGGAACCAAATTCTTATTCTTGGGAGAATCTGGTTTTCAACCCATTTCTCACCAAATCGATACACCATAATCTGAGAACCAGACTGAAAATCGAGATGAAAACAGAATCCCCTGTGAGAACCTCCCAACTGTGGACCAAACCTCAAAGTGAAGAAGAATATACTGCTGATCAATTTACATAAGCAGCTTGTGATGAAAAGGCTAATTTACACAGAGGAAACAAAACCACAAAAAGTTTGGCACAAAAATCAGCCTTGTGAAAGTTCCTCATGACTTTTCCATTAATTGAATCTCCAACAAAGAGATTGTACAGCGTTTGTTTACATATGTGTTGTATGACCCAGGTTGAAGGAGGAACCTGGTGGAATCTAGATTTCTGGAGTTGGCTACTAGACAGTAGTAGTAAGTAATATAGATCTTCCCTGAGACACTTGAAGCTGGTGACCGCTCATGAGAATCTAGATCTTCCCTTAAGCACTTGAGGCTGGTGGCTCATGAGCATCAACGGGAATCGTTATTAGTATCTGGTCCTAGTTCAGCAGCAGCAGCAGCTGATCCCTGGGAATCTTATGAAGCTGATGGGAGTTTCTGATTGGGGAGTTTTTGTTGTGCTTCCACTGTTTTGATTTCTCTTGTAGGAAGCTCAATTGAAGCTTGAAGATCATGAGCATGATGATCAACAGAATTCAGCTTTTTTTTTCCTTGAAGCATTCAATTCAAGTTTTGGTTATGTACCCTCAGTATCCATTTGGATGTCTTTGGAGGATGTGAAGCTTGAAGATTGTGGTGGTGCTAGGTTGCTAGCATTGAGTAGTAGTCTGAGGAGGGAAAGGTCCCGGAGCTCCTGTCCATCCTTCCACACACTGGAGCAATGGTGCTACCAGTTTGCCTTGGCAGATTGCATCATAGACCTTCTCAATCTCCTGGCCTGGGGACATGGGTCTCAAGCCGGACAAAAGCTGGGTGCCAAGCTCCGCTCGGACAAACTTGTAGAGAGGGTATGTTCTGCAGTCCTGGATCCGGTTGCGCACTGGCGAGATTCCCTTGTTGTCATAAGCATCACGCACCAGGGGTAGGGCTGTGCTCAGGCGCGCCTTGAGCTCCTCCTCAAAGATGGAGATCCTGTGAAACACAGAAGTGGATTCCTGTTTCTCGTTCTTGGGGTTGGTGAGTGCATGCTCCGCCAGCACTTCCCTCAGCTTCTCCATCAGCGGGTAGGTTTGGCTAGTGGCATCATCAGCGTAGGTGAACACGGGCTGGCGGTCCACCACACGCAGCAGGTCCTTCTCACAGAAACGTGAAGGCAGCAGCTCACCATTGCTACCTGTGAAGAGAGTCTTCTTTGCCACTTGGGAGACGACTTGCTTCACTGTGGTCTGCAGAGTCTCCTCAATATGTCTTAGATCCACAGCCTGACAGAGACCCACCAAGTAAGTGGAGCTCATAAGCTTCAGAATCTCAACAGCTTCCTCTGTCTTCCTAGCCGATACAAGACCCAAAGAGTTCACATCCTGATTGTGTTGCTCAGCGCTCTGTACATGGGTTGTCACAGGATTGGCGAGGTAATTCAGCTCCGAGAGATAAGAAGCCATGGCAATCTCAGCTCCCTTCATGCCATAATCCAAGCTTGGGTTTGGTCCTCCGCTGAGATTTGAGGGCAATCCATTGTTATAGAAGTCGTTCACAAGCTCAGAGAATTGAGCAAACATGAGCTTTCCGATTGCAGCAATTGCCAATCTCATGTTGTCCATGGACACGCCGATGGGTGTTCCCTGAAAGTTTCCACCATGAAGAGCCCTGCTTCCCTGAGCATCGATGATTGGGTTGTCATTCACCGAGTTGATCTCTCTCTGGATGGAGTGTGTGGCATTGCGGATGACTTCCACCTGAGGACCAAGCCATTGTGGAGATGTGCGCAGAGCATAGCGATCTTGCTTTGGTTTCTTCAATGGGTCAGTCTCGTGCAACTTCGCAGCTGCCTTCATGTAAGAACTCCCGTCAAGGACCCATTCCATGATTGCCGCTGCTTCCATCTGCCCTGGGTGATGCTTGAGCTTGTGCGTCAAGGGATCTGTGAATTCTGGCTTCCCTTGCATCACCTCACAGAAGAGAGCTGAAAGAACTTCGCCCAAAACAACCAGGACATTGGCGTCAAAGCAGACAGTAGATGCCAAAGCTGATCCTACTGCAGTTCCATTGACGAGGGCCAAACCTTCTTTGGGTTGCAGCTCAAAGGGCTTCTCAACTCCTGCAAGCTTGAGAGCTTCCAAGGCCGAGATCTCTTCTCCATCTTCAGTGATAGCTCGGGAGTTAGGCCTGGCGGTCAAGAGTCCAGCAATGTAAGAGAGTGGGACAAGATCTCCAGAGGAACTGATGGTCCCTCGCAACGGCAACTTGGGTGTAACATGTGCATTCAGGATTTTCTCCATAGCTTCCAGAATCTCCCACCGAATGCCAGAGTAGCCTTGCATCAATGTGTTGGTACGTACCAGCATGGCTGCTCTGGCAGTGGGAGCAGGCAAGGTGTTCCCTTTGCCAGCATTTCCAAACACTCCCGCATTCAGAAACCGGATGAGCTCTCTCTGAAGCTCCACTCCCTGCTGCGTGCGGCGATGTGAAGTAGCTCCAAACCCAGTGGTGACTCCGTAGATGTCTCCACCATTCATGATCTTGTCAAGTACCCAATTGGAGCTCTCATCCACTCGGCTCTTGGCATTCTCTGCATCCAGCACCACTCTCACTTCCGGCCTACGAGCCACTGCTGCCACTTGTGCGACTGTCAATTTCACACCCTGGATGGCAACTTCCTTCGACTCAAAGAATGTCTTCACCATGTCCTTCACCTCATCCAAATGGTTACTTTCCATCATTGCTGCTGCCTTAGCCCAGTTCAACGGATCTGCCAACAACAGTCCTCCACCAGAGGATCCACCCAGACACAGACCATCCTCAAGTGCCTGATGCAGATCAGACATCAAATTCAAGCCTGTAACTGGAGCAGCAGCAGCAGCAGCAGCTTCACTCCCAACCACCATGATTCCTGATATTACACGAGCTGCAGGTCGTGATCTAGACAAAAAGCGCTGTAGAGCAAAACTAGACGTGTAGCAGCAGAAGAAATTCTTGCAGAAAATTGAAGAAAAAAAAACTCTGGGGAGCTTGAAGAAATTCTCTCAGAAACTTGAAGAAAAAAAACAAACTACCACTCTTGCAAAAACCTTGAAGAGGGATTCTAACAGATTCGGTGGGAACTAGATCTCTCTTCTGGCTGTTGCAATTGCAGTTTGTCGATTGATAGCAAATGTAGCCGATGCTAGTGCGGATTTATACCACCTAGGAATCGATCTACAAACGACGATGGACTCTCTCCATCGCCGTGGTAGTGGTGGTGTTCGCGACAGAGCGTCCGGTTCCCCCCCCCCGCGCCACCCGCCAACCAGGCCGGGCCCGGGAGGTGGGCTTTCTTTGGTCAAGGGTCAAGTCCGGGAGGCTTTTGGCGCTGACGTACTGGGCTGGGTACCAGTTCCTTGACCGGCCAAAAAGAGCCCAAGAAAGGGTCATCCCCTCTTTAGACCCCACCCCAAAAAATAAAATAAAGGGGGGGGGGGGGGGGAGCCCCCCCCTCCCCCCCCCCC